>Ga0208408_1002305_pt1 | contig 10301 bp, 7 predicted proteins | sample ETNtaG_4_FD_185776 | JGI IMG/M metagenome (GOLD analysis project Ga0208408, IMG submission 185776) | Marine microbial and viral communities from oxygen minimum zone, Eastern Pacific Ocean - ETNP201406SV67 (SPAdes) (version 2) | ecosystem: Environmental > Aquatic > Marine > Oceanic ... | reverse complement strand
TCGCATACCGTTGGCCCCATGATTGCGGCACGGAAATTTATGCTGAGCATAGAAGCATCCAATGAATTAGGAAAGGTGACTCGTATTCAATCTGAGATGTATGGTTCTCTTGGCGCCACTGGTAAGGCCCATGGCACGCCTAAAGCCATTATTTTGGGATTGGAGGGGGAGCAACCCGATCAGGTTGATGCAACTCTAATCACCCAGCGAATCGAAAAAATCCATGCCGAAGGAAAAATCAACTTACTGGGAAAACAAATGATCGACTATGATCAAGAGACAGACCTTAGGCATTTTCGAAGAAAATCACTTCCTTTTCATCCGAACGGAATGATGTTTACCGCCTTTGATGAGAAAGGTGAGCGATTGACCCAAAAAACTTACTATTCTGTAGGGGGTGGTTTTGTTGTGGATGATTCCAATGAAGATGGAAATTACATAGCTGAAGATGAAACCGCAATCACTTATCCCTACGACACAGCTGCTGAGCTTTTAGATCACTGCAAAAAAGAATCACTCAAGATATCCGATGTAATGATGGAAAATGAGAATGCATGGCGACCAGAAAATAAAACCCGTGAAGAGTTGCTTCATTTATGGTCTGTGATGGAAGAAGTCGTTAATTGTGGCATTGCCAATAAAGGAATTTTACCGGGCGGACTGAATGTCGAACGTAGATCCCATAAGCTTCACGAAAAACTCACGCAAAAATCAAAAAAAGAACCCAATGATCCATTGACAATACTTGATTGGGTAACGCTTTATGCATTGGCAACCAACGAAGAGAATGCCGCAGGCGGGAGAGTGGTTACCGCACCTACCAATGGAGCAGCAGGCATTATCCCTGCTGTTTTACATTATTACATGCGGTTTGTGCCCAAAGCCGATGATGATGGAGCGGTTAGATTTTTATTAACTGCCGCTGCAATAGGTATTCTCTATAAAAAGAATGCATCCATCAGCGGTGCTGAGGTCGGCTGTCAAGGCGAAGTTGGCTCAGCTTGTTCAATGGCAGCTGGAGCACTAGCAGAAGTTCTTGGCGGCACGCCAGCACAAGTTGAAAATGCAGCTGAAATTGCCATGGAACATAATTTAGGGCTTACTTGTGATCCGATAGGTGGCCTGGTGCAAATACCCTGTATAGAGCGCAATGCTTCTGCATCGGTCAAAGCAATCCATGCTGCCCGTATGGCACTTCAGGGAGACGGAACTCACTTTGTTTCGTTGGATAGAGTGATTCAAACAATGAGAAAGACCGGTGAAGATATGAATCTTAGATATAAAGAAACATCTCGCGGGGGGCTAGCAACGAATGTATTAGAGGTGCCTGTAAACATTATTGAATGCTAGTATACTGCTGACCTCATATGAGCTTTTTCCAGAATCTAATTTCATCCATAAAGAGCGGACCGCTTAGGAGTCGCTATCTTAGGTCAAAAGATTTTGGCCATCTTCATGAAGATATCAATAAGGCTGTAGAGTCAGTCATGTCAAAAAGCGGAGAAGTTTCTTCACTGGTTTACGCAGAACATCTTTCCAACTTAATAGAAGATCTTGGCGATAAGCAATTTATTGATTTCTTTAATTCTCTCTTAGAAAAATATGACATAGATTCAAATTCTTTATCAGAAGCGTCTAAAGAATATTCAAGGAATAAAACTCAAAGAAACTTAGAGGCAATTACTCAATCTTCTGAACCCCAATGGGTTGAGCTTTTCAGAAGATTGAACACGGTATCTGAAGGCACCCATAAATTGGTCAAACTCAGAGAGAGGATCAGGTCTCTTGAAAAAGATAACACTGACTTGGCGTTCTTTGATGTAGCCCTTTTAAATCTATTTAAGCATTGGTTTAATCCATCCTTTTTAGTCCTAGAACGAATAGATTGGTCAACTCCTGCCAGTATTTTAGAAAAGATAATTGCTTACGAGGCTGTTCATGAAATCAATTCATGGAGTGATCTCAGGGCCAGATTGGAACCAGAAGATCGGAGATGCTTCGCCTTTTTTCATCCGCTCATACCCAATGAACCACTTATCTTTGTTGAGGTGGCATTGACCGATGATATGCCAAAGATGATTGATGAGGTGATCAAGATTGATAGAGGCATTACTCATCAGGAAGATATTAATACAGCAGTTTTTTATTCCATTTCAAGCTGTCAGGATGGCCTCTCAGGCATCTCATTTGGTAACTTTTTAATTAAAGAGGTAGTCCATAAGCTGAAACAAGAAAATGAAGACTTGGAAAGATTTGTGACGCTTTCGCCAGCACCCAATTTTACAAAATGGCTTAAAGAAAAATCCATAGGCGAGAATATCGATGGAGACAGTCTTCTTAAACAAGCATTAATTTATCTTGCCGACTCAGATAGAGATGATGGGTTTCCCAATGATCCTGTCGCTCGATTTCATTTAGGCAATGGAGCTACTCTAGAAAGGGTCAATATAAATGCCGATCTATCTTTAAAAGGAATGCATCAGTCAAAAGGCGTCATGGTTAACTATCTATATGAGCTTGATTCATTAGAGAAGAACCACGAATTATTTTTTAAAACAAAAATAGTTCAACAATCAGAAGGAATTAAAAGCCTTAGAAAAAAGTTCCAAATTCAGTAACCAGCTAAAACAAATTTTTTACTGAGTCTTATTTAAATCAGATTTATAGGTTTCAGTTAAAGCCATTACTGATAGTAGAGTGAGCAGTGCAGCAAATGCCATGTAAGCTGAAACCCAGAAGATGTCTAATTCTTTCCACAATTTAACAGCTATAGTTGGAGCAAATGCTCCGCCAAGAATAGCCCCGAACTGGTAACCCAAGGTTGCTCCTGAATATCTCACCTCAGTACTAAATAGTTCAGTAAAAAAAGCCGCCTGAGGGCCATACATCATCGCTAAAAAGACCAGTCCTCCCGATACAGCCAGAGTTATTAACCAAAAATTTCCCGTATCAACCAAGGGAAAAATAGCAAATGCCCATAGACCCGATAAGACTGCACCCAACATAAAAATACCTTTTCTCCCGTGTCTATCGGAGTATGAAGAGAATAGAAACTGCACGGGGACCATTATTGCTGAAGCAATTAAGACTGCAGTGAGCATGTCATCCCTTGCCATGTTTGCACTTTGAACTCCATAGGCTAGTAAGAATGCTATTAGGATATAAAAAGTAACCTGGATGTTGAGAAAAGCTCCAGCAGCCAAAATGATCCTTTTGGGATATTTTCTGATTGCCTCGATGATCGGTGATTTCTGGATAACAATCCCATCATTATCCTGCTGATCGTTTCTATGGGCCGCTAATTCCTTAAACGCTTCAGTGTCTTCAATATTTAATTGAATATACATACTGATAACGATTAAAAGAGCGCTGGCAAGAAAAGGAATTCTCCAGCCCCAAGCATTAAAAAATTCTTCTGAAACCAAAGCACTGGTAATAATGAGGGCTAAGTTGGCTAATATCACTCCGATTGGCGCGCCAGCTTGAGCAAAAGCTCCGTAATAACCCCTTTGATCCGATGGAGCGCTCTCGGTAACTAAAAGCATGGCACCGCCCCATTGACCACCAATAGCCAATCCTTGTGAAAATCTCAATAGAGTAAGAAGAATGGGCGCCGCAACACCAATCATTGCATAAGTCGGTAACAGGCCTATTAATGTGGAGGAGATTCCCATTAACATTAACGCACTCATGAGCGTTTTCTTTCTTCCTATTTTGTCCCCAAAATGACCAAAGATAATCCCACCAATTGGTCTTGCTATAAAACCGGCGGCAAACGTCAATAATGATAGAATTAAAGCCGTTGTGGGAGGCATTTCTCCAAAAAAAGCCGTTGGAAAAATAAGAGCTGCCGCTGCTCCATAGAGAAAAAAATCATACCATTCTATGCTGGTGCCCGCTAAAGCCGTAAGGGCAACTTTACGCATGTTTGAATTAATTTGATTATTTTTTAAACTCTCTTCATTCATCTTTATATTATAAATTAATAGCTGGCTGAAGAAATATTTTCTAGAGAGACTCAATCATTCATTTAGCATCTAGAAAGCTGAGAAGGAAAAAAGACACCCAAATAAAATTTGGGTGTCTTTCTTGTTTTTAGGATATTAGAAATTTTTGCTTAGATTCAATCCAACGGTTCGAGGTTGATTGGTAAAGAAAGCAAGCCTTGCTCTACCACCACGCTCTCTATTAAAAGATAAGTGTGCATTCTCATCAGAAAAATTATTAATATAGAGTGCAGCTTCCCAGCCATTTTCCATTTCTACCCCAACCCTTATGTTAAAAATAGTATAAGACGGCAGAACTAAATCCAAGTTCGTCACTTCAGTTCCTGAGGCACCGCCAAAAGCCAGTCCAGATGAGAACACGCCTGCATCTTGTAATTGATCTGTTGGTTGGGTAACTCGGTCACCGATATGGTTAATTGTGCCAGTAAAATATGCATCCCCAAATTCAGTTGAAAACTCATAAGTGGCTGTTGCCGCTAATTGAATTTCAGGCACAGAAGCCAAACGATTCCCATCCTTAAGGCCGCCTAAAACAGCACCATTTGCATCTTGAACAGTTGACTTAAACTCAGCATTAATCGAACTTCCTGCAAAAGATAGTGTTAACTGATCAGTTGGCTGTGTAATGTATTCAATTTCAATTCCGCTTGTCTGTGCTTCAGGCACATTAAATGAAATCCTTGAGGAGCACGAACCTGCATCTAGAGTTGCCTGGAGATCGTCTATGTCAGCTTGAAAAGCTGCTGCATTTAGGGTTGCACCATTGCTAAGACGAGATTTTATACCAATCTCATAATTCCATAAGGTCTCATCATCATAATCCTGATAGCCACCAAATATTAACTTGTCTTCAGGAGTACACATATTTGCATTCAATGGGTCATTGACCCCACCAAGTCTGACGCCTTGTGAGATCTGTGCATTAAATGTGACATTCTCATTGTGGTCATAACGAACCAGGACCCTTGGAGCAAACCCACTAGAAGTGGTTTCATTTAGAGTGCCTGAATCACCATTGGCAAATAATCCACCTGAAGTGATGGTTCTGCTTTCATCAAGATCATAATAACGTCCACCAAAAGTCACTTGTGTCTGTTCATTCACATCATAGGTTGCTTCACCAAATATAGCGGTTTGCTTAATGTCATACGGTAAGTCTGAATTAAATGGTGAATCAAGATTTGGGAATCCATTGATTGTCGCAGCTGCAGTTCCTGCACCTAGTGTGGCATCTGTCCAAACAGCAGAGCCAGGAGTTGGTAGACGCTGTGCGTATTCTCTTTGTGTGTCTGAATAGAAGAAACCGACTACCCATTGAAAGGGCCCATCATCATTTGATGCAAAACGAAGTTCTGCTGTATTTTGCTCAAGTGCAGTTGTATCTCTAAGGTTTGATGGAAGAATATACATCGCTGGATCATATCCAATATCGTGCCATACACTGCTTGTCAACGCTGTAGCATCACGACTCACTAGAATATCTCTATCTAAGTAACTGGCCACAAAAGTCATGTCATAGTTTTCCATATTGGCTTCGACAACGATATCGGCCAAGGTTGTATCATCTTCATAACCTTCTTGTAACAAGAGATGTTGCTCACGAGGCTTGAATGTCCTGGGTGATCTTGTCGTCGTGTATGGATTGGCAAACATGTTGAACTCTTCTTGGCGGTTATACCCATCGAAGTCAATCTGTTGCACAATGATTCGAGGCGTAATACTCACATTTTCACTGGGCGAAAAAGTTGCTGCCAACCTTAGGCCTTCTCTTTTTCCACTATTGATGTCTTCATTTTTTGTACCATCTTCCCCATAGGCATCAATATACCCAGCAAAATCTGTGGAATATATCACTGCCCTAAGTGCTGCATTATCGCCAAATGGTAGGTTTACCATTCCCTTCGCATGTCCACCATTTGAACCATCAGTAACACTGCTCACATCAAAATCCAACGAGGCTTCAAATTCCTCAGGATTTGGTTTATTGGTAATATATCTTACGGTTCCACCAATAGATCCTGAGCCAAATAGTGTTCCCTGCGGACCACGAAGTGTTTCAAAACGATTCAGATCATAAAGATCAAAGTCAGGCGTAAATAAAGACAATGAAATTACAGACTCATCCATGTAAACACCGACCTGCTCTTTCACGCCAGGTTGGTCTCTAACAATTTGCCCTGCAGACAAACCTCTGATACCGACTTGGCTTTGCCCAGGCCCGAGATTTTGTACAGCTAGGCCAGCAACATTCCTTGCAATATCCTCAAAACTTGCTGCGCCTGTTCTTTTTATATCTTTAGCTGTTTGTGCATTAATAGAAAAGGGGACATCTTGTATAGTCGATTCCCTTTTGGTTGCTGTAACCACTATCTCTTCTATAGCAGCCCATGATGTTTGATAAGTGAACAGACCCAGTGTCACTATCGCTAAAACTAAAATATTCCTAAATTTCATAATTAACCCCATTTTTTTTGATCCTAAATAATCTCATTACACACTATTAAAGACCTTGATATAAATCAAGTTATAAACTGTTCGTTTAGATTATCTTTGCAAGAGAAAATGCAATGAAATCACTAAAAGCTTAAAAATGGTGGGCCCGGGAGGACTCGAACCTCCGACCAATGGATTATGAGTCCACTGCTCTAACCAACTGAGCTACAGGCCCTCTGTATTTATTGACTTGTAGAGCATCTATCTTGTCTACCAACTTGTCTACCAAGCCTAAAAATGATACTTTATGTCTACCATATGGCTACCAATGAAGACAATATAATCAGACTAAAGAAGTCTACACTGCATAGTGTATCTGTTTTAATCAAGAAATCCACATATCAGGATCATGAACCCCGCGAAAAGGATCTGTACCTCAGAGATACAGAGCTTAAAGGCTTTTATATCAGAATAAGACCCAATGGAAATAGGACCTATAATGTGGGTGCGAGGCTCCATGGGATAGGAAAACGAATATACATCACCATTGGCGACTGCGATCTTTTCACAGCCAAAGAGGGCAGGGAGCTTGCTAGAGAATTATTGGTTAAGATTAAATCAGGCATCAATCCAAAAGATGAGATCAAGAAGGAAGAGGCCACGAGTAAGACAATCGAAATGCTCTGCCAAGAATATGTTGAGATTAGACCGCTGGCAGAAAGCACAAAAAAGGATTACCTGTATCGCGTACCTCAACAACTTGGCAAGTTAGCAAATAAAGACATCAAAGATCTGGATGTTCAGGATTTTGTATTTTGGTGGAGAAATGCAAAAGCAAAAGAAAGTGCGAAGGTTGCATTGAGATATGTATCGGCTTTGCTGAACTATGCAAAGGTCATGAAGTATGTGAATGAGAATGTTGCTCAAGATTTCAGAAGAGGCGTGCTTGGCGGTATACCAACTAAAGAGCCTAAACAAACCCATATATCAAGAGACGAAATAGATGATTGGATTGCTTCATTCATCAAACAGTCTGTTCCACATCAAAAATACCTCAATCTTAAAGACAAAAAAGGCATCAGTGCTTATTGGGATGATGAGCCAACGATTAGAGATTCTGTAAGAGATTACATTTTGTTCCTGCTTCTAACAGGAAAAAGGAAAACAGAAGTCAGCAGTCTTACTTGGAGCAATGTAGATTTTAAAAAGATGACAATCACATTGGAGAAAACTAAATCTGGAAAGACAGACGTTATTCCAATGACTAATATGCTCTGGCACATGCTGGCTTATCGTAATGAAGCTCCGAGTAAACACCCTGAGTTTGTATTTCCAAATCGTTATCGTTCAGGACCTATCATTGATATTAGAAGAGCATTGCAAAAAATTGATATGGGAAGTGGAAAAGAACACACAACAGCACACGATCTTAGAAGAACCTTTGCGACCATGACAAAAGAATTGGGAATGACCAATCAAGACACTGCCATATTACTTAATCACTCTAAGCGAGATGTGACAGAAGGCTACATCATCGTCAGTTGGAAGATTAAAAGAGCTAACTTAGACAGAGTTGAAAGACTGATACTTGGTTATATCTCAGGCTGGATGAAGGTTTATTGGTATGAAGGCAGTGAAGGTTGGGATCAAGGACCAGATGAGCCTGCTGAAGAAAGAGAATATTACGTCTAGTTTACAACCTATAATAGAAAAACTATATAAATATCATATACTTATATAGTTATTAAACCTTTATAATTCAAACCTTTAAAGACTTTTCCGAAGCAGTTGACAGACTGCTGATTTGTATATGCAAGGATGGATTGTTAGGCTGTATCAACAGAACAAATAAACAGAAATTAATAACGGAGAGACTAATATGTCAAAAAAATTATTTATTTACACATTAATCATCACTCTTGGCTTTTCTTTTCAAGCCCAATCTGCAGTGACAGAGGTAACTGGTTGTAATCTAAAAAATGGAGCGACAACAGAAGATGTAATTGCTATGTCTGCCCTGATGAATGAGATAATGGATAGTGATAATTATAAGGAACCAAGATTTGGACAATTAGTGCTGGAACCATATGTTGAACAATCTGAAAAATCAGAATTTGATTTTTATTACCTAAATTATTGGGGTAATTACGATATATTTGGGAATGATATGCACGAATGGTTTGACAATGATAAAGGCAAAGAGTTTTCATCTAAGTTATCGGAGATGACTGATTGTAGAACACTCAATATATTTACCACGACAGTTACTAGAGAGTATCCCGGAGATTAGTCAAATAATCTAAGACCTGTTCTTGATTATGCTCACTTATTTCTTATACAAAAACTAATCCCTTCAAGTATTAACAATTTGTGAATCCCTGACAGCTCTTATTAGCAGCAGTTGACTGAGACTGCTGATTTGTTTATGCAGGGAGGTCTTGTTAGGATTTAGGTTATGGGTGACGAACAATATTATCTAATAGTCGAGCAAGAGCTTAAAGATGAGAAGATTGACAAAGCTCTTTGGGCTAAAGCATCCGCTCTAGCTAAAGGCAATGATGTCGAAACTCGTCTTCAATATACTCAATTAAGACTGGAAGCTCTTGAAGATGAAGCATCTCGAATACAAAAGACAGAACATGTTAAAAAAGCAAAAGTTCAGGTCAAAAAATATTCAATTATAATTGGGAAAATAGTCATTGGATTAGTTGGGTTAGCTTTTTTAATCAATGCTTATATAGAGTGGTAAATGAAAGGCCATAATCTTCAAGAAATCTCAAACTATGGAAATATGCAAGTTGTAACCTTTGATAATGCAACCGGTGAGACAGAATCTTCCTCAGACCCTAGGGGCCTGATTGAAGGTTTTGAGATCGATTTTTACTAGTGATATTAAATTAATATATTTTAATCACTCAAAAAAATTCCAAACTCAACTTTTTGATTTTCATCATTCTTCTTATAGAAATTCTTTGATGTTAATTTATAGTCAAATCTAGGCTGTTTTGAATTCTCTGAAACACTCCCTGTTTTAGGAGAATATGTAAGATATTTACCATCAGCTACAATATGGAATTTACCCACTCTAACTACTTCAGTGGATTTTATATTTCCTTTGGCGTCAATAACATCAGTAGCAAATTTAACTACTTCACCAGACATTACCATCTCTCTTTGAAGCTCAAACCATAGTCGCTCTATGTCTTCAGTAGATGGGAGCACTGACTTATTATCAATTTTCTTAATCAATTCTTCCAGAAACGGACCTCGATCAGGATATTGAACATTTGTTAATGAATTGTCGAACCTTGTTCTGGCATCACCAGCAACCAGTTGCATTACACCAAAGAGTTCTCTTAACGGCCCAAGTCTTTCCGCTAGATTATCTTGAAGAATATTTGATTCTGCTTCATTTTCTTCAAAGATTGCTTCTAATTGAGTGCTTCTATTCTCTTCATTAACTTTAGTCGTCTCAGCTTCAGATAGGAGACTGTCTTGTTGATCTCTCTTTTGCCTGAATTCTGCTTCTCTAATTTTATGTTCAGCAATATCGCTGATTATTCCCTGTTCAACATTTTCAAGCAATTGATCAATGGTGAGAGCTGATTGTTGAGCAAAGGATAGTTGTGAAATGAATAGCAGTTGTGAAATAAATACATATATTTGAATTTTAGACATTTTTCTCATATTCATTATCATAACAAAGAATCATGAATGGCGGTGATCAATAACAATCTTTGTAATCTTGACAGGTCTTGTTAGCAGCAGTTGACTGAGGCTGCTGATTTGTTTATGCAGGGAGGTTTGTGTTGTAATGTTTAGTTATGAACAAAGTGATCTTATTATCAGCACTACTAATTG
>Ga0208408_1002303_pt1 | contig 10310 bp, 10 predicted proteins | sample ETNtaG_4_FD_185776 | JGI IMG/M metagenome (GOLD analysis project Ga0208408, IMG submission 185776) | Marine microbial and viral communities from oxygen minimum zone, Eastern Pacific Ocean - ETNP201406SV67 (SPAdes) (version 2) | ecosystem: Environmental > Aquatic > Marine > Oceanic ... | reverse complement strand
AGAGTCTCAAGAAATTCAGGGACTGAATTGACTCGGGCAATACCGAGCCTTTCAAAAAAGAAACTAAATAATTCATCTGACCCTGTCAATGAGCTTGTATGGCTTAGAGCAATCTTAGCAGAAGCTGATGTTCTTCCTGATTTTATTGCAACGATCGGTACTTTCATTTTTAGTGCTCTTCTTGCAGCACTATCAAATGACTCTATGTCATTAATACCTTCAATATGAAGGCCAATGACATTAACTCTTGAGTCATCTAACATTGCATGAATAATATCTGCAATATTTGTGTTCGTCTGATTGCCTAATGTAAACATGTATGCGATTGGAAGTCCAGAGGATTGCATAGTCATATTGAGACCTATATTTCCGCTTTGAGTAATAATTGCAACACCTTCACTAACAGGTTCACATCCATTAACATCAGGCCAAAGTGCAACTCTATCCAGACTATTAATGAATCCGTAGCAGTTTGGACCAATGAGCGGCATTCCATCTGCCGCCTCTACTAATCTCTGATTTCGTTTTGCACCTTCTTCGCCAACTTCTCCAAATCCTGAAGCATATAAAACCGCTCCGCCGCCACCCATTGACTTGAGGTCAGAAACGATTTCGATAGCTGATTCTGCATTAACAGCGATAAACGTTGCATCGGGAGGTTCTGGTAAATCTTTAATGTCTCTGTAACATTGAATCCCTTCAAGACTATCCAATGTTGGATGAACAGCCCATATTTGATGATTGAAGCCTAGCTTTTTTGACTCTTTAATAGCAAAATCAGCGCCTCTATTTCCAACTACAGCAATTGATTTTGGAGATATTAATCGATGCAAGTCACTTCTGCTCATAAGGGACTACTCAAATGGCCTAAGAAGCGACCTAGAAATAATGTGTCTTTGAATTTCACTGGTTCCATCCCAAATTCTCTCAACTCGATGATCTCTCCAGATTCTTTCCAAAGGGAGCTCATCCATCAAGCCCATACCTCCTAATATTTGAATGGCCTCATCTGAAATCATGGCAAGCGTTTCAGTTGCCTTAAGCTTTGCCATCGCAGCATCACTATTAGTCATTTCACCTTGAGTGTCTTTCCAGGCCGCCTTGAGAGTTAATAGTTCAGCAGCCTGAAGCTCCATCGACATGTCAGCCAGCTTAAAAGAGATGCCTTGAAATTTACCAATTCTTTGACCAAATTGTTCTCGCGTTGCAGCCCACTCAGTGGCAATCTGTAAAGCTCTTTCAGCCCTACCAAGACACATTGCAGCAACAGATAACCGAGTAGCACCGAGCCACTCATTAGCAACATCAAAACCATGATCAACATCTCCCAGCACTTGTGATTCGTGGACACGACAATTATCAAAATTAAGAATGAAATTATGATAGCCTCTATGAGAGACGCTGTTATAACCAGGCTCAACAGAAAAACCCGGTGTTCCCATATCAACTAAAAAACTAGTTATCTTTTTTTTCTCACCTCTAGAAGTTTGCTCAACTCCTGAGGCTGCAAATAAAATGACAAAGTCAGCCATATCTGCATGACTTATAAAATGCTTTGAACCATTGATTACAAAAAACTCGCCATCTCGCTCAGCTTTGCACTTCATAGAACGAACATCTGAGCCAGCGTTAGGCTCTGTCATTGCAAGACAGTCAACCTTATCTCCTCGAATAGTTGGCAAAAGATAATCTTCAACTTGAGACCCTTTACATGCCAATAAAATGTTACTTGGCCTTGCAACAATATACTGAAGTCCAAAATTAGCTTTACCTAACTCCTTTTCTAAAAGGCATAAAGTTAATGTATCAAGACCACCTCCACCATAAATTTCAGGCATATTGCATGCATAAATACCACTTTCTATTGCTTTTTGCTTTATATTTTCTGCAACTGATTCTTCAATCTTGTTGCTCTTTTCCACTTCATCTTCAAAAGGGTAGAGCTCCTTTTCAACGAAACTTTTGACAGAGTCAATAATCATTTGTTGTTCATTTGTAAGACCAAAATCCATTTCTCTTCCTTGAATTAATTTAATTTATTTATTTCCATTACTCGACCTTTTTGTTTCGGTAATGGCAATTTTTGATGAGAGTTCCAAACCTTTTCAAGTATTTCAAATACAGAATGGCTAATCTCGCTCGCTTTTGCTTTCTTCATGTCAACATGAATTAACATTTGTTCAGTGGTAGCCAATAAGTCCCCAGTATCGCCATGAAACATCTGATGGAAAATGTGGAGCCTTTTTGAGTCTAATCCTAGTACTTGTGTCACAAACTTTAATGGTTCGCCCTCAGACGCCTCCAAATAGTAATTGATGTGAGTCTCAACCGTATAAAAGGATTGTCCAGCCATCCTATAATTATGATCAATCCCTATATATTGAAATAACGCATCGGATGCATCACCAAATGCGTAGAGGTAGAATGACTCACTCATATGACCGTTGTAATCAATCCAGTCTGGATGTACTTTGGCATTGTAGAGAGCTAAAGGTTGATTTAAATTATCTTCTTTAGAAAAGTGCTTATATTGTCTTTTTAGATATATTTCGTTATCCATATGCCGTCAAAATTAACTGTAGAATTAGAATGTAATGAGAACTCAATAAATAAAGATTATATAATGGATTAAAAGCCTCGCAATACTTGAATTATGCATAATTCCTACCGTCAAGCTAAATTTCTCTTATCGTGTCCTTCTCTTAAGGGATGCCCAAATGATAGCGGCTATGAAGTGATTTTTGCAGGCCGCTCAAATGCAGGAAAATCGAGCGCAATAAACACACTAACTGAACAAAAAAAATTGGCAAAAGTAAGCAGAACGCCGGGTAGAACTCAGCATCTTGTTTTTTTTGAGCTTGGAAATAATCGAAGACTTGTTGATCTTCCCGGTTATGGCTATGCCAAAGTTCCAGACTCGATTAAGCGGGATTGGCACCAAAATATGAGTCAGTACTTTGATAATCGTGAATGCATTAAGGCCGCTATACTTGTTATGGATTGTCGTCATCCACTAAAGCCTTTCGACCAAATGATGCTGGAATGGTGCATTAATAGCAAGGTGCCGGTAAATATTTTATTAACTAAATCTGACAAATTAAAAAAAGGTGCTGCAAGTTCAACCAGGCTTTCAGTTATGAAAGCGGTTAAAGATTTTCCTTCAGTTAATGTCCAACTATTCTCATCTTTAAAAAAGGAAGGTGTTCCTGAACTATGTATGTACTTAGACACAGTGTTTGAAATGAATAATGAGAGTTAATATAGATCTCTCATCAATTCAAGCAAAAGATACAATCATTGCTGCGAATAATCGTCAAGCTCTTGCTATTAAGAAGTCAATACCACTTTCAAGCGGTACTTCAAAAATGCCCAAAATTTTCTCCTATCAATCTTGGATTGAAAAATTTTGGAGATCTCACAAGCCAACGAAAGAATATCGCCTACTAAGTCAACTTGAGCTTAGGTTCTTGTTAAAAAAGTTTTGCAAAGAGAGTTCTGCGAAAAATCCTGAAACTTTCATTGAAGAATTGATTAAATGCTACAGACTTTGTAAAAGCTATGGAATTCCAATGGCTGAAATTAAAACTTTTCCATCCACTACATCTAAGCTGTATGCCGAATTAATCGATAGATATGAAAAATTTAAAAATGACAATAAGTGCATAGATCAAACAGATATTTTTAGCTTATCTTTGCCTAATCTTAAGAATGATCATGACAATGAGAAGCGCTATTACCACTATGGGTTCAATGAGCCAAACCCTGAACAAAAAGAGCTCTTCAAAGTCCTTGAGTGCTCACCATTGGCAAATCGTCAAATAAAAAGCCATTCGCAGAATTATTCATTCATTGATCAAGAATCTGAATTAATGACAATTGCGAAATGGGCTAAGGAAATCAATACCAATAATCCTGAAAAAAAAATTGGCATCGTCATCCCTAATTTAAATGACTTGCAACACATAGTCAGGGCATCATTTGATCTTGAGTTCTCATCACTCCTAATTGAAACGCATCAAAAGCCATACAATATATCTTTGGGAATTCCACTTAGCAATTACCCTCTGATTAACAATCTTTTTTCTATTATGAGACTATCATCTCAACTTATTAATGGTCGTGTCGAACATGAGTTGTTGATCCAGGTGGTTACTTCACCATATATTAAAGGCGCAAGAAATGAACAAAATAATCGTGCGTTACTTGTCAATAAAATTCTAAAAATTGGCTTCAAAGAGAGTAAAGCCAAAAAAATTATTGAGCTATGCAGTGACTCTTCGTTACTCAAAGAGATTTTTATTTCAATCAGTACTCTTGAATGTGCAAAAAAATCAACTCTTGAAGATTCTCTAGATTTAATCAATTCAATCCTAATGCTGTGGGGATTTGCTTCAGATCGAGGCCTTTCAAGTAGTGAATATCAAGTTTTTGAAAAGTATCAAATGGAAAGCTTGATTCTTAACAAAATGTCAATATTTCACAAAAAATTATCTCTAGAAGATGTACTGGAAATTTTAACTGCCCACATGAATGCAGTGATATTTCAACCTCAAAGTGGGCCCGCTAACATTCACATATTAGGTTCATTGGAAGCTGAAGGATTATTTTTTGATTATGCTTGGGTCTCAAGTATGACAAATGATTTCTTGCCAGGAAAAATAAAAATGCCTCTATTTATTCCTCCTAAAACTTCTATTGAATACGCTTTGCCGAGCACAAGCTTCACACTGATAACTAAAGAGAGTGATACAACTCTTAACAACTTATTAAATCTAAGTAGTCATCTAGTAATTAGCTATTCAAAGACTTCCAATAACCGTGATGAGCTTCCAACACCCTATATAAATTTTGAGGATTATCCTGATACCATAGCACATGAAACATTGCCAAAAGAAATGGAATTGATTGAAGATTGGATCGCTCCTGAGATAGATAATTTTGAAATCAATAAGGGCGTGAACACTCTCCAAGATCAAATGAGTTGTAGCTTTAAAGGGTTTGTAAATAGACTAAACATTCAAGAATTTAATGAACCTCAAATTGGTCTCAGTAGACTTGAGCAGGGGAATCTTGTTCATAAAATTTTAGAGAGTTTTTTCAATGAAATATCTACAAGCTCTATTTTAAAAAACTTAACTGAAGATAAGTTACAGGATCAAATTAACAAACATATTGGTTCAGCCATTAAAGAAATTTCTCAGTTAAATTTCAAATTAATAGAAAAGGATAGACTCAAACAAATTATCAACGAATATATTAAACTTGAAAAAAATCGAAAGAACTTTCAAGTCATAAAAACAGAGTCTGAATCTAAAGTAGACGTCAATGGTCTTAAGTTTTCTACTCGAATAGATCGAATGGATCAAATGGAAGACGGTACAAAACTTATCATTGATTATAAAACAGGTCAGAACGTAAATTTGAGTCAACTGATAGGTGATCCTCTAGATCAGGCTCAGCTTCCCATCTATGCTATTACTAATCCAGTAGATGGGATTGCCTTTGCAACTGTTAACTCTAAAGATTGTCAATTTAAGGCGATAACAAAAAATAAAGATGATCTGCCAATAACTCAACAAGCGATTAAAAGAATGCCAGAGTGGAATGAACAGGTTTCAAAGTGGAAGTTAGAACTTAATTCAGCAAGTCAAAAATTTCAGGAAGGAGTGGCTGAAGTTTTACCCACATCAAATGCTTGTGATTACTGTGATTTTGATCTACTTTGCAGATTTGAGAAATCGGGTAATAACAGATAATCTCTCATCCGCTAGCTCTTGAGCAATATTCAGATTTTTTAAATCTGAAATCCTTATTGAGTTAAGTAGCCTTTGTAATTGAACAATGCAGGTTGTATCAATCCCGATATTATCAAAAGTTGTGAGAATAATTTCAAACCTTTTTTGTCGCCTCAACCCGTCACTCTTAAGAAAGAAATTTAATACATCTTGAGGACTATGATTTATGAATTCAGATGCAAATTGATGCCAAATTGAGACAATCTCAGCAATCTGCTGAAAGTCTTTTGGGCACCTGAGGTGCCCGCAGAGCGATTCAATATTTCTTTTACTTTGATTATGAAGCCAGAGAGCAAACTTTACCTCAGTACTCTGATCTGGCTTATCTAGCAACTTAAAATTTTGATTATCTTCCAACATTGGAAACAATCTTTCGTAGGCACCGGATTCAATTAAAACATCAAAGAAAATAGAGGGTGAAACGGAACTCATTGAAAGAGAGACCTCTTTAAAAACTCTCTCTGGTGTCAGCGCATCCACCTCGCCTGAAGCGACCATCTTTTTCATTAAATCAAGAGTTTTTGAGTCTATACTAAAGCCAAGATTATTAAATCGCGATGCAAACCTTGCTGTCCTGAGAACTCTCACTGGATCCTCAGCAAAAGCATCAGAAACATGACGAAGTTTCTTCTTTTTTAAATCCTTTATTCCATCAAAAGGGTCAATATAATCACCAGTTCCATCTTTATTTTGCGCTATAGCATTAATAGTTAAATCTCTTCTAGAGAGATCTTGTTCCAATGTCACAGAGTTTGATGTATCAAACTCAAAACCCTTATAACCCTTTCCAATCTTACGCTCTATTCTTGCTAAAGCATACTCATCGTTCGTTTCTGGATGGAGAAAAACTGGAAACTCCTTGCCAACTTGACGGAAGCCTAAAGAATTCATCTCTTCAGGGGATGAACCTACTACGACATAGTCCTTTTCTGTTGTTTCTGTAGCGACACCTAAAATTCTATCCCGAATGGCACCGCCGACTAAAAATTCTTTCATAAATATTAACTTTAGATATTGATGTTAATCTCAAATTTCTCTTATAATACACGAATGAGTAAAAAGAAGAATTTATCGCCCGAAGCTTATCATATCACTCAAGAATGCGGAACTGAGCCGCCTTTCTCTGGAGAGTATTATAACCATAGCAAAACTGGAAACTATCACTGCATCTGTTGCGATGCACTGTTGTTCGAATCCTGCACTAAATTTGATTCAGGAAGTGGCTGGCCAAGTTTTTATGAACTCGCAAATAGTGATTGTGTCAGACAACTTGAGGATGATTCATTGGGCCATATGAGGATTGAAGTGAGATGCTCCTCATGTGATGCTCATTTAGGTCATGTTTTTCCTGATGGACCTCAACCAACTGGAAAACGTTATTGCATCAACTCAGTTGCACTCAACTTTTCTGGCGACGAGTAGAAATAGTTTCAGCTTTTTCTAAAACAAAAGCACCATCACTGCAAGAAAAGCCAAGAAAATTGAAAAGCCTTTTTTGAGTTTATTGCTATCCAACTTATGTGTCACTTTAGCTCCTAATGGTGCAAAGAAAATACTTGCAGCCACTATTGCAATCAATGCTTCAAAGTTTACAAAACCGATACCACCAGTTGGTAGTGCTTGCGAAGACCCAGCAACCATAAAGCCAATACTTCCAGCGATAGCAATAGGCATTCCAACTGCTGCAGAAGTTGCAATAGCATTTTTAATGTCAACATTGTTATAAACTAAAAATGGAGTGGTCATTGTTCCACCGCCAATCCCAACCATGGCTGAAATCAAACCAATAATATAACCGGCTAAAGACCAAACCCACCTTGATAAATGATCAGCATGACTCGACGCGCTAACACCAAACCACATAATTAAAGCCACAGTAATTTCGAAAACAGCAAAGAAAACCCTTAGAAAATCAAAGCTTAAATAATTCGCTAATAAAGCCCCGCTGTAAGAGCCCAATAGAATGGTTGGAGTCAGCCTGACAAAGTTTCTCCAGAGAATCGCACCGTGTCGGTGATGAGCATAAAGACTTGAGATGGATGTAAAGACAATGGCCGCTAGAGCGGTGCCAATTGAGGTATGCATTAAGATTGATTGATCAATTGATGGCGCCAATAGATAAAGAAGTACTGGCACAATAATTAGACCACCACCAATACCAAGAAGGCCTGCTACAAAACCAGAAAATGCACCAAGTAATAAAAAAAGAATAGTTGCTTCAATCATAGCCCATTATCTGTTTTACACCTATTAGCTTTTCCAAATATGCTCAGCAAAATGTTTTCTGCACATGGACTGGTATCGATCATTGCCTCCAATTACTACCTGGTCACCATCTTCAATGACGTTTCCATTTTCATCAATACGAACCACCATCGTTGCTTTGCTTCCGCAGTGGCAAATGGTTTTTAGTTCTATGAGATTATCAGCCCACGCAAGAAGATGTTGGCTACCAGGAAACAGCTCTCCACGAAAGTCTGTTCGAATTCCGTAACACAAAACAGGAACATCAAAATTATCGACAGCTTTTGCCAATTGCATTACCTGCTCCCTACTAAGAAATTGACTTTCATCAATCAATACGCAATCGATAGGATCCTTAAGATTCTGCTCTGAAATAATATTGAATAAATCATCATCCTTATGAAAGAGATGTGCCTCGGCTTCCAGCCCAATTCGTGAGGTAACTTTGCCAACACTATAACGGTTATCAATTGCTGCAGAAAGTATAAAAGGAGTCATACCTCTCTCTTTATAGTTGTAGGCTGACTGAAGAAGAGAAGTTGATTTGCCGGCATTCATTGCAGAATAATAAAAGTATAGCTTAGCCAAAATATTGCCTCAAATTATTGAAAAAATAACACTTACTGTAAATATTCCAAACTAAGAATAAATACTTTTGAAATTATAATACTCGTTATACGATACAAAAAATTATTGAATAGTGGGTTTTGTTATCTTTAAATTATGTCTCTGATTCACCTCATGCATGAATTTCCATGCTTGGCTATTTTCAATTTCTGATGGATTCCAAAGTAATTGATTCATTTAACTCATTATCTTGAAATAATATTTATTTTAATATTGATGGAATTTATTGATTTTTTAACCACTCTTTTAGAAGCGAAACGCCTTTGACTATTTGTGGACAAATTATATCTAATAAATGATTTGAAGAAAAATCATCGTTCTCAATAAATTTGAGTGCTTCTGCTCCATCAAAATCTACAAAGGCAATACGTGATAATAATTCATCATCCTTTAAGCCAAAATCTGATCCCGGTAGCATAGCAAATCCAACCTCATTAAGTATTGTTTGACATAGTGTTTTATCATCATTAAATTTGTTAGCTATATTCGGAATATTTGAAAAGTCACATATCATATAAAAACCACCTTGAGGTCTTTGGCAATAGACCCCAACCGAAGATAATTCTCTATAAACATAGTCTGCAATCGTTTCTAAAATTGTTCTTGAGTTCTCTAGAAACTCTGAGTGATCTTCTGAGTAGGCCTTAATTGAAGCGAACTGAATAGGAGCGCTCACTGCAGTAAAGGTTTCACTAGCAATAGCCCTTACACTATCCTTGATATGACTTAATTCTTTTGGAAACGTTAAGGTTCCTAACCTCCATCCGCCTGCACCACACCACTTACTCAGGCCGCTACTAATAATTGTGTTCTCGGGATAGTAGTGGGTGAGTGACTTATACTCCCCGCTAAAATCTAGTTCTGCATATATTTCATCTGCAATAATGATAATATTGTGCTTCCTTGCAACCCTTGCAAAATCCTCAAGATTTCCATGGGTTGTTCCTGAAGGGTTATTAGGTGAATTTAAAATCAAAAGTTTATTAACTGACTTGAGTTTCTCACATGCTTTGTCAAGATCTTCAGGATTAAGATGCCAATTACTTGCTGCGTTGGCATTAATCCAATGAACTTTTTTATTGATTATTTGTGCCTGAGGCTCATATGAAACCCAGCTAGGTCTTGGAAGCAACAAATCGCAATCTAAGGCCATTTGGATTTGAAAAATCAACTCTTTTGATCCGGGTCCAATAATGACATTTTCAGAATCATAATTATATTGATTCTTTTTTGAATGGTATTTAGCAACCTCTTCTCTAAGACCCAAGAGACCAGACACATTAAGATAGTCTTTTTGGTGTGCGTGTTTTTTTAACTCATCAACAATAACCTTTGGAACAGGAAAGGGCGATTGACCAAGTCCAAACTTATATACCTCCTTGCCTTCATTAATCAATTGATGTGAAAGTTCATTGATTGCTAGCGTTGCTGAAGTTTTTAAACTTTTTATATTTTTTTGGATTGTCATGTTTAATTTTTCAAACTTAACTGCTCTAAGTATAAGAATAACATACAATATATGTTTTATTTAAAAAATGAAAATAAAACTTTTGTTTCTTTTTACATTAACCTTCTACAGTTTTCTCTTTCTCCTCAATTGAACCATTCCAACAAACCCAATTAATAATAATGCTGGAATATAGA
>Ga0208408_1002296_pt1 | contig 10330 bp, 12 predicted proteins | sample ETNtaG_4_FD_185776 | JGI IMG/M metagenome (GOLD analysis project Ga0208408, IMG submission 185776) | Marine microbial and viral communities from oxygen minimum zone, Eastern Pacific Ocean - ETNP201406SV67 (SPAdes) (version 2) | ecosystem: Environmental > Aquatic > Marine > Oceanic ... | reverse complement strand
TTCGCCCCCGAGACACACTCATTCAAGGATTAATTGACTCACAGTTGTGACTATTCTATCACCATTTATGACCTTGCGTAATGCACCGAGACTGATCACCAACGATGCGTATCTTTGACCATCCCCTGTTGTATACGTTTCACAATCTCCGAACGCATTCGTATTGATGGAGAGCTTAATGGCACCTCCAGCATTACTTTTCCGAACATATCCTACTAGGAGATTCGGCAACATTACTCCATTTTTTTCATTCACTTGCTTACTATCTGTTGTATTATTTTCTGACATATTTTCAACTCCAGTCCTTCTTTTGGACCGAGATTCAACTAGGAAGCGAGAGTAGATATCAATTCCTCTAAGGCGTCAGTAAAAATGAATTTGATTCACTCCGCTTAGCGGAGGGAAAGTGATTGAATCTGAAACATCGAGTGTACGTGAGATTGAAGAACAATCCCCCTGTCGCGCGCATATGGATGTACTTGTTACAGGAGGTGCCGGTTTCATCGGTTCGCACCTTGTCGACCGCTTGGTTGCACGTGGAGACAATGTTACTGTGTTCGATAACATGAGTAGTGGACGCCACGAATTCCTTTCACATCACGGTGATTCAATCCGTTTCATCGAGGCCGACCTCTTGGACCTGGATGCGGTCAAGGCCGCAATGGAGGGAATCGATCTTGTTTTCCATCTTGCTGCCAACCCCGATATTCGCTTAGGTACGCAAATTACTGATACCGATTTGAAGCAAGGTACTGTGGCAACTTACAACGTCCTAGAAGCCATGCGCTGTGCGGGTGTGAAAAATATTGCATTCTCTAGCAGTAGTGTGGTCTATGGAGAGGCACTTGAGATGCCAACACCTGAATCATACGGCCCTTTGTTCCCAATCAGTTTGTACGGTGCTAGTAAATTAGGCTCCGAGGCGCTTATCACCAGTTGGGTGGGGACCTTCGGCCTCAAGGCGTGGTTATTCCGGTTTGCCAACATTGTAGGGGCGCGAGGTACACATGGAGTTATTTTCGATTTTATTCACAAATTAAAGGCAGACTCTACGAGACTCGAGGTTCTCGGAAATGGGCGTCAAGAGAAGTCCTACATGGAAGTCATGGATTGTGCCCACGCGATGGTGCATTTGACGGAAGTTACCGATGCTGAAGTCAATTGCTTCAATTTAGGGACTCATGACACTTGCAGCGTTAGACGTATTGCTGAAATCGTTATCGAAGAAACTGGTTTTGAAAATGTTAGCATCGAATATACCGGCGGTGATCGAGGATGGGCCGGAGACGTCCCGAAAACAATGCTTGATCCATCTTCACTCTATGGCACTGGATTTGAACCCAATTACAATTCAGAAGCCTCCATTAGATACACAGCATCCACACTTATTCAGGAGATTGGATTGGAATGAAAGCTACTAGGAATACCTCGAAAACACTTGCAAACGATGAGAACGGTGACGCCCGCGTCTCTGCATTTTTCTCCATCTCAGCCATTTTGACAGTCGTCCTCATTGTCGTCTGGACATTGGCCCCCCCTCCGAACATTGGAGTTGCAGAAGGCCAAATAGCCCCCGATATTAGTGGCGAGGGCCATTCAAATGGGAAATGGGAAGATTTCCGCCTCTACGATTACTTCAACCATTCATGGTCAGAAGGAGAGTCGGGTCAATACATATTCATGCAATTCATGGACACAGATTGCCCTCATTGTTGGTCTGATGCACTTACAATGACTGAAAATTATAACGAATTTGGTGCAAATGGAGCTGCCGTCTTCATCACTATCTCGGTTGGGATGTTGAGTACAGATCACAGCCGTGAAGAAATTGTGGCGTTCCAAGAAAAGGGTGATTATCAAGGATGTAACCATGATGAACGCAATTGTAATGAACGAGATGGCAATGTTCACGATTGGGTCTATGTTGATGATTTGAATGAAGGTGCATTCAAAGATTACAATCCACCCGGTGTTCCATTCCATCTAATCCTGTCACCTGACGGGACAGTCGTGTGGAATAGTGCAATGCATGAACAGGGGGACCCCCTACACGAAGCAAGCGATGCTCTTCGACATCATTTGAGTGGTGGTGCTTGAATGAGCGGTTATGGCCCATTGGTATTTTTCCTAGTCGTGATGGCCATCGGTGGCTTAATCGCTAGCAATATGAAAATTTCCAATCTCGAGGAAATGAGTCGAACTCGCCGACGTTTGCTTGGCCTATTCATTATCGAGATGGGTGGTTTGGCAGCGAGTGCATGGACCTGGATGATCCACAATGATTTGATCAAAGGCAGTTCGGAATACTGTGCTTCGGAGGGCCTGGTACAATGTGGCTCGGTCATTGGCGACCCAAACTACTCGACATTCATGGGGATGCCTTGGGGTGTTATCGGGATTCTAGCATTCTCAGTTCTGGGGTGGTTCACACTCACTATATTCTTGGATATGAAGGCCGACTGGTCCAAATCATACGTTGACTATGCATGGTGGTTGAGTCTTCCCAGTGCACCGGGAATTCTATGGCTTGTTTTCGTCGAACTTGTTCTTGTAGAAGGAGCACCACACATTTGTCCATATTGTACAGCCGTGCATATTGCTTTGATTGGGTGTATGTACTTGCTTTACACGATCCGAAAGGAACGTGACGAAGGTGATTGGGACATTACCACCAAGAAGAGTAAGGCGGAGTTACTTGCCAAGGCTCGCAAGAAGTAATCCACTAGGGCTGATATGTCCCTCCGATTTCGAACAGTGCAACATCCGTACGCATATCGACAGGTTCCATGCGAACAACAGTCACATCCAATCGACTTTCATTAGCATACTGCGCCCGCAATATGTCATACAACCTTCCCTGGACATCAGCCATTTGTCCTCCGCGTAGGATGGTCACCATTCGAATTGAATTATCCTCTGGTAGTTCGACGATATATTCGACTAGCCATTCACGATCTGCTTGAGCACTGTCAACACGCTCTTCTTCACTTTCTTCAGGGATGTACGCCATCAGTGTAATATTTGCACTGAGAGACTATGAATGCTTCGCAGCACACGGTTTGAACATGAAATGGAGAGTATAATATAGGTCCACGTCATTGTCATTCTCTTCTTGAAACAATTATTCCTGAAGTCACTAGGGCCCCAACCAATAGAATTAGTGTCAAACTGCTATCTTTTTCCACATTTCGGGGATTTACCTCGTCCGTTATCCCGATTACCCCGCGGACACTCCCATCAACTTCGATTTCCGTCACAAAACCATCTATATTTCCATACGTTTCCAATGTGAGTACAAGGCTTGATTCAGAATTGGTTTGATTGATAGAACGAATATTCCACCCATGTGCCCCATCAAATGATTCTGAAATGGTGCCATTTCCATTGAATGTAATCATTTGAGTTGCAACGTCATGATGTATGTCGATGCCATTGTATGCAATAATTTGACTATCCATTTCAAGCGTTTCCAAACGGAATACAGTAATGCTCGCATTGGATGGCATATCCTCCTCAATTACAATCGTGAGTTCATGCACAGAATCGTGAGGTTCGTTTCCCCATGTATTCCACACCATATGCATACTGATTGAGTTCTCACGATTTGCCTCAGCATTACGGAGCCTACTTTCAAGTGTAGACTGAGATACATGCCCTTCAACTTCCTCCTGTCCATCGAACCAGAATGTTGGCAATGATAGTTGATGGTCCGATTCTTTGAGCACCAATCGTTTAGATGTCAAAGGAGTACCAAATGGGTCTTCGTCATTAGGGTGTAGGGCCACACGGACAACACGATTTGAACGATCGTCGACAAAATCAGAAATCCATGGATCAATTGTAGCACATGTATCACACCATGTAGCAGTATACTGCTCGAGAAGAATTGCATGCCCGCCACTCACTTCTCTAGATTCATCTGGAATGTCTATGTCAGCAGAAGCAAAAGGCAGTAGGATTAGGACGACTATGGTCAACACCACACGCTTCTGCATATTCAAAGCGTCTCTGCCGGGTCTCATTTACATATCCCGGGCCCAGCCCGACACAGAGGGAGCAGGATGAGTAAGCGTTGGTTCCAAGCACACCAACGTGATACATGGCGTCGTCAGGCCCGTTCAAAGGGCTACCGTGCACGTTCAGCGTTCAAACTCAAACAGATCCAGGAGAAATTCCAGCTCATTCGTGAAGGGGACTTGGTCTTGGATGTCGGCTCACACCCCGGTGGTTGGACTCAGGTCTCAGTCGAAGAAACGGGGCCAAATGGATTGGTTATCGGAATTGACCTTCTTGCTAGCGCTCCCGTAGAAGGTGCTCAAATGGTAATTGGAGATGTAACGGACAAGGGCTCCCAAGAAAGCATCCTTGAGTTATTGCGAGAGGGGCTCAAAGTCGATGGCTCATTCTTACCTGAAGTTGACGGAGAAGAGTCCCGTCTGTTCAACACCATCGTATCGGATATTTCTCCAAGATTGACTGGACAATACGATCGCGATCAAGCAATCTCTCTTGAATTGGTTGCCATGGTCTTTGATTTCACATTGCCATTGCTAGTCCCAGGGGGTGCTTTCGTCACCAAAATTTTCCAAGGCACTGGAATCGAAGGTGTGGTCAATGCAGCCAAACAGCGATTTTCTAGAGTCCAGAGATTTTCACCCGAAGCATCACGAAATTCGTCATCAGAAGTGTTTCTTGTTTGCAAGAACAAACTCCCCCGCCCGAAGAAAGGCTCGAGGGGAACATCGGTTTCTCAAGAATTGGATTTTCACCTAGAATCAGAAGGCATCATTCAACAGAAAAATTCTGAACCTGAAGTTGACGTAAAGAGTGGTTTCCGACGTATTCCGAAGAAAGAGTGACACTTTCACTTTCACTTACCCCTCGTCGAAATGATGGTGGACCGAAAGCACTCATCGCTGTTGCTCTAAGGAGTTGTAATAGTGTCTGTCAGTATGATTGAGAAAAGAAGCCCGTCAACAAATCGAAACCAACAAAATTCGCGAGATAGTATATTGCGTCATGTAGGTTCAATTCAGTCGAAGTACCGGCCGAAGAAGGTTCACAGAACACGCGTTGAAGAGTTGATTGCCAATCGTCCGATCGGGCGTATCGAACTCCTCGTACTACGTAGATACCCACGTCGAACGGTGATGTCTAAGGGTTGGACTGGTTCAATTGCTGCTGCTTGTGGGCGCGATGAAACCGGATTGATTGGCCTTGTATTGTGGGGTGACCAAGTCGACCGAGTGCGTACTGGAGACATCATCTCAATCCAGGGGGGATGGTGCCGCTATAGTCAGGGTCAAAAGGTCATATCTACCGGCAGAACGGGTAAATTGACCATCCTGGAAGCCTGAGATATGTTTCGATGACCTTCGGTCAACCATATTAAGGAGGAGTCGGTGGCCGGCTCGCTGAGGAACCATCATGCAGAAGCGCGCCTCTACTTGTTCCGCCTCCGGTGTACCATTGACAGAAGCCAAGAGCACCTCATTCCCATGCCCAAGTTGTGGGGAACCAATTGGTCGTTCAGAACGCTGTAGGAATCAGGCTGTGACATATTTCTGCTCGTCATGTGGTTTTCAGGGTCCCTGAGAGGTTGATTTTCCATGGGTGAAGTTGCAGTCAAATACAAGATAATGTGCGATCCAGATGTTGATGATGCGGATGCTGATAATATCGCAATCGCCATGAACAGTATGGAAAGTGAAGTTGGTGTCGTCCAAATGGTCGAAACAAAACCTCTTGCTTTCGGCCTCAAATTTGTTGAGGCACATTGTGTAATCCAAGAAGGCGATGGTACAGTAGATGCCTTTGAAGACTCAATCAAGGAAATTGATGGTGTAGGTGAAGTTGAAGTCCTTGAAATTGGACGGCTTTGATTGCCTCAATATTGAGTCAACGCTGCTCGCATAAATTCCCTCATTAGAATCGTGGCATAGGTGCCGCTGGGTAATGAGAATCTCAATCTGAGAGAACAACCGTCGGGATTCCAAATCTCTCCTTCTTTTGGTCCCTCACCAAAACGCTTCCCCAAACTTTCCGCTTCAACGTCACCAGCCTCCTCTACACTAAATTCAGAGAAGGTAACTGTAAGTGGTCTTCGACTACCTTTTGATGTTAATCGTGGAATGCCACGAACTTGCCAATCCTCTTCGCTTAATCCCATCTTTGAAACAATTTCCTTTTCGATATTACCGGGTATACTATCTGAAAATTTGCTTTCTCCACCTGGTAGGGCGGCCGTGACAGCCAAACGACCGAGGTTACAATTTCGAGAAATACGAGGAAGTATTTCAGATTCCACTTCCACTAATTTCGTCATGTCAATTTTCCCATTATCTTGAACCAAACCAACAATATCACCTTCAATTGGTTCAGCAAGGGTAAGTCCTGCATCCAAACGTGCAGCAATAATTCGATTGAATGCTTCAGATTGTAAACTATGTACCATCATTAATTGTAGATTGTTTGGCAATTTACGAAATGCACCCACCCAATCATCTGGTTTTCGTGACAAATGCCGAAGCATATCACGTTCAAATCCAAGATGCCGCGGTATCATTTCTAAGCACTTCTCAACATCACCTGATTCACGCCATTCAGATCGAAAAGCCTCGACATCAGGTTGTTGGTGTATCCCCTTCATGCCGAGATATGTGTCTACAGCACCTTTCCAATCATCACCAATGACTGCACGGCCGACAATTGATGTTACTGGCCGAGTGGCTCCAAACCTTTGGGGACCAATCCAATTGGGGAAGCGACCTGGACCCAAACGGTCTTGCATCCCCTCGAAAATAGAATTGACTCTCGCAATTGCTTCCTTAGCCTCAAGTGGCTCACCATTGGAATCAGAACAACCCCTGACTGTAATCGTGAATCTGTTCGCATTGTGGTCTCCAAAACCCAGTTTCTGGTGACTTCTACCCAATACCTCAATTTCAACATCATTGAGTTCAACAGAAGCAACCTTGTTCTGAGGCGCATCCATTACAAGCAATTGTGTGGTAATAGCTCGCTTGTCCTTTGTTCCACTAAACCAAATCCGATTTTTTGAAATCCCTAGTATTTTGGCCAATTTCCCTACGAATCGATTTGTTTCCCAATTGGTCAAAGTGACTCTGGCAACTGTAAAACGACCTTTTGGGTCAAGGGCAGGTACGCGTCCGACTTCTTCTACACGAAAATCTTCGAATCTAGATTTGAGCACACCACCAATGCCTGCACCTTCGCTAGCATAACCAGTGAGGCCACACGCTTCCGCGATGTCCGCGGGAGTCATCTTAATCCCTTCAGGAGAGGGTGAGTCCATCGAATTCATTCGCAATGTCCTTGCATAGACCCTTCAATATTTTTGCAGGATCCTTGCCCTTTTTACAGCGCAAATAGAATTCTGGTTGGTCCAATTCTGGATGCCCTACGAAATAATTCGCATATTCGACATCCTTGTTATCATTCAGCCGTGATCGGAATAGTTGCAGGGCAGTATGACTCTCCCCTGTAATGCGGATTCTAAGCTCTCCACCGTCGTTCAATAGTACCTTGATTGCCATGTTGACCAGCCCGCCGACCCAGCCCACCCTTTTGAGCCTTCTTTATACGACCACCCACTATGTGGGTGTGTTTCACAACATTTCTTTATGTGATTCAGTGAACACTTTCCTCCTTCTTGCTTATCAAGCATATCCCGCTCGCCACCCCTATGGGTGGCTCGGATTCCAAGGAGCGCACCCTTGTTAGCGCAGAGACTTTTGAGAAGTCCGCAATACCAATTCTAATCGGCTCTCTTATCCTCACAATTGCCTTAGGTTTGCAACTGTTCCCATTGCCTGTTTTCGACACAGACCTTTCTGCCTTTACCCCAGAAACACCTGCAGAACAAGCTGAAGAGCGGATGTCGGAATTTTTCCCTGAGGAAAGTCGCCCTATGTTCGTTCATGTCTCCTCCGACGATGGATCCAACGTGTTGAGCATAGATAATTTGCAATTACAACGAGATGCCCTTAATGCAGTAATGAATCGCTCTACTTCGTCCAACGATTATATCGAATCTGTAATCGCAGCCCCCAATGTCATTCAACTAGCAATCGATGAATCTGATGCCAATGGTACCACTCTGGACAATTACACAGACTGGTCTCAATTGCTAGATGCCATTCTCGATGAGGGCACTGAGTGTACAGATGCCCTTGACGACGACAGGGCTCTGTCATCAGGTGCTTTCATCAAAGACAGTCTAATTCACAAAGACTTAGAGTATCTTTCTACAACTTGCAAGTATCTTGAAGATCCAGCGAATGTATCTGATGCGGCCCCTATCGCATCTAGCACGCTTTGGGTCATTATGATTGACCCAAGTTTAGACGACACCGAACGTCAGGTTCAACAGGATTTCATTCGAGCCCAACTTGATGGTTTTTCAGAAGATACCGGGCTAGATTACCACTCGACAAGTATGGATTTGATGAGTCACGACATCAACAAGAGTACGATTGGTGAATTGGTGATGCTGATGTCTGGTGCCATTCTAATTGTCGTTTTCCTCCTTTCTGTTGCGTTCCGTTCTGTGCGAGGAGTTGCTTTCCCATTGGTGGGCCTATCTGGAGCGCTGGTTTGGACATATGGTGGCCTTGCACTCGCAGGCATCCAATTTTCCATACTTGAGGTCGCCATTGCACCAGTTGTTTTGGGCCTTGGAATTGATTACAGCATACATCTTCAACGCCGATACAATACATACAGGGCAGAAGGTATGCCCGCAAGTCAGGCGTGGTTGCAAGGCTTTGACACACTCAAAGTAGCCTTGACACTGGGTGTAGTGACCACGATTGCGGCATTCGTTGCCAATATCGCTTCCCCCCTCCCCCCTTTGCGTCATTTCGGATTCGGTCTCGCCTTTGGTGTATTTTGTGCCTTCATTTCATCGACCCTTGTGGTCGGTGCATTACATGTTGTGATGGAAAGGGATTCTTCTGCATACGGAAAGCATCTCGAATGGATGAGATTTGGAAAATTCAGCGAATATATGGTTGGCTTCCAGAAGGTGAATCAAGCCAAAGTAATCGGACTTGTCACATTGCTAACGGTGGGTTCAGTGATTTTCGCTGCTGCTAACCTTGAAACTGAATTCGACCTTTCAGATTTCCTTGACGAAGATATGGATGTAATGGAAGGTCGGGACCAACTCTACGAGTCCTATGGGGCTGCGGGTTGGAAACCCATCTACATCCTCATGGAACCTGAGGGCGGAACTCAGTTCATTTCTGATGATGCATATTTCCTTGATTCACTGGGTAGTCTGGATACATGGTTGTCATCAACGGATGGAGTGGTTTCTCCACATTCAACTGGACGTAATGCCCATCCTGCCTACGATGGGCCTTACCCCATATTGTTTGATGCAGTTGAAGGAAATTCCATTTTTGGCGAAGAATACAATTTACACATTTGGGAAGGTGGTTTGGTAACAATGAACGAGTATGCCCAAGGAGACATTGGTGCTGCACTGAAATCACTCAGTACAAATGACTCCATTGCAGACCCTCTGTCTGGTGAAAGTTGGTCAGAACGTGTGAACAAGGTTGTTGCATTCAATGATGATGATAGTATCCAGTACATTCGCATGGAGGTATTAATCGAGGTCAAGACGAGTAGTGATAGTGAAGCGGTCCTCAATTCATTACGCAATACAATCGATGACTTTTCAGGACTAATTGGAATGGAGGGGGTCATCATCCATTTGGCTGGAGACAGCGTCAGTTTGGAGGCTGTTCTTGATGGTTTGGCGGCATCTCAGTTACAATCTACACTGATTAGTTTGGCTGTTTGTTTTTCTGTTTTATTCGCCCTTACACGAAGAATCGGACCAGCCCTCATCATCGTACTACCTGTGGGAATTGCCTCCACATGGGTGGTTGGTGCAATGGCAGTATTGAATGTAAATTGGAACGTGATGACTGTGATGGTGACCGCTTTGACAATCGGTCTTGGAATCGACTATTCGATCCATGTCTGGCGTCGCTTCGAAGCCATGAAGGTCAAGCAGGGAGATGTATGGGCTGGTCTCCGAGAAATGTACGCCTCCACAGGCGTAGCACTTGTGCTTTCAGCCGGAACAACAATTTGTGGCTTCACTATCTTACTACTATCGCAAATGCCTGTTGTTCAGGATTTCGGAATGGTCACTGCAATCACTGTATTCTTTTCACTGGTTCTAGCATTGGTATTGCTACCAGTCTTCCTAGTTTTGGATAGCCAATCAAAGAATGGTGCCACATCAGACTAGGCCGAGATTGTCACCATGAACGGCCCCATTGTCAATTTCTGC
>Ga0208408_1002295_pt1 | contig 10332 bp, 9 predicted proteins | sample ETNtaG_4_FD_185776 | JGI IMG/M metagenome (GOLD analysis project Ga0208408, IMG submission 185776) | Marine microbial and viral communities from oxygen minimum zone, Eastern Pacific Ocean - ETNP201406SV67 (SPAdes) (version 2) | ecosystem: Environmental > Aquatic > Marine > Oceanic ... | reverse complement strand
TGCATTTCGTCGAGTGGATGAGACAGTTTTACGATGCGAGTGGCGAGGCGTTCAAGCCATTCGGATTCAAAGCGCGCCGCGTGGAGGTGGAATAGCGCATATCACATTCCCAGCAATGCTTGGAAAAAAGGAGGAAAAAAAATGAACAATAAAACGACAATGAAAGGAATGACAGCCCTATTTGGCCTATTCTCGTTTGCAATGATTGCATCCGTAGTATCGGCCGCAGAGGGTGACGCAGCAACAACTGCATACCATTGGGATGCAGCCAAGCTTGGCGCAGGAATTGCGCTCGGCCTTGCTGGCGTTGGAACTGGAATCAGCCAAGGACAAATTGGTGCAGCAGCAGTTGGTATGATTGCTGAAGATGGCAGCAAATTCGTCACCGGTCTGATCTTCACTGCTCTACCTGAGACAATTGTCCTATTCGGTTTCTTGGCACTGTTCCTGCTCTGAGCAGAACATCCGAGTACCATATACGACTCAAAGGAACGTGTGATGATGTCCCTAGATGTGTTAGCTGACGAAATTGCCGCGCAGGCAAAGGCGGAAGCCAAGGCTGTGACTGATGCTGCTAAGAAGTCAGCAAAATCAGTCAAGAAAGAAGCCGAGGCTGAAGTTGCAGAAATTCGCGATTCGCTGATTTCTCGTGCCGAGCGCGAATCCTCACAGCTCTCCACGGAACTCGTCGCTTCATCTCGACAGAACAACCAGAAGCGTGTACTCATCGCAAAAGCGACTGAGTTAGATGCGACATGGGATGCGGTCAAGGCTCAAGTTGGCTCGGCGAAACTCGCTGGCCGTGCAGCCCTCATCAAGGCCCTTGTTGCAGAAGCTAAGGGTACTGGAAAAGGCATGAAGATGCGTCCAGTATCCATAGATCGCAAAGCGTTGGAGAAGGAAGCGAAGGGCTTCGATTTCGGAGACGATGTCGATGGCCTCGGAGGGTTCACTCTTGAATCCAAAGATGGTTCAATCGTACTTGATTACCGCTTTGATAACCGATTAGAGGATGCTTGGAAAGCAAGCCTCGGTTCGGTTAACACAGCATTATTTGGAAATTAAACGTAAGGATGTGAATGAATGGTAAGAATCGCGAGTGGCCGCAGTAACATGGCCAATGCTTCCGCGCGCGCGAAGGCGCGCAAGGCATCTCTCATCGATTCTACCCGTATGCGTCAGTTGCTCCAACAGGGGCCAGACACAATCGGCACCAGTATCGCCGAGTTTGGTTACCGGAATGAAATCGATTTGTACGCAGGTCGATTCTCTGGAGCAGATTTGATTGAAGCCGCATTGAACCATAACCTGGATACAGATTTCAATTCTGTAATGGGCTTCTGTCAAGGCAGACTCAAGGGTATGGTTGCTGTTTACGTAGAGCGTTTTTCGTACCATAATGCGAAAACAGTTCTACGAGCCATTCACAGTGGTGCCAGTATCGAAATGGTTTCTGGTCAAGTTTTGCCAGAAGAGAATTCCAACAACAGTTACTGGCTTGACATCATTCGAAATTGCAACACATTAGGTGATGCTGTGAATGCAATGTCCGGCTCGTCTTGGGGGTATGCACTATCCAAATTGGATGCTGATTCTAATCTACAAGAGATGGAAGATGCACTGGATACTGCTTACTATAGTGATGCACTTTCCTCAATTAAGGGCCCCGATGGTCACCCCTTACTGGAACGATATATCCGAACCGAGATCGATCATCGAAACATCATCAACCAATTCCGTGGACTACGCCAAGGTATCATTGGCGAGAACCGCGATACCCTCATGGTTACTGGGGGTAAGATCAACAAAGCAGCCCTGAAGGCTGCATCACAAGCTGAATCGAATGAGGCGCTCTTGGATGTCCTCCGCCGAGCCCCTTCATTCGATGATACAGGATTTGAGGAGGCCCTTCAGGCCTCATCGATCAGTCTCGACCCAGTAGTTTCGTTGTTGCAAGAACAGCGCCGAAACATGATGCGTCGCTTTGCTCACCTCAATCCAATCTCGGCTTTCCCAATTATACATTACATCGAGAGCAAGGTGCTCGAGGTGCAAAACATCCGCTTGCTAGTGCGTGGCAAGGCGGCCGGCCTCCCCGATGAGGTCATAGAAGCGCACTTGAATATCTGAGGTGAAAAAATGGAAATCGCAGTTGTCGGTACTTCTGAATTCACACTTGGATTCCAACTTGCAGGCGTTCAACGTCTGCACAACCCCTCTGGTGACGAGGAACTCGCGAAAACAATGCGCGAACTACTCAATCAGAAGGATGTCGGTATTGTTGTAATTGACAGTACGGATCTAACTCGCTTGTCTGACAGATTGCGTTCGCAAATTGCAGACAGCATTACGCCCACAGTTTTGGGTATTGGGACCGAAGAGGATAACACCCTCCGAGAGTCTATCAAGTCGGCACTTGGTGTCGATTTATGGAAGTGATTCTAAAAAAGGAAGTGACGAAAAATGAGTGACGAAAATGGAGTGATTTACCGTATATCTGGACCTGTGGTGACGGCTACAGGCATCCGTTCGCGGATGTATGAGGTAGTACGTGTAGGACATGAAGGATTGATGGGTGAAGTGATCGAATTACACGGTGACAAGTCTGTTATTCAAGTGTATGAAGATACGTCCGGCATCCGCCCGGGCGAGCCGGTGGTACGCACCGGTCAGACGCTATCGGTACAGTTGGGGCCAGGTCTGCTAACGCAGATTTACGATGGAATCCAACGCCCACTACCGGTATTAGAGAAGACCATGGGCACCTTCATCGAACGTGGTGTGGATGCTGATGGCCTCGACCTTGAGAAAATCTGGGACTTTGAAGCCACAGTTTCCGTTGGAGATGAAGTTGAACGAGGTGCAGTCATTGGTACGGTACAAGAGACCGAGACCATTGTCCACAAGGTCATGCTTCCACCTGGCCACAGTGGCAAGGTTGCCAGTATTGAGAGCGGTTCGTTCAACGTCACACAGACGGTCTGCACTCTTGATGATGGTACAGAGATTCAGATGATGCAGAAGTGGCCGGTTCGTACACCGCGCCCTTACAAACAGAAGTATGCGCCAGACACACCGCTCGTCACCGGTATGCGTATTCTTGATTTCTTGTTCCCACTCGCAAAGGGTGGTGCGGCTGGTATTCCAGGTCCATTCGGTTCAGGAAAGACAGTTACTCAGCAATCATTGGCCAAGTATTCAGACGCACAAATCGTGGTCTATATTGGCTGTGGAGAACGTGGTAATGAAATGACAGAAGTGTTGGATGAATTCCCTCACCTAATCGATCCAAACACCGGTAAACCGTTGATGAATCGAACTGTGATGATTGCCAACACATCAAACATGCCTGTGGCTGCACGTGAAGCATCAGTGTATACTGGAATTACAATTGCAGAATACTTCCGAGATATGGGCTACGACGTCGCATTGATGGCAGATTCAACCAGTCGTTGGGCTGAAGCCATGCGTGAAATCAGCAGTCGTCTTGAAGAGATGCCTGGTGAGGAAGGATACCCTGCTTACTTGTCCAGCCGTTTGGCTGAATTCTATGAGCGCGCAGGTCGTGTTGAAACACTAGAGGGTGAAGATGGTTCAGTGACTGTAATTGGTGCTGTATCTCCACCTGGTGGTGACATTAGCGAACCAGTGTCTCAAGGTACACTTCGAATTGTGAAGGTGTTTTGGGGATTGGATGCTGGTTTGGCGCGACAGCGTCACTTCCCAGCAATCAACTGGCTGAGTTCATACTCGTTGTACCCTCAGAGTCTAGACCAATGGTTCCGAGACAATATTGCCACCGATTTCCCTGAGATTCGAACAGAAATCAGCAGTTTGCTTCAGGTTGAGGCAGAATTGCAGGAAATTGTACAACTTGTCGGTTCAGATGCATTGCCTGTTGACCAACAATTAACGCTAGAAGTTGCACGAATGATTCGTGAATTCTTCTTGCAGCAGAATGGTTTCCACGAGGTCGACGCATATTCAGGTCTAGAACAACAATACAAGATGGCCAAGGCCGTTCTAACATTCCAAGATTCAGCCAAGAAGGCACTTGCAGCCGGCGGCCAGCTTGAGGACGTTGTCAACGTCCCAGCGCGATCAAACCTAATGCGTGACCGATTCGAACCAGGTTATCTTGACAGGGTCGATGGATTGGTTGATGAGATGAACAAAGAAATTGCCGCTGCGGCGGAGGACAACTGAGGAGGGATTTGAATGAGTGGAAAGGAATATCGAACAATTACAGACGTCAAGGGACCCCTTGTTTTCCTAGAGAAGACCGAACCGGTTGCATACGGTGAAATTGTGCAACTTCGCCTTACAGATGGCAGCATGAAGAACGGCCAAGTTCTCGATACCAGCGACGACATGGTCGTCGTACAGGTTTTCGAAGGAACAGCCGGTGTTGATCTTGGCACAGGTATCAAGTTCATGGGAGACGTGTTCAAGTTGCCAGTGAGTAAGGACCTCATCGGGCGTATTCTCGATGGTGCAGGTCGTCCCCGAGACGGTGGCCCAGCCATTGTTGCAGAAGGGGAAGCAGACATCATTGGTGCTGCAATTAACCCATACAGTCGTCAATCACCTCACGATTTCATTCAAACTGGAATCAGTGCAATTGACTGTTGTACAACTCTTGTGCGCGGACAGAAGTTACCAATCTTCAGTGGGTCTGGTCTACCTCACAACGACATTGCTCTACAGATTGCCCGTCAGGCCAAGTTGAAGGATAGCGATGAAGAATTCATTGTAGTATTCTGTGCGATGGGAATTACAGCTGAAGAATACAATTTCTTCCGAAGTGACTTGGAGCGAACTGGTGCGCTAGAGAACGCTGTACTGTTCGTCAATCTAGCCGACGACCCAGCTGTCGAGCGATTGATTACTCCACGTTTGGCCCTAACTGCTGCAGAATACCTTGCTTTCGAGCACGATTACCACGTACTGGTTGTTTACACTGACGTTACAAACTACTGTGACGCACTGCGCCAAATTGGTGCTGCACGTGAAGAAGTTCCAGGACGACGTGGGTATCCAGGTTACATGTACACAGATTTGGCCATGCTGTACGAGCGTGCAGGTCTAGTGAAGGGCAAGAAGGGCAGCATTACGCAATTCCCAATCCTCACCATGCCTGGTGACGATATTACACACCCAATTCCTGACCTGTCAGGATACATTACAGAAGGACAGATTGTGATTTCCCGTGAATTACACGGTTCAGGTATCTATCCACCAATCAACGTGCTTCCCAGCCTATCTCGATTGATGGGTGGTTGCATCGGTGAGAAGACAACCCGTGAAGACCACAAATCGGTATCCGACCAGATGTATGCTGCATACGCACAAGGACGTGAACTCCGTGGTCTTGTAGCCATTGTCGGTGAGGATGCATTGAACGAACGTGACAAGCAACTACTTGATTTCTCAGGCCTATTTGAGGACAAGTTCCTACGTCAAAGTCGTGATGAAGATCGATCAATCGATGAAACTCTTGACTTGTGCTGGAACCTTATGCAAAACATTTCGACCAAGTATCTTGTACGTCTAGATCAGAAGTGGATTGACAAGTATCACCCAACTGAAAAGAATTGAATTGACGAAATAATTGATTGAAGGAGGTAGAAGTATGGCGTTGGATATCAAACCCACACGTTCCGAACTTATCAATTTGAAGCGTCGAATCAAGCAGACCCAAAATGGGTACAATCTTCTCAAACTCAAGCGTGATGGATTGTTCCATGAATTCCGCATGTTACTTTCTGAGATGATTGAGGCCAGGGACGGACTAGTTCAGACTTACCGAGAAGCCGTTCAGGCGATTGGTTTGGCTGGTGCAATCGAAGGTGGGCTTGCAGTCAAGAGTGCGGCAATCGCAATATCAAATCGACCTGAAGTTGAAGTCAAACCACGAAATATCATGGGTGTTGTTGTCCCCAGTGTAAAGGGGAGTAACCTAACAAGTACGATTGTAGAAAGAGGAATGGGCCTTGTTGGTGGTTCCGCGTATATTGATGAGGCAGCTGATAGTTATTCGAAACTAATTGGTCGAATTGTCAAAGCAGCAGAGATGGAAGCCACCCTCAAGCGATTGCTTGTGGAGATTGAAGCAACAAAACGCCGTGTAAATGCACTTGAGTTCAAGGTCATCCCCGAAATGAAGGAAGCACAATCATTCATCCAACTTCGTCTTGAAGAAATGGAGCGTGAAGAGACCTTCCGCCTCAAGAGATTCAAGAACAAATGAGCAGGACCTCCGGTCCTGATTGTGACTTTCACGAAGCGTGGGTCATATATCGGTTGAAGGGTCGCAAGTCCCAACAGAGGTGGGGCGATGGACGAGACCGAGGCGATTCAACCTCTCCGAATTGATTCAAATCTATGGTCTCATCGCGATCTCTTAGAACGTATCGTTGGACGTTGGTTCAACATTATTGAAGAAATTGAAGGAGTGGAAATTGGTTGGCAAGTAAACCTCGGTACAAATCAAGAAAACGCTGACACTGCTTTGGCTTCATTGAACGAGCATTTGAAGGGACTTTCGTGGTTAGCAATTTTACAAGAAGGCAACCCGTTTGACCTTGTAATCTTACCAGATCCTCCTCTAAGTCAGGGTTTATCGGCGGGTCAAATTACTGCTGTTTGGGCAGTTTTCACATTGTTTCTTACCCTCGCAGGTTCAGCTTGGTTGCAACTTCAAGATTCGGCGTTGAAGTTAACAGATTCGAATTTACTGATGGATGCATTTTGTTGGTTTGCTTTACCGATTTCAATTGTCATGTTCATGGCGAGTGAACTTCGGAGGAGGATTGCACTTCGAAACGGTGTGGATTTAGGTCACCATATACCCTTGGCAGTCCCATTTATAATGACCCCTGGGGCTCCGATTTGGCCATTTGGGATCATTGGATTCACAAGTCAAAGACGAATGGAAATGATGGCTTTCAATGATCGAAAAGCACTCGCAACAACCACAATAATCGCACCACTGACATTGATTTTATCCGGTTTTATCTGCACAATTGTAGGATTCTGGATGACATCAAACGTTTCACCTCATTTTGAAAATATCCCGATATTAGTCGAACCGGGTTTCTTCCCTGAATTTATTTTGAATTTCCTTTTGACCACAGAGGAGATATCACTCCGTTCCGCTTGGCTACATCCTTTGGGTTTGGCTGGTATCGCACTTACCACAATGGGGTGGGTCCTGTTACTTCCCTTGCCGGGATTCCCCGGTGACCGCCTTCTTTCAGCACTACTAAACCCTGGTCAAATGGAAGAAGGTGGGACACAAACTTGGCTCTTCGTCGGAGTTCTTGCTGCTGGCATTTACATCCTATTGAATGGTGGTTACTGGCCTTGGCTAATTTTGCTGGCTCTAGGTGTTTGGAGGCGTTTTAGCCCCGAATCAAGCGCCACCCCTTTCGTTTTGAATGAATCATTAGGATTGGATAAAGGGGCAAAAAACCGATTTGGGATCGTCATGATTACTCTCCTATTGCTTGGTTTCCCTGGATTGATTCCTGTGGGTCAATTACAAGATTGGGACTCGGGACTTGATACATCTGAATGGCCCACTGAAATCAACTTTTCACCTGGTGCGAACGAGACATTAGATTTGAATTTGAAGACCATTGGAATTTTGGAAATAGATGTGGAATTCCAATTTAGAGTGATTGGAAACTTAGAACCAAGCACACAGGTTATCTGGCCAGAAGGTTGTGATGCACACCAACATGTGGAACTCACAGTTTGTAATTTCAATAATATTGATGCCATTGGGGATCAAAGTCTCCAATTTACCTACATGATGGCACCTTTGGCAGAGGTGTCAAACCGCTTCGCCTTGCAGATATTATGGCTTGAAAATTTGGATTTAAGGACTCATCAAATCAATTTCACATCTTCTTCTACTCCAATTCCAGATCAAATGTATTGGAATTGGGATGGCCATACAGCCACTCCACGATATTGCATTGATATCAAACTCGATTCGGAACTAGGTGGGAACTTGACCATTGGTTCCAGTTCGAATCAAGGATTCACATTTGATAATGATGAGGTTAGAATCGTATTGCCATTTGGGGATGACCTGTACAATGTATGTATAAACGGTTTATTTGGAACACATCGATTTGCTCACAGGGGCGATGCAATCATCTTGAGAGCAACGCTTGATGATGGTAGCATCCATGAATGGCCAATCCATTTCGATATCGAGGAATTTCGAGAACAACCAAGCGGTGAATGGCCAGCGAATATGAGTCGTTGGAGTCACACACCCGCATTACTAGATGTGAACTATATCATGTGGATAGAGGATGCTGAGGAGGAAACAATCTGTCCCCTTTCACGAGTAAACATTTCCATTCCCACTGATGAAAATGGTTCTTGGACACTTAATTTAACTGAAATTCATGAGGCAAAATTGCCTGAGGACCGCATCAATGGTACTTTGATTCTGCCTGAAAATGGTCGAATCTTACTCTGTAGTGATCAACAATTGAGTTGGTCTGCAAATTTAGTCCCATCAAATGGGAGTATTTCCGGGACATCATTGGCTGAATGGTGGAAATCGCCTTGGATTAATTATGGGCAAACACCCGTCAATGTCCGAGTTGAAACCGTAGATTCAAACATGTATTCAGACTGGAATTTGACAGATTTCACAATTGAACCTGGTGAAAGTTCACCTGATTTCGGATCTATATTCGTAGACGAACCAGATGTGTTGAGAATCATTTGGTTTGAACCAACCACTGATGACTGGATTCTAAATTTGATTTCTCATTGTATCAACCCAATTGGGTGTTCGGAAGGTGATTCCTGATGCGTGTGGCAGTACTTGGTGTCGGGGCGATTGGTGGTTTGATCGCATCTCGTCTTGCCCGAGCAGGTTGTGAAGTACTGCTTTGTGCACGTGGTGAAACTGCCCAAGCACTCGAAGCCGTCGGGCTATTACTCGATACCCCTGACGGCAGAACAATTGCTCTAGCCCCAGATAGATGGACTGTTTTCGACACTAATCAACAAGAGATTCCTACTGAACAACAGGGGTGGGCGGATTATGCAATTCTATGTGGGAAGAGTTACGACATTCCTGATTTGTGTAAGATTGCAGACAAGGTTCTATCTCTAAATGGCCTTGCAATGTGCCTTTCTAATGGTATTGGACACATGGAAAAATTGGCAAATTACATTGGCAAGCATAGGGTTCTCGGCGGGTCGACCACACATGGTGCAATACGAATCGGGCCAGGTGAAGTCAAGTGGACCAGTAGGGGAATTATCAACATGGGTGGGTTTGTTGGAAGTGACCTAGAGCCCGTTGAACCGAGAGTGGATAGCTTGATGTCTGCATTGGATGAAGCCGGATTGAACCCGATTTGGTCGGAAGAAATAAACAAGAAAATTTGGACTAAATTATTGTTAAATGTCGCCATTAACCCAGTTTGTGCCATTGCTGGAATTCTCAATGGAGAAATGTTAATCCATCCTGAATTATTTGAAACAGGATTGGCTGCAATGGAAGAAGCAGCTCGAATTGCAACAGCGGAAGGCCTTGATCTTACAGATTTCGATCTATCTCAAGCACTAGAGGACCTTTGTCGAGCAACAGCCGACAATCGAGTGAGTATGCTCCAGGACATTATGGCCGGACGTCGAACTGAAATCGATTCTATTTGTGGAGAAGTAGTGAAACGAGGTGAAGCCTTGGGAATCCCTACCCCTCGAAATCAGACGTTACAGGCCTTAGTCAAAGGAATCGAGCAGAGTACACGTGTTTAATCACAATCGATATTGTGATGCAATCCAATATTTTCCTTTCGATTCAATGCCGCAACTGTAACCAGTCGAGAGACGTGTATCATATTGCGCAATTCAATGACTTCACGAGAAGGACGGCATCCACGCCAAATACGTTCAACTTCATCACGAAGTAATTCTAGTCGCCTCTGGGCTCTTTGTAATCTGGCATTTCGTTTGACGAGTCCTACATCATCTGTCATGGTTGATTGTAGGGCAATTCGGTCACTTCTAAGGGGTGTATGTTCGACTAAATCAGATAATCCATCTGCTCGCCATTTTGGCAACTCGACTCCATCCGTACTTTTTGTGAAATTTGCAATTACGTGCTCTGCACATCTATGGGAAAAAACAACTGCTTCTAGAAGGCTATTGGATGCCAACCTATTGGCACCATGTAGACCCGTGCATGCCGCCTCTCCAATCGCATATAGACCAGGGTACTGGATTTCATTTGAACAAGTTGGAAATTGCCTTGCAAGTCCATTTTCATCAACCGAAATTCCCCCTACCATGTAG
>Ga0208408_1002294_pt1 | contig 10335 bp, 9 predicted proteins | sample ETNtaG_4_FD_185776 | JGI IMG/M metagenome (GOLD analysis project Ga0208408, IMG submission 185776) | Marine microbial and viral communities from oxygen minimum zone, Eastern Pacific Ocean - ETNP201406SV67 (SPAdes) (version 2) | ecosystem: Environmental > Aquatic > Marine > Oceanic ... | reverse complement strand
GTTCAAGTGAAATTGAAATGATACCGAAAACTTTGCAAAAAGTAAATGATCAGGATGCTCAAAATGCGCTTAAACTGCTGGAAGCACTGGATGATCATGATGATATCAATCATGTTTATTCAAATTTTGATTTCGATGAAAATATTATTAACCAGGAATAACCCATGAGAGTATTAAGTGTTGACCCCGGCCTGAGCATTACCGGATTTAGTATCCTGGATCAGAAAAAAACAAAAACACAATTATCGGCATACGGAACAATTCGTCCTCCAAAAAATGATACTATGGAAAAAAGATTAAATCATTTATTTGAAGAGATAACAAAGGTCATTGATCAATTTTCCCCGGGTGTCCTTGCCATAGAAGATGCATTTTACAGCAAGAATGTTAAATCAGCAATGAAGTTAGGACAGGCAAGAGGTACCATCATATTGGCTGCAGCCCGGGCCAGCATTGCCGTGCATGAATTTGCACCGCGTAAAGTAAAGCAATCTGTTTGCGGCAATGGTGCGGCATCAAAGGAACAGGTTCAATTTATGGTCATGCAGATCCTCAAACTGAAAGAGCCTCCTAAACCATTGGATGTCTCCGATGCCATGGCCGTCGGTATTTCTTACTTAAATCAATTCAAATTATCATGATCGAAAATATCAAAGGTATTGTAGAGAAAAAGACACCAGCTTATGTCGTAATGAATGCAAAAGGTATTGGAATAAAAATTTCCATGTCAATCAATGGTCTGGAAGCCGTACCACCAAAAGGAAACGATGCAGTAATACTGACCTATTTACATGTCCGGGAAGATATGCTTGACCTATATGGTTTTGCAACAGAACGTGAACGGCACACGTTTATGCAGTTGATCAATATCAGCGGTATTGGTCCCAAACTTGCGTTAACAATTTTATCGGGGATCAACCCAGATAAATTGAAAGACAGGGTTGTGGCCGGGGATGTAGCCAGTTTGACATCTGTACCTGGCGTTGGCGCGAAAACTGCCAAGCGCATCATTGTTGAACTCAAAGAAAAATTTGTAAAGATGGATGAAGATTCCCTGGGTTTTGAAGAAGAAGATACAGGTGAATCCATTTTGTTTCGCGATGCCTTGAATGCCCTCATTTCTCTGGGATACAAATCCAGATATGCCCGCAAAGTACTGCAGGATTTGGATAAAAATGGTGAGTTGAGAGGTGAACTTGAATCCGTTATTAAAAAAGCATTATCACAACTGGTATCTTGAAATTCAATGCATAATTTGAAAAGTTAGGGACAGAAACTGCCTTTGCTGTATCAGCTGACGCAGAGGCTTGGTCAAAAAAAGGGTATAAGGTCTATCCGTTTCACCTCAGTAACATGAATATCCCAACACAAAAAGGGTTCAAGAATATTGGGCAATTTCGCATTGCGGTCCTTGAACAGACGGGTGTGTCGTTTTGTACCCGCAACCATTTTGAGCGCCCAGGCGTAGATGAAAAAGAACATTTTATCCATTTTGCCTACTCTACGATCGGAGTTCATGATATCCGCGAAGGAATCGACAAATTCAAATCCTGGATAGCAGCCTGAGAATGGCTGCTGTAAAACAGACTGCTCTCTATGAGCGTCATCTTGAAATCAATGGGAATATGGTACCTTTTGCAGGATTCTTATTGCCCAGCTACTATACCAGTATCAACCAAGAGCACGCTGCTGTGCGTAAAAAGGCTGGACTATTTGATGTGGGTCACATGGGTGAATTTATTGTATCCGGAAATGATAGCAGCGCTTTCATGCAAAAAATGACTGTTAATGATGTATTATCCTTGTCTACAGGTCAAGCCCAGTATTCAGCCATGTGCTATGAAAATGGCGGGTTGGTGGACGACCTGTTAATCTATAAGCGAGACGAGAGTTATTTACTGGTTGTGAATGCCGCCAATCTTGAAAAGGATCTGCAGTGGCTGGAGGATCATGTTGAGGGCCAAGTGTCAATTAATAATATTAGTGATGCAACAAATCTCATTGCATTGCAGGGACCAAAAGCCAGGAAAATATTACAACCGCTGATTGATTCAGATTTAACAGACCTTCCTATTTATCATTTTATGGATGGACAGGTTTCCGATAGCAGAGCCATGATTGCCCGTACGGGCTATACAGGTGAACTGGGATACGAGATCTATGCACACCCGCAGTACATTGTTAAGATTTGGGATGCGATTATGAAATCTGGAAGTGAGTATGGAATAAAACCTGCGGGACTCGGAAGCAGGGATACACTGCGTATGGAGATGAAATATGCTCTATATGGCAATGACATTGATGAAACCACAAATCCCATCGAAGCGGGGCTTGGATGGATTGTAAAACTGGGAAAGGGTCATTTTTTAGGGAAAGATGCACTCCGTGAAGCAAAAGACAACTTATCCCGCCGGCTGGTCTGTCTCGAAATGAAAGAACGTGCGATTCCAAGGAACGGATGCCGGATTCTTATGGATGATGAGGTCGTGGGTCACATTACCAGCGGTACCATGAGTCCGTCCCTTCAAAAAGGGATCGGGATCGGTTATGTGAATATACCCTTTTCAAAAACGGGGACGGCAGTAAAGGTTGACATTCGTGGAAAACAAAAATCCGCTGAGATAGTCAAAGCACCTTTTTATGAGAATGGTTCATTATTGGAGTAATGTCAAATATTTAGAATTTCATACAATATATCTCAAAAGGAATTCTGGGCGTGCTTATTGCACATAATTAAGTCTAGATGTTTGCACTTCAATAATCATCTGAAAATTCGTATTTTCCATCGTAACTGTTCTACATACCATAATTACCTTTCATGAATGATAAACGCCGTTTAGAAATTCTAGGGATCCTGACGGTCGCCTTGTCCATCTTTCTAATGGTTAGTCTGGGAAGTTATCATCCTAGTGAAGAGCCTACAATTTCCGCCAACGTTCAAGTCGAAAATACCATGGGAATTATGGGAGTACTCTTATCACATTTATTGATCAAACTAGGCTTTGGTTTTTCCTCGATCATCATCCCTTTTCTAGGTATTGCATGGGGCTGGACCTTATTTAGTAAGCAGGATGCAACCAAACTCATCCGCAGTACGGCCTATGCTTTGGGGGCCATGCTCCTCCTTTCGTTTACCACAGGAGTGTTCCTGATCAAATTGTCGAAGGCAGCAGAACTGGACTATACTTTTGCAGGTCTGCTAGGCGGGATTCTAGCAGGGTTTTTTCTGGACTGGTTCAGTATTTATGGGACGATCCTATTCCTATTTGCCGGCTGGTTGATGCTGATCCGCGGGTATTTTAACCTGGATTATTACCATCCCTTTGCAGCGCTGAAGGTGAAATGGGAAAGATGGCGGAAAGACCAAGCCATTAAAATAGAAAGACAGAAAAAGGAAAAAGCAAAACGCAGGCATACAAAGGACCTGCGGGCCAAAATTGACGAAAAGAAAGAAAAAGAAGTCCTGGAAACGGCGCCCGCATCCTCAAAGGATGATATAGAATCTGCTGCAGATCCTGGGGAGATTCATCATCCATTAGACACAATCGAAGAATCGAGTGTAGATGATATAATGAAGAAGTCTGAACCGAAACAGGAATTGGAGAATGAATCTCATAAAGATGAAACCGACCAGGGACTGGTTGTAGAAGAAGAAGTGAGTCATGGTGAGATCCCGGAAACAGATCTGGAAGATATCCAGGTTGGTGAAGTGGCGACCACGGAAGAAGTGAATATTGACTCTGTCGCAGAAAGAAATAAACCCCGGCGCAAATACCAGCTACCCAGTTCGGATCTTTTATTCACACCGGTGAATGTCTCAGATCACTTAAGCAAAGATGAACTGGTAGAGCGAGCCAATTACCTAACACAATCTTTGGCTACATATGGTGTAGACGGGCAGGTTGTGAATGTACATCCTGGCCCGATCATTACATTATTTGAAGTAGAACCTGCGGAAGGGGTTCGTGTGAATAAATTCGTGGCTCTTGCAGATGACCTGGCCAGGGTTATGGAAGCGAGCAGTGTTCGTGTAATAGCTCCCATTCCGGGGAAATCCTCTGTTGGTATTGAAATCCCTAACCGGAATCCAGCTACAGTCTTTTTTAAATCGGTTGTAAACAGCCCCGAGTTTGCGGAAGCAAAATCGCTGCTTACCTTGGCTATCGGAAAAACAACCTCTGGTGAAATCAGCACATTGAACTTGGGAAAAATGCCGCACCTGCTTATTGCCGGTACGACAGGATCCGGTAAATCAGTTTGTATTAACACCATTATATGCAGTCTCCTATATCGTGCGACCCCAGATGAGGTTAAGTTTGTCATGATCGACCCGAAAAAGGTAGAAATGACATTGTTTCGTGCCCTGGAAGGCTATCATCTGCTGAAAATGGAAGATATTGCTGAACCGATCGTGACATCTGTTGATAATGCGATTTTGGCTCTTCGTGCCCTGGAAAAAGAGATGGATCGGCGTTATAATATCCTAGCAGAAGCCGTGGTCAGGAATATTGATGAATATAATGAAAAAATGGACCGGGACGGCGAAGACATTATGCCCTATATTGTGCTTGTGGTGGACGAATTGGCGGACCTGATGATGCTGAGTGCCAAGGATGTGGAGGCGCCTATCGCACGGCTGGCGCAACTGGCCCGCGCTGTTGGCATTCATCTCGTAATTGCCACTCAACGCCCTTCTGTAGATGTAATTACAGGTGTTATCAAGGCCAATTTCCCCTCTCGTATCGCTTTCCAGGTGGCCAGTAAAATTGATTCCAGGACCATCATCGATCAAACTGGGGCGGACAAACTGATTGGTCGTGGGGATATGCTGTATCTGGGAACGGGCAGTTCTGACGCATTTCGGATGCACAATGCTTTCCTGTCATTAGAAGAAATAGAAGCGATCATGAACCATATCCTAGAGCAGCCAAAGCCAGAAGAAATCATATTGCCTTCCGTCAGAGAAGCTCAGATTACTGAATTTGAAGGTGATGGCGGTGGTACTGATGATATGTTCAACGATGCCGTATCCCTGGTGGTCACCCATCAGCAAGGCTCAATTTCTTTGCTGCAGCGCAGGCTGAAAGTTGGATATTCCAGAGCCGCAAGACTCATTGATGAAATGGAACAGGCCGGCATTGTCGGTCCATTTACCGGCAGCAAAGCCAGGGAAGTGCTGGTGGATGAATCTTACCTGGAAATGATCCGGGATTAAACTTCTATGAAAAAAATGATGGTCCTGGCGGTCCTGTTCATCAATTCCGCCTTCGGATTTTCGGATCCCTATCAAACCTTTTTAAAGTTTATAAATGAATCTGGCAGCTTGAAAATGTCACTGGAGTTCTACCAAATTCAATATGGCGATCACTTCGATACTGCAGGTGATTTTTACTATTTAAGGGATCAATATTATTTTTTTGATGATGCTGCGCAGCGCATCATTTTCCAAGATGGCGAGATTTCTACCATCAGTAAAATAAATAAACAGATTATTCTTGATAATATTATACCGGGAGAAGTCACCATTTTTGATATTCTTTCCGGGAAAAATGAGTTGATTGTTCCCCGAGTTGCCATCCTGGAAAAAGAATACTACAAAATTCCTTTCACTATACCGTCCTGGGAATTATCTGGAATGATTCGGGTTTTGCCGACAAGCGGTAGACCCTTGGAGATCAAATTATCGTCTGGCCCCGATCAGGAAACACGAATAAAAATCAATTCTGCGGAACCATGGGATTCCAACAGTATTCCTGAAATTGATTTAACCGGTTTTGAAAAAATAGATTTGCGTGAATAAATATTATAAATTAATTCTAAGTGCTGTTATCAGCTTTGCCGGCCTTTATTTCGCATTTCATGGGGAGAATTTTCAAGAATTGATACAACAGTTCAGGCAGGTGCAATGGCTCCCATTTTGGATTAGTGTCTTTTTGTTATTGTTCAGTTGTCTGGTTCGCGCTTTGCGTTGGCAATATATTCTTGACCCTGTAGCTCACATTGCAATCCATCCTTTATTTGGGTCTGTAATGATAGGATATTTTGGGAATAATATATTGCCGTTTCGTATGGGGGAATTGCTCCGGGCATACTCAATTTCGTCCCAATCGAACATCTCAGTTTCTCAAGCTTTTGGTACTGTAATTTTGGAACGGATCATGGATTTAGCGTCGGTCTTATTTATATTTCTTATGGTTGCCCCTTGGTACCCTTTTGAACATAAAAGTCTTGAATTAGGTATTATGATTTTTACAGGTATCACAATATTGATTATTATTGCGATTTTAATTATATATTATTTTCGTGTACTGGACCGAATCAAATCCTGGGCTATTTTTCAAACAAGATTGGGTGCTTTTTTATTTAATCTTGTCGAAAATATTTTTGATGGTTTAACATTGCTGACTAAAACAAGGTATATATCAAGGATAATTCTTACAAGTATTATTATGTGGATGTTGTATTACTTCTCAACATATCTGGTTTTAACATCTTGCAGAATTGATATTGGGTTTAATGGGGCTATTATCGTACTGCTCATTGGGAGCTTTATTATTTCGATACCAGCTCTGCCTGGAATGGCTGGGACCTATGATGCGGGAATAAAGTATGGATTGATTGCTGTTTATGCTATAACCGGCGAAAAAGCCTTGGCCTACGCCCTAATATCCCACGCTGGGATGTATTTCCCCTTTCTATTGGTCGGAGGTGCCTATTTTATATTGGGTAGTATTCACCTAAAAGATATTAAGAATCAATCTATTGAAGTATGAAGACCTACGATTGCATTTTCTTAGATCGTGACGGAACCTTGAATCCGGATCCCGGGTATATAAGCTCTCTCAATGATTTTTCATTTTATGATTTTACGATTCCCGCTCTAAAAGAGATGTCCAAGGCTGGTAATCGTTTTTGTATCGTGACCAACCAGTCGGGAGTTACCAGAGGTTTGATCGAAAATAAAGCACTGGATGAGATTCATGGGTTTATTAAAAGTGAATTTGAAAAACATGGCATACCCCTTCTAGGTATTTATGTTTGTATCGACCACCCGGAAGAGGCAACGGAAAGGCGTAAGCCGGGACCAGGCATGTTTCTGGAAGCAGAAGCAGACCATAATTTACATTTGCTTGATTGTTTGATGATTGGTGATTCATTGGCTGATATTGAAGCAGGTGAAATGCTGGGGATGGATACCATGCTTGTTTTGACGGGCCGCGGCCGGGAAACTGCTGATTTAATTCCCGAATATGAGATGCCGGCTTACATTGTGCAGAACCTGGCGGAAGGAGTGAAAAAACTGTGCCTATGAAGGTTGTGGTTCTAATGGGCGGTCCAAGTGAAGAATGTGAAGTCTCAAAAGCCACGGGGGCTGCCGTGTCAGCTGCCTGCCGGTCTCTTGGCTATGATGTGCTGAAATTGTCATTCCAGGATAATTATGAAGCATTACTGCCAAAACTTAAAAATGCAGATATTGTTTTCAATGCTCTCCATGGTGGTATGGGAGAAAACGGTGAAATCCAAGCCTGGATGGAGGGAAATTTAATTGTATACACAGGGTCCGGGCCGGAGGCATCCGAGCTATGCATGGATAAGTCACGCAGCAAAGCAGTGGCCAGAAACCTGGGTGTAAAAACGGCGGACTGGGAATTACTGCATCATGTGTATGAAACATATAGTATTGGTCTGCCTTTTGTTGTAAAACCAAATACTCAAGGCAGTACAGTTGGACTGACAGTCGTACATAATAAAAATGAAATCAAACCTGCCATTAAGGATGCGTTTGTCCATGGGAAATCAGTTATGATAGAAAAATACATCAACGGCAGGGAATTAACCGTGACTGTACTGGGAGGCAAGGCGTACCCTATCGTGGAAATTCAGCCCAGCCACAACCTGTATGATTATGAATGCAAGTATACTCCAGGAATGAGTAAATATATCTGTCCGGCAGACTTGTCTCCCAAATTAACCAATAAAATAAAACGTGATACAGAGAATATTTTCAAAGGACTGGGCTGTGAAGTGTATGGACGGGCGGATTACTTATTGGCAGATGATGGTCAATATTTTTTCCTGGAAATGAATACCCTTCCCGGTATGACCGATACGAGCCTAGTACCAAAAGCTGTAGCAGCTGAAGGCCTGTCTTTTGAAAAGTTGGTCAAAAAGATCATAGAACTCAGTCAATAGATGCCTATTCGCTTTTACAATACATTAACGCGTAAAAAGGAAGTCTTTCAGCCCATCAAAGAGGGAGAGGTGGGAATGTATACCTGCGGTCCTACCGTGTATGATTATGCCCACATTGGGAATTTTCGCACATTTATATTCGAGGACCTGTTAAAGCGGTATCTGCTGCATCGTGGTTACAAAGTATATCATATTATGAATATTACGGATATTGATGATAAGACCATCAAACGATCCAGAGAGGAGAATACGCCATTGGGTCAGATGACGGACAAGTTCACAGGCCATTTTATGGATGACTCAAACTGGTTGAAAATTATTCCTGCAAATGAATATCCCAGGGCAACGGATTCTATCCCTAAAATGATTGAAATGATCCAACTATTACTGGAAAAGAAGTATGCGTATACCGATAATGACGGATCGATTTATTTTAATATTCAATCTTATCCTGATTATGGGCAGCTCACCAACCTGGACTTGAATGCCCAAAGAACGACAAATCGCATTGCCAGCGATGAATATACCAAGGATGATCCCCAGGATTTTGCGCTTTGGAAAGGTTGGAAAGAGGAAGATGGAGATGTCGCATGGGACGCGCCATGGGGTAAAGGACGACCTGGCTGGCATATCGAGTGTTCTGCCATGAGCAATCAATACTTGGGGGATCATTTTGATATTCATTGCGGCGGTGTGGATAATATTTTCCCACATCATGAAAATGAAATTGCACAATCAAAATGTGCGACTGATCAGCCGTTTGCAAATCACTGGCTGCATTCAGAACATTTACTGGTTGAGGGTGGAAAAATGAGTAAATCTCTGGGGAATTTTTATCAGATAAAAGATCTGGTAGACCTGGGATACAGCCCAGAGAATATCAGGTATCAACTTCTATCCGGTCACTACCGAACTAGAATTACTTTTTCGGCAGATAAAAAACATGAGGGTGACCGGGTCGTGAATCGAATTTTTGATTTGAAATCCAGGTTAATTGAACTTGGTGCTTATTCCGCAGCGGAGAGTCAATTGCCTGCTGTATATAATGAATTTATCAACAAATTGGATGATGACTTGGATTCACCGGGCGCACTTTCCTTATTTTTTCAATGGATGAGAACCCAAAACTCCAAATTCGATAAAGGTATATATAATGACAGGGATATTGGAGAATCCTGGGAATTCTTATGTGTTTTAGAATCTATTTTTGGAATTGTAAAAATAGATTCTGATCATATACCAAACGAAGTGATTCACCTGGCAGAGCAGAGGGAAGAAGCGAGAAAAGAAGAAAATTGGGAGAAAGCGGATAAAATTCGCGATGAGGTACAATCAAAAGGTTGGATAATCGAAGATTTAGTGACTGGCTATAAGATAAAAAAAACCTGACCAGCAAGATTCGTGCCAGTTATTAGATAATTCTTATTTACCCTAAAATAAGTATTGAATCCTTTTTTATAAAAGCTATAATTTACGAGGCTGTGCATTGGTCTTCCTCATTCTCTTAATCCATATGTATAGTTAACCCCAAAACTTTGATTTAATTCAAGGTTTTGTGTTTTTTGAAAACGTGCTACCACCGGGTCCTATAAAACATAGGATGGAATGTTGGTGACTATAATGTGCCACCGTAGCTCAGTTGGTAGAGCAACTGATTTGTAATCAGTCGGTCGGAGGTTCGAGTCCTCTCGGTGGCTCTAAGCTTCGCAGGCTTTTTGACTTGAAGAGTATTGCGGGGGAGATGCCCGAGCGGCCAAAGGGAGCAGACTGTAAATCTGCCGGCGTATGCCTTCGGAGGTTCGAATCCTTCTCTCCCCACTCTGCGAGTGTAGTTCAATGGTAGAACCCCAGCCTTCCAAGCTGGTGATGTCGGTTCGATCCCGATCACTCGCTCACTATGCCTACGTAGCTCAGTCGGTAGAGCACTTCCTTGGTAAGGAAGAGGTCACCGGTTCAAATCCGGTCGTAGGCTCATCGAAAACAAAAATTTTAAAAAAAGTACACAAGGAGTTCAGAAACAATGGCCAAGGAAAAATTTGAACGAACGAAGCCCCATGTCAATATTGGTACGATCGGTCACGTGGATCATGGCAAGACCACTTTGACGGCAGCGGTCACTATTGTACAGAGTGCCCGAGGATT
>Ga0208408_1002288_pt1 | contig 10349 bp, 8 predicted proteins | sample ETNtaG_4_FD_185776 | JGI IMG/M metagenome (GOLD analysis project Ga0208408, IMG submission 185776) | Marine microbial and viral communities from oxygen minimum zone, Eastern Pacific Ocean - ETNP201406SV67 (SPAdes) (version 2) | ecosystem: Environmental > Aquatic > Marine > Oceanic ... | reverse complement strand
AACCTTTTCTCAAACAATAGGAAGATTATGTCTTCTGGAGACATATCTGCAAGATCACTTATTGGATAACCAACATAGTGAACTCCTTTGGTAGAACTGACAAAAGAGGTCTTACAAGTTCCAACAGGAACTCCACGCAATCCAGTATCAAGATGACTCTCATTGATTTCAAACAAGGTTGGTTGTTCCTCTGAATCACTCATTCACTTACACCCCCTAGTGGGAATTCGTCTCATACTCATCAATGGTATAAGTGCGACGCTAATGCATCCAGCAAGTACGTTTGTGAATTAATCATAATGGACATTCTAGTATAGTATGTTTCATGGCCACACCAACAATTACAGGTGGAGACTACTACCAATAACAAGATGGCGCGTTGGAAGAGAATGTTCAGCGACCGCGATAATGGTTGGTGGAATAATGGGATTAACTTCGTATGTTTACCTGAATGTGGCCGATGTTGCGACGAACCAGGTGGGATAGTCTATCTCTCTCGAGATGACGCCACTAGAATTGCAGATCATTTGGAAATGGAATTAAAGTCATGGCTAACCCAGCATTGTAGAACAACACATGATGGACGCTTTGTGCTCGAATCAAAGCCTGAAGACGGCCGATGCATCTACCTTAATGCCAGCAAATCTTGTAGTATCTATGATGTAAAACCATCACAATGCTCAGCATTTCCTTTTTGGAGCGAGAATCTTGTTTCTGACAGAGCGTGGAACAAAACAAAACGAATTTGCCCAGGGATTGACCACCCCGAGGCAATAGTAATCGATGGCGATTCGATTTGGTTGAAATTAGAAGAAGACCGGGTAGCTGAAGAAGGGTTCAGAATGATATGAAAATCATTCCTCTTCTGAATTAATAAGTTTGAGAATCTGTACAGGCCTCAATATGGCTTGAGGTTTGCCAAGAAGGTCATCGGCAGAAACGTCAGATTCGTCAATATCCCACTCACCTTCAGGTAAGAATTCCTCAATTGATTCTGTTTTGTAAGGCCGCTCAGGCTTTTTTCTTGGAAGAAGTGCTTCTCCAGCATCCAAGCGTGATATCCTAGCTAGTTTGCGCTCAATCTCAAGCATTCTATCTGCCATCTCAACAAGTTCTTTTGGCTCGGCACCATCAATATTAGCAGAAATATGTTCCATTTCCTCATGTAGTGAAAATAGTTCATCTTGATGTCGGTGCAACCTTGATTCCAATCTTTCAAGGAATGTCTCACTCATCAAATCTAAATTTGGAATCCCAGCACGAGGTGCTTCTAACTCTGTGGGTAAGCTTGACTGCTCAATTCTTTCGCGGGCATCATCTAAAGCACCTTTTTCTCTGCCAAGATGTCTTTCAATCAAAGAATCTACAGCATCACGGCTATTGTCAGGAATCAAATTAGGTGGTTGATAATCATCTACTTGGGATTCCAACACGCTGACTAAATCGATATTTGGTTGTTGCTCCCGTGGCAAAACATGATCCAGCACCTCGCGTACAATCTTTTGACCTGTCGCCTCACTATCCCATGTAATCAACCCATCATCATCTCGCATTGGCAACTCTTGCCCTGCAAGAATAATCTCAATATCTGTAATGCCAAATGGTTCAGCACCTGCTTCTATGGCTAATGCAACTGCTTCAAATCCAGCTGAAGCAGAACTCCAATTCCCTGCAGCGTTAGATGCAATAACTCGTAATTGCTCATCGGATAGTGAAAGACCCCTCCTTAGAACTCGATTCCTCAAATATAGAACCAAACTCAACTCATCCGGACGGGAGATTTCTACAGGTACGGCAGAACCCAAAGCACCAGCCAAGGCTCCCGACAAGGGAGGTTTTTCTAGAGAAGTGATAACAACTTGAACACCTAGATTCAAGCACCAATCAATCATTAATCCCAAATTATCATGCGCCACAGGATCCGTCACCATGTGAAAGTCGTCAACTAACAAGGCGCTGCAACCCTGCACTGCTTCAGTCCAATCTTCAGGTAGAGCCTTTGGAAAAGAAACACCAGAAATCATACGTACTTCAGTATCCGGAATTTGATTGTAATATGAACTACCAATAGCCCAAAGAAGATGGCTCTTCCCAACACCATCATCACCCAAAATAATCAGAGGATTAGTTCGCTCAGCTGGATGAATAATTACTTCTCGTGCAGCAGTACTTGCTAAACGATTTTCTGGACCCGCCTGGAAATTATCCCAAGAAAAAATCTCATTTGGGATGAAAAGTGCTGGCCAAGAGGGGCGATGTAAAGCTAATTCCTCAGCAACGGGTTGCAATGGTGAAAGTTGTCCTTCCATTGATGTATTACCTGTCAAAGAGGCGTGTTGCTGAACCATAACGGTACTAGGTCTTGCATGAGCTCTTTGTTGTGAGAGAATTTCACGCCATACAGGGGTTGCACCATCTCTATCATCTTTTGATTCACTACTTTCTCCAAGTGACCAAGCAGGCGTATTCAGAGAAATTGATTCACCTGCATCATCTCGATTAATCATTGGGGCATCGGATTCAACACCTTGGCGCATCCTCTGAATTCTCTCTGCAGCTATAGTCCCAAAATCACCAGTCTGCTGTTTGACAGCAGCGGCCGTGGTTCTTTGAAACGGGCCATCATATATGTCCTCTGATGGTGGCATGTTTCTCTGCCTGATATATCCTCTCAATGATGACGGAATCTCCTTATTTTCACCTTCAGAAATAGCACTTTTTGAATCATTTTCAGATAGCAAACGGCGGCTTTTCTCCAATTGTTGCTGGAGTATCGTTCGCCTACTCATAACTGTCACCAATTCTGCTACATGGGGGTCCGACTATCAACAATACCCGAAAATTATCAACCCTCATAGTCTTTCAACATCTTTTCCACTTTGTCAATTTGCTCAAATTTTATCAAACTATCACGATATCTTTGGGCAATTTTTGAATTAACTACTGAACGTTCTTCTTGAACATTGAGCCGTTTGATGAGAGCGTCAACTTTTGTTGATTTCTTCTCTAATAAATCCAACATTATCATGCCCTCTTTTGAATTCGCCTCAATTCTTTCTACTAAATGCCGAATTGGATGTCCTTTATCAGATAGGGCACTAATTCTTTCTAGCACTTCCAACTTAATTCCTGAACTGCTTACCATCTGCTTACGATCAGCATATAGAGCGTCGAGTTCAGAACCAGCCACCATTTGGGTAAGAGTCTTGACCTTTTGAGCCCGACTTGCTGAGTCTCTAGCAAAAGGGTTGCTCACATCTTCTGGAATTGTTGCCCGCGCATTGACATGCGCCGCACTATCTGCGGCAGCCCCCCATTGGCGCACATGTAAGCGAGAAATGGATGTTGATTCGGTGCTCTTGACTTTATGTCGCACCGCTCGGGAGTTATCAACCGCCGCTCCCATGCTTCTAGTTTCATGGATTTCCCAATCCCTCTCCTCATTAGTCACCCAATCTCCAACTTCTCGAAATTCGTCTTTCTTTGAATTGAGAGCAGTGACTGAGGAATTGATTGCTTCAAAACCAGGTTCTGCCAACTCGCCCTCAAACAATTTGCTATTTGCTGCTGCGTAATGCATTGAACCCTTCTCAAGTTGTAAAATATCGGGCTTATGTGGGACCTTGAGCCTACGTTCCAACTTTGGACGGTGGTTGACTGTTGGTAGCATTGGCCCCTTTGCAACTTCAATAACTTGCTCAACTACTTCCTCTAATGGTTCATGCGCCTCAACTATTTCATTGGATGTTTCTTCTTCAACTTGAGTTTCTATTTCTGTATGCACCTTAGGAGCAGGAGTAGAGAGGTCATCCCTATTTGCTGATGGAGCTGTAGCCCAATCAGGGAGTTGTAAGTCGTCATCATCACTCCCATGAGACGGAATAGCATTGGGTAATTCTGAAACATTCTCCTCTTCTAAATCAGTAGTAGCAACTGAGGACTCGTCTACATCCATGTTTTCAAGTTTCATTTCATCAATCAGATTACGGGCTGAAAAAGAAGTTGCAGGTTGCTGGAATTCGATAGGTTCACCCACAGCCCCACTTGCAGTTGGAGTCGATTGCACCGCTTGCTCAGCACTACTGAGAAGTCTATCAGCAGCCGCTTTGAAATCATCAGCAGCCTCACTAACAACATTGATTGTTTTAGGTTCTGGAATGGTTGCGCCTTCTGTATCTTGAGTGAAAGAATGGCCTTCTACAACCGCTGGTCTCTCAGCCCATTCTCTAGCTCTTTCAATTGGAATTTGGTCGCACTCTCGCAATATCATTGCTCTCTCTCTCCCATCCCAAACATCTAGATCTGCTGGAATCAAGACAATGTCATCAGAAGTTGAAACTACATCTAGCAAATCACGAAGCATGCCCAACAATCTGCTAAAACCATGAATGACACTAAGATATTCCACTCCATCTATCACAATTACTGCCCGAGTAGCACCCCAAAGGAATTCGTCGCATTCCCTACGAACTGATTCCAGACCGGGGTGAATAGATTTTACACCATCAATTTCACGTTCTGATAACCAACGACAACATGATGCAGGAACTCCAAACTGTTCAGCAAGAAGTGATGGTGGAGAGCGAGACAACACAAGCAGAGGGTGACCAATAGCCCCTAGGTGTGCTGCGATTTTCAATACAGAATCCGGTGTTTGGTCATCTACGAGATAACTGCACCCTGATTCTAACTGTTCACCGGGCTTGTACTCGATAATTATCTGATTTTCTTGAACGGGGAGTTCTTCTTCCTCTTCAGTCATCGAACCCTCAGTCATCGTCCAATCTCGCTTCTGTTTGTGCCTCCACCAATGTGAATCACTTTTGGTATCAATTATCCAGCCCTCTATTTTCTGGCCCGAAATGGCATCCTCTTCGCGGATATGCAATTTTGCCTCAGGATGTAAATCTGCTATCAAACCAAAGTCAACATCTGTATGAACAGAAATCCGCGAATCATCATCTGCCGCACACTGTCTTAACTCTGACAAAGCGGAATGCCCCATCAAAAATGATTCATACTCGAAAAGTGCCATTGACGGCTTGCCTTGTACAATTACTAACTGTGCCACAGTTGCAGGAGAGGTGCCCTTCTCAATCCGTATATAGCCGTCCTCGCCCTCTCTGTCGAAGTCAATCAGAAGCAGTTCAAGGACGCCCGAACCGCCCCTACGCACCTCCTTGGTAACTCCCTTGGGTAGTTCGGCCATGCTAATCCCCAACCTGCGTCTCACTCGACCCTCTCTTGAACGTGACCCTTAAAGAACACCTATGAAGTGCTATTATGCAACTTCACGAAGATGCGGAGATGTATCTATTAAGAGCATAAAGTGATTGAAATTAATTCAACCACGCGCAACATGGATGAAGGACCCCCCTAATCGGACATTATGCCCGAACTGCCGGATGGTGCGTACCACTGGTCAGTCAACCCTGAAATCTCCAAGGTACAATTCCAGAATATTATCAATGCAGTGTTTTTCTCGTTGGCTGGTTTCACCTCACTACTTGTGATATTCAAGGTACTCAATATGGCAGGCTTGATGAATTTCTATTCTTCCGCCTTATTCACCATAATTATCTCATGGTTTCTATGGACCTTTTTTCTGAAAAACAATAGTAGGATGCGACTTCTCAATATGGTAGCAATTGGAGAAGGACACCCTTGGCATCCAAGTGAAGAAATTGGTGACACCTCTGTTTGGGTAAGCGATGGTGAAAAATGGCACTTGATACCCAAAAAAGCAAGGTTATTTGTTCAAGCAGACCCTATACTTGAACGCACACTTTTGAAGAATAACGATGAACGCGGAGAAATCCTACTGGTTTGGCCTTATTCGCCTGATCTAAAAGTTCGAAAAGTAATATCACTGATAAACCAAGCATTGGCATTCCAAGATGCTCAAGATAGAGATGAAGGGGACATAGATCCAATTGAATCTGCTAGGGAGCGGGAATCACAAGATTTCTATCCTGTAGAAAGAAATTGGCAGGAAACCACACCCGGTTCACTCACACCACAACCAGGGGCACTTCTCAGACAAATCAAAGGAAGGGGTTTCGAAATTGTGGAAAAGGACAATGAATAGACTCTCGAAAGATTTTCTTCGTGAATGTTAATGCGATGAACCCCACACGAGGGCATAATGGATGCATGGCGTGAGCGCTTGGAATCTCTTGATGACGAGCAGAAGGAATTACTTCTAGGCTCATCTCTTTCCCAGAGATTCGCCTCGTGGCCGCTCTCTGTTAGCCATCCGGCAATTGTTGGGGCATTTTACGGGCTGCTGCTGACATTGGCTCTCATTCTACCATTCGGTATGCAGAGTGACTGGGATGTCGCATTGTGGTCAAAAAATACTGCATTTATGGGGTTGAGCATCGCTCTTGGAATGGCAATTGCTGGCCAAATATCTTCATTGATGAATCGTATTGTTCAGCGACCCCCAATTGCTCCACCTAGAGTCATTCTGTTCTCCGCCCCATTTGTCGGTTTTATTGGACTAATAGGACAATGGATGGACATACTACCACAATTCCCTGAAATAATTGCTTGGATAATTCTACTCTTACCTGGGCCAATATATGTCCACCTCTCTTGGGCTCCACGATACAGAATGTTAACAATGCTTGAAGATGGAAAAGATCCATTCAACCAATCACGTAAAGTTGGAGTGGGAAATAGCGAAAAAGAGATGGAACTAGAAGCGGCTGTTGAAGCCCTTGATGATTAACTCAAATGAGTCCTGTTGCTTTACCAGCCTTCTCATACGCACTTAGAATGACGTCTAGGTTATCATCAGTCAAACCTGCTGACAATTGATTACGAACACGGGCCCCATCTCTTGCCACCATAGGGAAGACGATTGCACCCACCACTACGCCAAGTTCACGCATCTCTGCAGCCAATTGTTTTGCTGTTGCAGATTCCCCGCACATTACTGGAATAATTGGCGTAGTAGACATTCCCAAATCGAAGCCAAGCGATTCCATCTCTTTGCGGAATCTATTGGTATTGGCCCAAAGCCTCTGATGATGCTCTGGTTCATCCATCAATACCTCAATCGCAGCCTTCTGTGCAGCCGCAACTCCCGGTGGTTGACTTCCAGAAAGTAGCCATGAACGTGAATGGTTCAATGCGTGGGTTCGGACCTGTTCGCTTCCAGCAACTATTCCCCCTTGGACTCCCAAAGCTTTGGAGAATGAGCCGATTTCGAAATCAACCCGGCCTTGAAGTTTGAAGTGGTCAACAATTCCCGCCCCACGTTCACCCAGAACTCCTTCGCCGTGACAATCGTCAACAAAGACCATGGCACCGTGCTCTTCTGCGAGATCTGTGATTTCATCTAATGGGGCAATGTCTCCATCCATCGAAAAGACCCCATCTGTGATAATCAGTTTTCTCTCACTATCAGAGTGTTGAATGAGGACTTGCTCAAGTGCTGCGACATCATTGTGCGGATAGACAGCCCTGCTTGCCTTGGTCAGCCTTACGCCGTCAATGATAGAACCGTGGTTCAACTCATCAGAGATAATGACATCCTGCTTTCCTGTGACAAGTGTTGGAATCAGACCAACATTTGCTGTATATCCTGCCGAATAAATGAGGGAGGCCTCCACTCCTTTGAACTCAGCAACTTTTTTCTCAGCCTCAAGGTGGATGTCCATAGTTCCACTAATGGCGCGTACCGAGCCGCTGCCAGCACCATATGTCATAGTAGCAGAAAGTGCCGCTGCTATCACTTTAGAGTGGGTTGTTAGATTGAGATAATTATTAGCAGAGAGCATCAGCATCTCCTTGCCATCTACTTGACAAGAAGGTGTACTTGCAGATTCAAGAGTGGGAGGTTCCCACTGCAAATTTTGAGATTTCAACTCCTCAAAACGCTCCCGCATCCATGGAATGTCCCTCGCCATCGTTTCACTTGAGGGGGACTCGCCCCTTTTTGATTCCGCAACATTTGCGGACAAAATTTACTAAAGAAATCACTGAAGTTTACCAATCTCTGATGCAAGAACTGGAAGTGCTTCTTCCCAAGTTGAGACAATACCGTAATCTGCAACCTTGAAAATTGGGGCTTCTGGATCTTTGTTAATGGCAACGATGTATTTGCTTGTGCGCATTCCAGCAAGGTGTTGGATTGCGCCACTGATACCTACAGCAATGTACAGAGTAGGATTCACTGTCTTGCCGGTCTGACCAACCTGCATTGTGTGTGGAATCCCATCCCAAGCATCGACTGCAGCACGACTAGCACCTACCGCAGCGCCTAGACCTTCAGCAAGCGAGTACAACTTGTCGAAGTTCTCTGGACCACCCATTCCTCGGCCACCCGAGATAATAACATCAGCATCAGAGACATCGAGCCTCTCGCTCGCCTTGGCAATTGCTTCTTGAACTGCAATTTTCACATCCCCACTCTGTTGGACGGTTGCAGATTCTGCACTGCCACCATCACCAGCCGCTGGGAAAGTGTTGGCTCGAAGAGTGATTGCACAACTTCCTGCAACAGTAACATCCTGCATGGCTTTGCCTGAATAGATAGGATGCGTCATTTTAATCCCACCTGAAAGAGCCACCACGTCCTGTACAACAGGGATGCTTCGACGAGCAGCAATTCGAGATACTACATCTCTTCCTTGTGCTGTTGCTGCGCCCATTATGACGCCATCACCAGCAGCCGCATCTAAAGCGGCTGCCCACGCACCACCATCAAAAGTCGAAAAACAATCTCCGTTGACTGAGAGTACCTTGCCTACGCCAGCAATACCTGCTGCTTCATCTGCACCTGAACCACTAGGGCATAGAATAGTTGGAGACGCCCCCAATGAGGAAGCCGCACCCACCAATTGACGAGTGACAGCGTGAAGTTGATTTCCATTAGTTTCTGCAATTATTGTAATATCCATTTTCATCCCCCCTACAACACCTTTGCCTCATCTCTTAGAAGACCGACAACTTCTGGTACACTGTCTGAACCTTGATACGTTTTCCCTGGTGGCTTTTCTGCTGGAGAAGAGTGCCCATTGAAGGTAACTTGTGAGCCACACACATCACTAGCAACGACATCGATTTGTGCTTTCTTTGCCATCATAATTCCACGTACATTTGGTCTACGAAGATCCGAATCTGTTTTTGTGAAGGTAATTACTGCTGGAGCTGATACTGTGACTTTCTCACTACCGCTGGCTGCTGGTCGAAGATAAGATGAGCCAGCGGCGTCAAATTCACTGACCTCAACAACACATGCAGCCCCAAGCAACTCTGCAATCCCAGGGCCAGTGGAGCCTTGATTGCGATCTGCGGATTGCTTCCCACAATAGACCATCTCAGCACCGGATGCCTTGACTGCATCGGCTAAAGCTGATTGAACTTGGTTTGAATCCAAATCTTCCCAACCATCCTGCCAAATTCGCACCAATTTGGTCACACCAAGGGCAGCCGCGTCCTTCAGAACCTTATCCGCTCTTGCAGGACCAAGCGTGATGGCAGTGATTGAGCCACCTGCTGCTTCAACATGTTGTAATGCGGCCTCTAGAGCATATTCATCGTATGGGCTAGTCACCCAACTGGTGACGGCTGATTCGTCCACTCTACCACTCACAACTGCAATCTTGGCATTGGTGTCAGGCACTTGCTTCAACAATACGGCAATTTCTACCATGATGCGGCGACCTTAGATGCCTCTAAGAACATTTAGACTAAGCAATAACGGGGCTACGCCCCGTAAAATCCTATCAATTACCTACTTCAGCACCTGTGAATCACAGTGAGCGGGTGAAGGATTGTATGCCCGTAATGTGACGGCCAAGTATCAAATTGTGGATATCATGGGTCCCCTCATAGGTCTTGACTGATTCAAGATTGGCCATGTGTCGCATGATGCAGTACTCATCAAGAATCCCGTTTGCCCCGTGCATATCTCTAGCCATTCGAGCGATTTCGAGAGCAATATCTACATTGTTCATTTTTGCAAGAGAGATGTGTTCGGGAATCCAAGTTCCATTGTCCTTCTTGCGCCCCAACTCAAGGGCTAACAACTGACCCTTGGTAATCTCTCTGAGCATCCAAGCCAACTTGTTCTGAATTAACTGATAAGCAGCAATGGGCTGATCGAACTGTGTGCGGCTGAGAGCGTATTCCTTTGCAGAATTGTAACATGCTTGAGCAGCACCCAAGGCGCCCCAAGAAATTCCGAACCTAGCATTGTTCAGACATGAGAACGGCCCTCTCAACCCCTTAACACCGGGAAGAATCCTGTCCTTTGGAATCTTACAATCTTGGAATACAAGTTCACTTGTCACACTGGCCCTAAGCGAGTATTTGCCCTTCATCTCTGGAGCTGAGTA
>Ga0208408_1002285_pt1 | contig 10352 bp, 6 predicted proteins | sample ETNtaG_4_FD_185776 | JGI IMG/M metagenome (GOLD analysis project Ga0208408, IMG submission 185776) | Marine microbial and viral communities from oxygen minimum zone, Eastern Pacific Ocean - ETNP201406SV67 (SPAdes) (version 2) | ecosystem: Environmental > Aquatic > Marine > Oceanic ... | reverse complement strand
TTCCATTGCCACTGGTATCGAAATATGCAGAAACTTTTCCGTCATCCGTATATTTTAATGGTGGTGTATTCCATATGCTACTAATTCCACTTAATAAATCACACGCACGACCATAAGATCCAGAATTTTTCCATAGAGTAATATCATTACCTTCTCCATATCCAGACAAATCTCTACTCTTATACCATAGTTGTGGTGGACCAGCAGCTGCTAAAAATTCTGCTTCTACTTGTAGATAATATTTCTCTGTGTCAGGTGTTAATGGCGTCGTTGGTGTGACATAAGAAGCATTGGTTGGGAAAGATCTTTCCTCGCCCCACATGATTCTAACAGCTCCAGAAGCTCCAGAGCCGCCACCCCAAGAGGTACCAGATCCTCCTCCTCCTCCGCCCCATCCTCCTCCGAAGATGGTATTTTGATTTTGTCCACTTTCTGCTGCTCTAGCATTTTCTCCAGAGACTCCACGAGTTCCTCCAGATCCTCCATAACCTCCATTTGGATAACCACTACTAGTTCCAGCAGAAATTCCATCAGCGCCACGACCAAATAGACCAGTTCCACCACCAGCTGGAACTCCATATGTAGATGAATACCATCCACCAGCACCGCCACCACCACTTCCAGAAGGAGCACTTATACCAGTACTGCTGCCGTTTCCATATGTGTCAGCACCTCTACCAGAGTATCCTCCAGCCCCAGCTCCTCCATAATTCCAAGAACCATCGCGAGCACCATCGCCTCCTCTACCACCGCCATCACCAATATATCCTCCACCATATGCAGGACTTGCTGAAATAGATCCGCTTCCTCCTCTTCCGCTGCCATAACCAGAAACAGTACTTAAGTTTATAAAATAACTGTTATTTCCCTCAGCACCACTATTATAAGCATTAGTAACACCGCCAGCATCTGTAGCGCCACCAGCACCAACAACTACAGTATATGAAGATCCAGGATTAACAGAAATATCGTTTTTCCACCCTAGTCCACCACCACCACCGCCGCCAGAGGACCATTGATAACCTCCAGCACCGCCTGCACCAATACAAACAACACAAACTGATTCCACTCCTTCTGGTGCAACCCAAGTATATGTCCCTGGAGAAGTATAAATTGCTTCTCCAGGTCCACCAACTCCTCCACCTCCTCCTCTTCCAAATGCACGACTACCTGAAAAACTTCCAATAATAGGACTCATTTTAATTACCTCCTTATATATTTAATTTATAATTATGAGAATGTGGATGCAGATCCATAAACATGCCAGGTAGACCCATCATAAATTAATGAGAAGGACCACACATCAGTGGTGCTAGCATTTCCAGTTGGTGCGGTTCCACCTGCCCACTGTACAGTGTAAGAACTGCCAGCTGACCCTGTATTGCTAATACCAACAGAGTTAGTAAAGTTATATGGCGATCCACTTTGCACAACAGCAATTGCTACCGCATATGCTTTAGGGACGCCAGAAGTTTGGGGGACATTAACAAACGAAGCAGTAAGATTACCACCAACAGATGGGTGGAAATAAACAACTTGGTCTGCGAAATTATAAGTCTGATTTCCAGATGTGCCTCCAGACATTACTTGAACGCTTTCTTCAACACTACTAATACTAGAGATTCCATTAACAGTAAGTCCAGTTAAATTACCAATAGAGGTTAGTGAAGAATTAACAATGCCACTACCAAGAGTATTTGCTGATAAAACTTCAGTACCACCGATTTGTAAGGCAGTATTAATATTGATTTTATCAGTTAAATCCCATCTGGTGTTAGTATCATTATACTTAAATGACTTACCTGACGTGCCGATTACAATACCAGCACCGTCTGCAGCTGCAGCATCACCAGCACCGCTACCAATGATAATCTCCTTATCGGTGATTTCTAAATTAGTGGAATTCACAGTGGTTGTTGTGCCTGCAACAGTTAAGTTACCAGCAGCAGTGATATTACCTGCTTTGTCAACAGCAAACTTGGTGGAACCACCAACATCTGCCTTAATTAAATTGGAAGTGGATTGTGAGATAGTGTCAGTGACATCAATATCAACTGCGTTGAAGACAGTAGAAGATTCATTCCAGGTAGGACGTGTCTTCGTGTTGCCAACAACATCTAAGTCAGTAGCTACTTTCTGCTTTCTTTCGCATACGATAGCAGCTCCTATTGGTGTTGCAGGCGTTCCTGCAACACCAGACATTACATAAGTAAACTGTTTATTTGCAACATCAATACTCGCGACAGTAAATGTGCCATTATAGTTTGCTTCAACTGCACCTGAAATAATAACTTCATCATCTACGAAAACATTATGCGCTAATGCTGATGTTACAGTTGCAGTTGTGCCAGAAGACGCAAGTTCAGCAACACTAACTAGTTGCGAAGTTCTTCCGATACCACTACCAGATTTACCATCAACATATGTCTTAACCGCTAACTGAGTAGGACATGCAGTGTCTCTAGAGAATTCTGCTCCAAGTGTTACGTCAGTAGAGAATTCGTTAATTGATGCCCCCAACTCAGCACCGATAGTACCTAATTGGAGTGAAGCAAGACCGCTTAAGTTGAAATCGTTAGCGTCAAGTGTCGCTACACCTGTTGCCTGCTCAACCCAAAACAAGCTTCCAACTCGGAAGTTACCATCTTGGTCAGTAGAAACATAGTATACACGACCTGGGTAGTCTTCATAAACCTCATTACCTTGGTCTGCCTCTTGTAAAGGTTGATCGGGCCAGTTAGTTTGTGTCTTATTGCCTGTACCAATTAGCAAGAAATCATGACCAGTTAGTCTAACCTGTGAGTAGTTGAGACGCATCTCGAAAGCCTGACCACTTGACGCGGCAACTGTTTTAGGTCGTGAGAATGTAATCGTTGCTTGTCCAACTAAAGCAGAGTTAACAGAAGTAACTCTTAAAAATTCGCTTCCAATTTTGATGATATCATTAGCATCGAAGTTAGCGATAGAGAATATAGGTAAATCTAAATCTCCAGTATTAATATCACCTTTAAGTGTAGTTGAAGCTGCAGACTTAGTTACATAGTATACAACGCTACCGTCAGCATGTTCTGCGGCCGCAGTGCCTTCAGATGCTCTAACAACTTCAACACCAACGCCTGTGTTGATTTGGGCAATCTCCATCATCTCGTTGCCGATGAGAATGAAGTTGTTGGATCCAGTAGACATACCACCTAGGATAGAAGGATCCGCAAAGGTGATCTCTACATTACTAAGCGATGACCCGAGAGACTGTGTGCCTGCTAGGTCTAATCTAGTTGTAGTAGAAGAGATATTATAGAGGTCAACATCAGTACCACCAGAAGCGTTTGCCTTTGTGCTTCCACCACTGATGCTCTGGAGATAAACTTTAGAACCACTTTGTGAAGTTGCAGCAACATCGTTTAGTCCAGGTTTGGAATATGTGAAAGTCGTGCCGTCAATAATAGTGACAGTTTCTCTTTCAAATGCAGTCGAAGCATATGGTTGAAAAACTGCGTTTGCAATTACAACTACAACTTCCTGACCAGTTGATAGACCATGTGCAGAAGAAGTTACAATAGTAACTGTGTCACTGGAATATCCAATTGTTGAAATTTCGACAGCTGTTGGTGCTACACCAGGGACATCATATTGACGTAAAGTCGTTATTGAGAGGTTTTGAGCAGTTGATGAATCGGTAACTTCAGAAACAACATAGAATCCATCGTCATCATACTGTGATTGTCCAGAAACATCCAGGAAGTTTGTTGAAGCGGTTTGTTTCGGTATGTCTGCTACACCGTTGACAACAGGTAGGTTGTCCATGGTAAAGATGTTACCAGTGATACCGACAAGCGCGGCCGTAGAATCCGTTACGCCAGTAGCTCCTGACCCAGTAACGGTGGATGAAGAAACACCTTTAATTGGAAAACCATTGCCAAACGTGCCCGTAATAGGCTCGATGATTAGATAATCTTCTTGCACGTTTAGAACTAATGCAAGAGCATAGTTTGCGTTGCTTCCAGTGTAGTCAATGTTGCCAGCTCCGTCATCTTCACCTTGTACAACTTGCTCAAATTTCTTGAATTGAAGCGAGAATTCATCATAAACGAAGTTGAGTCTCTCACCTCTAACAGTACCTGTAAGTGCTGTCTCTGTTTGGTCAGTGCCCGATGATACCGCACCATATTCACCATAAGAGTTGTTACCAGAAAGAGAGCGGAGTCTACCACCACCTGTGCAAGTATAACCAATGTGTGCATAGTAGGTGAAGGAAGAAACGATTTCAGCGTTACCTAGGTCCTTACACCAGAAACCTACACCACCATCATGTAATTGTGTAAAGGAGTCAACCAGTATAGATCCCACGGAGGTGGTTGAATAAATGCTCCTATCAATAATAGCACCAACACCACCACCACTATAGTCATCACCAGAAGTAGGGCGACCAGAGAATGCAGAGCATTGTGTGATATAAGGTGACTTGGTTGTGATTGGGTCGTTAGGATGTAAACGCAAGAATACACCACGGATAGTTGCCTGAGTAATATCCCAAGAATTATTTGCTCCAGATGCAGGGGTGAAACCTTCCATGCCGACCATAACAAGGTCTTTTAGAGTTACACCTTCTGACAAGAAGAACATCGTAGAGAATCTATTCTCTATAGGTGTTGAATCACTTGACTGTGTATTAGGATCTGGTTTGATAATCGTAGCACGGAGATTATCACCAATAATAGTAGTAAATGGTGTAGTGATGAGAGGTAGTTGCTCTTCGTAACTGCCTGTCTTAACAAAGATAGTTACAACGCTATCAGCAGTGCCTGTGTTTGCAGTTTGTGCAAGAGCATAACGAATAGTTTTCCAAGGCTTGGAAATATTCTTACCAAAGTCTGGGTCGTCGGTGCCATCAGTTGCAACGTAGTAAACGTTAGCACACCAGTTATCTCTCTGCCATGCAGGGAGCATAATTTTGTTGCCTTGTGCATCAACTTGACCAGAGTCAGTAACTGCTAATACATCACCTTCGGGGACATTCAGAATCTTCAGAGGGACATTAGCACCAGCACTATTTCTATAAAGAATATCACCAGGATCTTCTAGCGTTAGTACGGACTCGCCTTGCGAAAGCGCCTCCCAATTTGTTCCATTATCACCAACTGGATTAATATTGGTGTTATCTGCGGTTAAATTAACCCAACTAGCAGATTGTCTTGAAACAACATCGTTAACTTGGTATGTTGCTGATGATTGCCATGGACCTTTCCAGTTTAGTCCAGAAGAGACAATAGTCCATGCAGATGTATCAGTTGGATTTACACCAGCATTACCAGTAACAATCTTAACAAAAGTGTTACCACCAAACTGAACTACATCACCAGGGACGTATTCTGTTGCATCGGCATATTCACCCTTAACATCAAAACCAGTGGTTAGGATATCCCAAGCAGCGGTATTTGCGTTTGGTTGGAGATTGGTGTGGATTGTTTTTGCAACATAGGTATAACCACCGAAGTTGACGATATCACCAGGTTGATATTCAACAGCGTTAGACCAAGAATCTTCAAACGTGAGAGACTCAAGATACACGTTATACTTAGTTTCATCGAAACTAATTCCAGATGTATGTCCAATATTACAAAGATATAGACTGTTGCCATATCTTACAATGTCGTTGAGTTTGTAATAAACACCATTAGACCAAGAACCTTTGTATTCAACACTACTTAGATATAATGACCAACTAGGTGATGTTGCATAGAATAAATCTTCACCTGCTGGAGATGTATGATTATCTACACAGAGGTATTGATTAGCACCAAAACTAACAAGGTCGTTAACAGCATAAAAAGTATTTACTGTCCAAGCACCCATCATTCTAGTGCCAGGGACATGCGTCTCCCATTTTGGTGTTGCAATGTCATAATCAGTGGAGTCCCACTGAGTCTCGTCAGAGGCGGAGGTGTGATTGACGACACAAACATATGTATTACCTTTAAAGGCAATAATGTCGTCAATGACATAAGCGGTAGATGCTTGCCAATCTCCTCTCCAGTTGAATTTTAGTCTACCTAATCTGAAATCAGCCATTTTTTATATTTCCTATGAGTCCGTGGTGATGAATAAAAAGACGTTTGTGCCGTTAGGCAGTTATTTTGGTCCTGCGTTATAATCGTAGGTCCCAAATCGGGCAACGAAATAACCTTCGTCATCAATGAAGTAGGTTATTTTTCTTGCTTCAAACTTATACTGTTGATATTTATCAATGTTTTCATTATTACTATATGATTTAACCGTATCCTCAATTCGGATAGTTAGGTCAGTAACATCATTGATTTTAGATGAGGCAATTGTTACAGTTTCATTAGGGGAAAATGAAGATCCGCCAGAATAGATTTGAAAATTACTGATTAATCCTGCAGTATTTCTGGTGATAAGTAAATTTAATCCGAATCCTGGCACTTGGTTGGGTTCACCATCACCATCTCCATTACCAACCAATCCAGTTACAGTGTAAGTAACATTTGCATCAGTGTCGTTTGGAATACCTCCAGAAAGAAGAGAGACAGATTTTACTGCACCAACTTCAACAACATTATTCCATGCATCCATGAAATCTGTCTGACCTGTACCATCGGTGTTAAAAACATCGATGACTTCATCGTCAGACGTATTTGTCTTAGTATAGTTAAGCATTCCGTCAGCATCGCGACGGAGAGCGTGGAAATAGAAACGATTCGATTGGTTAAAATAGGAATACATTCCACCTCCACTACTCGAACTTCCATCCATGCCTGATTCACTTAGGTATAGCGCCATTTAAACCCCAACAAGAGTATTCTAGAATCAATTTTATTTATATCGTCACATGTATTTATAATATTTAAGGTTTTTGCTTAAGCGTATACTTTCCAGTGAGATCCTGTCCAGACAATAAGTACTTCTACTCCAGATACATCTAGAATATAAGGAGAATCTATATCGCCCGTTTTATCTTGAAAAGTATTTCCAGTCCCCGCATCTAAAATTACGTTATATGCATCCCAGGTGTTTCTCATATCAGCAAACGTAATCGTATTGCCGATGTTTGGTGCAGTAGGCAATACAACAGTAATATCAGTTGCATTAGTATCGGTATCAACTAGATATCTACCTGATACCTGCGCGGTAAAGTCTCCAGTCTCTACAGCAAAACTTGCACCAGCAGCAATATTGTTACTACCTCTAACAATTAGGTCGCCCTTAATTTCAACAACACCAGTAACACCATCATCATCATTTGGGTCTAATACCATATCACCTGTAGACTTAACTCTATTTGCTAATAGAGTATTCATGGTAAAATCACCAGTATCTTCAAGAATAACTGGTGTTACTGAGTTGGCAAACATATTGATGGTATTGACCTTGCCCCAAGCAAGAGCTCCTGTTCCATCAGTGATGAGCATTTCATCTACTTGTCCATCATCTAAAGGGAATGTTAATTCATAGTCCCCTGTTAAAGATGTTGGCGCTTTAATAGACACATAGCGTAATGTGCCTGTGCCTGTGCTAAGTTTTACGGAGTTGTTATTTTCAACAACTAATCCGTTTTTTACTGTAAATTCCTTGTTATATACTGCCACGGTTCACTCTCCCCGTTTATAGTGTTTGTTTTAATATTTATTACGCAACAAATCCTGTTGCATTAAATTTGAAGATAACATCATTTGTATTACTAGATGGTGTCAAAACAATATAGACACTGTTACTAATCCATCTTGCTTCAATATCAATAGCTGGATTATTAACGTCTGTCCTTAGAGCATTTTGCTCAGTCACCCAAACATTACCACTACCATCAGCTAAAACTGTAAACTTGGCAATTTCTTTTTCACCATTTGCTGCTTCAGAATAAATTGTGTAATCAACTGCACTATAAACTGAAGTTGCCCAAATATCAATTGTTAAACTATGGTCTGCTAAAGAAGAAGTTGAAGTATCTCCTGATTTAACATAAGATTTTGTTATATCAGTTCCAGAAGTATTTCTTAAGAAAATGAAATCGATAGATGCAGAATCAAGATTTGCATTATTAATAGTAGGAGCATCTAAAGTTTTATTTGTTAAAGTTTCAACTCCATCTAATGTTGCTAATGTTCCAGTGGTTGGTAATGTAACAGAAGTAGCAGCAGTAGATACTAACTCTAGAGTATGACCTCCAGTGTAAGATACGTTTCCACTTAAGGTTAAAGTATTGTTACCATTATCAACACCAGTGCCTCCATATGTTGGATTGACAACTGTTGCATTCCAAACACCTGTTGTAAGTGTGCCAACCGAAGTTAAGGAAGACCCAGTAACACCACTGCCAAGAGAAGTAGCACCAATTACTGTGCTTCCTGCAATCTTATAAGTCTTACCAGTAGCAAGATTCCAACTCTCGGATGATGTCCAAGAAGTATTTGCTAGGTCATATGTTAATGATACACCTGAAGTACCGATGTTAAATCCTGCACCATCAGCACCTTGTGTAGTGGTAGCACCATCACCAATGACAATCAGTTTATCTGTTACTTCTAAATTTGTTGTAGAAATAGTAGTTGTAGACCCAGTAACATTCAAGTTACCAGCAATCGTTACAGTAGTGCCATCATCTGTAATACTAGAATCTACAAATTGAGTATTAGTATTATCCCACTTTAAAAGATTTGTATCTGAAAAATTAGGAGCATTCTTGAGACGCAAAGTTACGTCAGTGCCACCATCAAATTGAGTTAATCCACCAGAATCTTCTAGACCTTCACTGATGAATAGAGTTGCTTCAATTTCTGCTTCGATGGTGATATCTGCAGTTCCATCAAAAGAAACACCGTTGATAGATCTTGCGGTTTCTAATGCAGTAGCAGTATCTGCGTTACCTGTAAGTGCTCCAGTAAATTCTTGTGAATGCACATTCAAGAATTTGAATGCACTAGATCCCATATTATAGGTAGTATTTAGTGTGGGTAAGACAGTTGCACCAAAAGCTGCATTACTAAAATCTTGTCTGGCGATTTCATATCCACCAGCAGATACACCATCATGCAACCTGAGAGAATAATTGCTAAGGTTTACTGACAACTCACCTTCAGAGCCAGTAAAAGCATTATTTTGGGTTGCCGTACCCCTTCTAAATTGTACCTGAGTTGCCATTACTTAATACCTATAATATTTTTAAACTGATCCTAAATCAACTAGTAACAATGTGCCAACTGGTTCCATATTATCCCACGATGGAATAGTAGAAACACCAAAAGCATCTATAGTATTTGCTAGTGGATCGTTGGGGTCTGCACCAGCATTATAATCTCCAGTTGGAAATAACTGGAGACCTGGCATTTGAATCCATTGGACACCAGATCCTGTGGATGCCAGAACATAACCAGATGCCCCAGTGCTACCATTAGCAGTGAGGGTGCCGACCAATTTAAGGTCTTCAGCGGATACGTTATATCCATCCCATGATAGGTTTGGAGATGCACCGTAAGCGCCGTTATCATTGAATTGAAATTCACCATTGTTGCCTGCCAGCGAAGTAGCAGATCCAACATCGATGATTGTTTCAACACTATTTAATGACTTTTTTAGGAATAGCTTACCATCAGTGGTATTAATAGCTAATTCGCCAAGATCAAGCTGTGTCGTAGAGGGCACACGCCCAGATACAGCAGTACGTTTAATCCTAATCTGTGGCGATGCCATATGGCTCCTCTCAAATAGTGCTATTTAGCGTGAGGTGACTTTATGTAAAGTCTTCTTGGGCAGTATTTACTGCTTGCTTCTTTTTTGTAACAGGGGTCTTCTTTTCTTCTAACTGAGTAATTTGTTCCTGTAAGGAATTTACTTTCTGTGCTAGAAGATTGCCTCTGGTCTCAAATAAGATATTTTGATGAATCAGGTCTGCCATTCTTTTCTGGTAGACCTGAACTAACGACGAATAATCAATTTCAACATCATTCATAATTTTTTCCTTTTATTATCAGAATGTACCACCATCTACGAGTGTATTTACTAACTCGAAGGTGCCACTGTTATTTTGTAGGACTTGGTTGGTTGGAGTTCCAAAGTCACCCATCCATAAACCACCAACTTGGACATCAGCAAGTGCGCCAGTTAGTTGAGGACCAGATGCTTCGGATGCGTCAGAAACAAAGACGAAACCAGTATTGCCATCCCAGAAAGCAGCAGATGTCTTGGCAGCAGTGCCATTGTGGTAATGGAATCTGAAACCAAGGTCATTTGCAGTTGTGGAAGAAGGAGCAGCGCCACTAACGGTGCCCAATTCCATCACAGCATCATCGACAACCACATTAGTTGTTGAAACCGTAGTTGTTGTGCCACTAACTGTTAAG
>Ga0208408_1002263_pt1 | contig 10401 bp, 7 predicted proteins | sample ETNtaG_4_FD_185776 | JGI IMG/M metagenome (GOLD analysis project Ga0208408, IMG submission 185776) | Marine microbial and viral communities from oxygen minimum zone, Eastern Pacific Ocean - ETNP201406SV67 (SPAdes) (version 2) | ecosystem: Environmental > Aquatic > Marine > Oceanic ... | reverse complement strand
ATGTCCAATGTAGAACCCATTTTCAACCATCTATCTGGTACCGAATCCATGCCTGACCGACCTGCTGACGTAGTTGCCTGCATGGAAGCAAATCAGGATATTCGAGAAGCCTATTGGGGCGAATAATCCCTCCACTTTTCGCTTTTTGACAAAACCGTGGGATTGAAGCGGAGAACCCGGCCCCATAGGGCCGGAGGACAGACCATGGGACGAGTCCATTTTGCCGTTTCCTTGACTCTGCTAATGTTGTGTTCAGTCCTTTCTGGATGCTTCGGAGAGGACGCGGAACCCGCCCCCTCTGAGCCTACACCCTTCGATTTTGGTCGTGAAATTCCGGCTACAACTTGGTATCATTATTCTGGTGGAATCAATGCAATGGATGAGGCTGCGGTCCTTGCAGCCAACATCACTGCCAACCTGACTGGCGATAATACACCATTTTGGACAACCGGTTCTTACTTTGGCATTGGAATGAGCACCTTTGAGCCGACCATTGGGATTACTTCTGCAGACAATTTGTACATGTCGAGTTGGGGCAATGGGGTTAGTGGTGCTACCGCTGTCGTACAATGTACTGGATTGATTGAAATGAGCAATCTTTCAGACTATTCCTGTGCCGATGTGTATGATCCTCCAATCCCTGTTGTGAGCAGCAATGACCCGTATATCTACGTCGATAAGTGGACTGATCGAATCATGAAATTCGATATGCATGCTTTGGCGGCAATGACCGTTGAATGGTCTGACGATGAGGGCAACTCATGGAAACCAGTGACCCTCACCACCTCCCCATATTCAGTACAGGATCATCAAACTATCACCTCGGCACCCGGTGCTGCCCTTCATCCGACAACATGGATTTACTGTGTCAATGGAAATGCGCCTGCCCCACTCTGCTCATTCAGTGTTGATGGTGGACACAATTGGAGCCCAGAAGTTGCTGGGGCTCCATTGACCTGCAACAGTGGCGGCCTTAGTGCACACCTTGAGGGCGCAGAAAATGGCAATTTCTATCGAGGCCAGATTGGTTGTAACGGTGAAGGATATTCGATTTACCGCAGCACCAATGGCGGTTTGACTTGGACAGAGCATGTTTTGCCAACTACTGAATCTGGAACTGCGGATACGTGGAATGCTGAAGAAGCGCAAGTTGCCATTGACATGGACAACAATGTGCATGCCATGTGGATGGGTTCCGATGACATGCCCTACTATGCCTACTCATTGGATGAGGGCGACTCATGGAGTGATGCAATGATGATTGCACCACCGATTGGATTACAGGGCACAGGATTCCCAGTGGTTACAGCAGGAGATTCAGGTCGAGTTGCCTTCGGATATGTGGGTGATACAGGCAATGACACTTGGAATGCATACATGACCATCATGACCGATGCATTTAGCGACAATCCATTGATGACTACAGTTCAGGTCAATCAGCCTGGAGACCCAATCGATACCGAGGTTGGATGCGGATACAACCGATGTGGGGGTCTTGGCGATTTCCTTGACATGTCTGTTGACCAGTATGGTCGACCATGGTTCGGACTATCGCACAATTTACAGGACATCGGAATCTTCGCGACAACGATTGAGGGGCCAACACTACGTGGGAACGTGGCCGAATTGACAGTGATGCCAGTCGGTGGCCCTGAGACACTTTGAGGTGAAAATATGGCGGCACATGATAGGGTAGTTCGCGACAATGTCCACCGAGACATTGTGTTGGATGACGACATCAGCCGTTTGGTCGACACCAAGACATTCCAACGTCTACGTGACATCAAACAGTTGGCAACCTGTCACTATGTGTTCCCAACTGCAACACACACTCGGTTTGTTCACAGTCTGGGTGCACAGCACCTTGCCGGTGTACTCCTTGAGCATTTGGAGAAGGTCGACCCCGGTCGCATCACCCCTGAAGATGCCCGTTTGGTTCGATATGCAGCACTGCTGCATGACATCGGTCACCCGCCATTCAGTCACGCGCTTGAAAACGACCGAGTCTTTGCCAATTACAATCATCATGAGAAATGGGGTCGATTGATTCTTGAAGACCCTGACAATGATCTTCGAAAAGTCCTCCTCGAATTGGTTGGAGAGGATGGAATTACGCGTTTGTTTTCGATTCTAGATGGGACTTGTGATTTCCCTGTTTTGCATGACATTGTCAGCAGCCAGTTGGATGTCGACCGTCTAGATTACCTCATGCGGGACCAAATCAACACAGGGGCTAAGATTGGGACATTCGATGTGTTCCGAATTTTCCGTTCCCTGAGAATTGGTGATGATGATCACCTGATGGTCACCGGAAGCGGTGTGGCTGAAGTGGAGGCGTATCTCATGATGCGTTACCACATGTATCACAATGTCTACTTCCACAAATTGAATGCTCTCACAACTTCCTATGTCATTCGCGCCCTCGTGCGCGCACGCGAGTTGGTTCTTGAAGACAAAATGACCGTCAGTGTTCGGATGAATCGTATGTTGACCGATGAGAATCTCTCTGTTCGCGATTACCTCGCATTGACAGACAGTCTAATTCAGGCTGAACTGACAGCCTTTGTCAGTCACGAAGACAGAGCCCTATCGAAGTGGGCCGGTTTGCTCGCCAGTCGTTCAGGTATGCACAAGAGTGTACGCGTTCGCAACCTTACTGAGATGGCCTTCTGGGGTGCCAAAGGAAAAATCGAGCAGATTCTAACCGATGCGGGACACATCCCAGATGAAGACATGATTGTCGCCCGCGTTAGCAAGGAGGGTTACAGGCCGTATACAGATGGCATCCACATCGAGGGTGGACGTGACATCATTGAGGTCAGTGCACTTGTTTCGAGTATCACTGCGCCTCTAAACCACATCTTGTTGTTTGTTCCTGAAGATTGCCGCGAAGCAGCCGAGAATGTCATCAATGAAGCGATGGCCGGCGAGTGAAGACTGAAGTGCTACGGCGTTACCGCCAACTTAGAGGACCCCTAGCTTAGTCTGGTTAGAGCACCCGGCTCATAACCGGGTGGCCACCGGTTCAAATCCGGTGGGGTCCACCACCTTACACACGAACACTCTTGAACAAAGGGGGGCCACCGAAGGTCGATGTCGATGTCCAGGGGGTCGCCTATCCTCGCCGTACTACTCATTCTCGGCACGATGTCCTTGGCCCCAGTTTCAGCACAGGATGTCCCCTTTATTCCCGGGATTGAAATCGAATGTGTCAATGAAGAAAACATACTATTTCTTCAACCAAATTCAGGGGCCGCACAAGGAGTCGCATCATGCACCATTTCAAACCCTTCAACATATAATGAAGATATAGAAATCGAATATGATGGTGACGGACTTACAGTGGCTGGCCCAGAGTCACTTTCGTTGGGTTCTGGTGCCGAGCAAACCATTCAGATTTCCATGTCTAGCACTTCTTTGGCATCTACTGTATACAACCTCACAGTTACCGTTCAAGTGGTGTCTGTTCAGGGCAGTCCAGATTTGGGTGATTTTCTCCAAGTTTTCCTACCATCTGATGAAACAAATGTCCTCGCTCAAGTGGCAGAGTTTGTCGATTTGAGTGTTTCAGCACAACCCGATTCCCTCACCTTGTCTTCTGAACTTATGGCGGACATGTCGGCAACGATAATGATTACCAACAATGGTAATGTCGAGGATAGTTTGTCAGTGTCCATCAAGGATTCATCTTATCTTGACATCAGAAATATTGGTTGGGATATATCGAATTCGATGTCGGACGATTCGATTAACCCGAATGGTGGCTCGGCTACATACACTCTCCGTCTATCACCTGATCCAAACATGGTTGACGAATCATTCACAATTACCATTCGAGTTCAATCTCAATTCTCCAATTCCGAATCTGTAGAAATTACTTTGTCAATCAACACCACTGCAGTTGAAGAGAGTCCATTCGATTTGACCGCGATGAACATTCCATCATGGGCATACATTGCAGCGGGCACACTCGTTGCTCTGATTTTCTTCGCCATCCTGATGAGTGTTACCAAACGAGCGAAAAAGGCATCTCAATCACTTCTTGGTGAAGTGGAAGACGACGATGATGATGACTTTGATTTTGTCGACTTGGATGATGAGGTTTCCGAAGCCGAAGATGATGGCGATGACCTCGATGATATCGACCTTGATGATTTTGAATTCTGATGGTTGCATACGTCGGTTTTGACCTTGGCCTGCGAACGCTTATGTATACCTGAGAGGCAGGACACCTATGGTGGAACCCGTGAAATCCGTCTTTCGAATGACCCTGTTGATTGCAATCTACGTCCTAAGTACTTGGGCGGGCACAGTTGACAATGCTGAAGCACAGCTTAACCCGGACATCAGCCTAACCTGTTCACCTACCGCCATTGAAATCGATGTTGCACCAGGTGATACACGAATCGGCACCACCTATTGTGATGCTCAAAACCCAACGCTATATGTCGAGAAGGTCAACATTCAGATTACCGCAGCAGGCCTCACTTACGCCGCTCCAGGTTCCATCACCGTAGCGGCTGGTGACACCACCACTTTCGAAGTGGTAGTTCGTGGCGAGGACCAGATGGCTGAAGGTAGCCGACAGGTTACAATCTCAGCACGTGTGGACCAAGCAAACGGTGCACCTTGCCCAACTTGTACATCCCAGACAACCAGTCTGGTCGTTGTGGTCAAGCAGTTCCCAATGTTGCGAATTCAAGCAGATGAGCCATTCAAGCAGTTGCGACCTAAGGTAGACTACATCTTTGAATTCGGAATTTACAATGACGGTAACAACCGTGACCAGTTCATCATCTCTGTAGAAAATCGAGATGAACTTGCAGATTCTGGCTTCCAAATCTCATTGCCAGAAGTAAACACATGGATTGAATCCAAGGCACCTCCAGTCAAGATGCGTGTTATGATGCGCACTCCAAAGAAGCAGGGCTGGTCTGATCACTACTACCAGTTGAACTTCCAAACCACTTCAGAACACTCAATTCGCAGCGGTGGCGTTGAAATGTCACAAACTCAGATGGTTACACTGTACATCCGTGGTGTCTATCTGCCTGGATTTGAGTTGTTCCCAAGTCTGATGATGTTGGGCTTAGCAGCAGCATTCGTTGCCAAGAGACGCAACGAGGATTTCGGTGAAGCGACATCAGATGTGCCGAGCCCACCTATTGATTCGTTATTCTGACGGTTTCAATCACTTAGGTCCATTTTTTGTGGGGCAGTTGGTCAATATGGCCAACGGTTTGATAACCCCAACCCCAAGGAACACCTCGTAGAGGTGTACCCTATGTCAGGCGGATTACTAGAAAAGGCCAAGCAAGTGAGTGGAGATTCTGATGATGATGTATCAGCTGCAGCAGATGCGGTCATTGTCGAAGCAACAATCCCAAACCCCTCGGATAAACCTCCGATAATGCTCTACGCTGCGGCGGGGAGCCTTCTTGTCTGTATGGTACTGCTTTACTTCATGTATCTACTTCCAGCATTCTCGGGTATCGCTATTTTCGGGTTGCTCTGCGGATCTGCATTCTTGGCTTATTTCCATGTTAAAACTGAACGAAATGGTGGAATTGAACCAAGTATATCACAACTGGCTGCAATCGCAGTCACCTACCTGCTCCTTGCTGGAATCCCCTATGTTGCAGCAATGGATTTTGGCGGATCAGTCCTTCTAAACTTTGACTCATCCGACCAAGATAATGATGGGTATGGTGATTGGTATGATTCCTCCGCCGAGACAGTCACCTTGGATATACGCCAATCAGCTGGTTTGCTTGGTAGTGAGTTCTCTGGTGGCGATGTTACTGTCACAGTATCTCAGGACGGTGCTGAAACATGGAGTGGTACTGTAAACGTGGCCATGACTTCGGGCATTGAGGGCAATACAGGCACCGTTACTCTAGCAATTGCAGATTTCTATTCAATGAATGCACAACGTGTCAAATCATTTACTGGAACAGGGACTCCTGTGATGGAAGATTATCCCTACACGGTGTGTGCCGATATTGACGGCATCTCAGATTGTACTGATTTACCAACATTTGAACTAACCCGCAGCGTCACAGATGTCGATGAACTGGCAGTTGGTTATGATGATGGAAGTGAAGGTGATGACCAAGGTGGTACAGATTGTGAAGGGAACCACGAGTCATGCATCGATTACATCGAGATTCGGGGTTGGGTTGGTGAGGGTTCATCCAGTACCGACTCCAACACGGTCCCATCTAGAATCAGAGGTAATTATCAGATTGACATGACATTCTCATTTGAGGACGGAAGTACAACTATTGATTATGCAACGATTTCAGTTGATGACACTGTCGCCACATGGGACGACGATTTATGTGGCTCAGGTCCAATGTCAATTGGCGAAACAACTACTGAGTTTTACTTCCAATGCGCAGGGGACAACCGTTTCGACAATGACGATGCACTTGAACCTGGATATGGCTGTTATACTCTAACAGTGTCTGCTAGCCAAGGTGGCCAAGAGGTTGCAACATCCTCCAGTCATTACGTGTATTCAGAAGAATCAGGTGAAGGTGAAGATGACTTTGGTAACGTGGGGACATATTACTGGGAAGAATTCAACGCTGTTAGTACGTGTTGATTATTCTTCTTCGTCCATCATCTTGGCGAAGCGATCGACTCGGCCTTCTTCCTCTGTTTCGTAATGGACTTCTCTTGGGTCAAATGACCCCTCTGCTGCCGCAAAGCGTATTGCTACAACCAGTCCAATGATTATGGAAATTGCGAGTGCTGCAAGCATCGCTATAATGGGAATTCCAGCAGCGTCTTGGTTTGACACACCCCATGTCACATCTCCACCACTCGCGTTGCTGCTGGCTGAACGCTGGCTGATGAACCAACTTGAATTCATGAATTGAAATGGCTCTTCCACATAACAATCCAGACCTGCTACCTCTTCGTCACCATGTGTCCAGTTCGCCTCCAATGTCTCTGTCTCACCAGCATCTAACATCATTGCAGAATATGTAGGTGTCATGTCAGCATAATTCTCGGTACCTGCAACATTACAGCGAATGAAAATAGCTGCAGTTTCCGTTCCAGAATTGGTGACAGTAATGTCAACTGGAATTGAATGACCAATTGACCCAGTTTCTTCAGCGATATTCACGGAATCAACAGAAATGACGGGATAACTCAAATGTGGGAGCATATCCAGTGTTTCAACATTCCAAGGCAAAGGCACAGTGACACCAGTGCTCCATGAATCCATTCCTGAACCCAAATTCCATGCTGTGCGGAAATTGACAATTTCTACAGTTGCACTTTCAGTCCAAATAGTCCCATTGGAGTATCCAATTTCGACAGTTCGTGCAGGAACTTTTGCTATACCTTCGACATTGCTTCGCTGCATCTGCATATTGTTTGGACCAATGCCAGAAATCGAGTAGTGAACACAGGAGTAGTTCCCTGAACATGTTGAACCGATTGGGACGTGAATTTCTTGCTCGTCAATGTTCCGTTCCCATCTGTCGATTCTGTGTCCTGTACCAATGGTATCTGTCCAAGTGAGACTGGCAACCCTGTCTAGGTTGACATCATGGTCGGTGCTAGACATTGTGATGGAACCACCTTGGACTGCAAGGCTACTCCCTTCCCCCTCTACATTGATTGGGCTACTGGCCGTAAAGTGTGAATCAACACCTGTGACTGCCCCTGTTATCATCACATCCGCACCGACAATCGAACTGTCTTCGAAATGAGCAGTCCCTTCGATATTGAGTGGGAACAATGTTCCCAATTCGGTAGCCATTCGACCATTGATTGGGTCTGCCTGATATGCGGGGATTGTCGTAATACTCACACCATCATCAATTTCAAGATGGTCAATGACCAAATCTGTAAAACTGCCTAGGTTCAAGGAAAAGTTGAGCCTGTAATCTTCGACAATTCCTGCGGGGAAATTCAACTGATGCTCATCTCCAGTCATGTCTTCTGCAGGTCTATTTTCTCCAGAAACTTCCCACCCCGACATATTGGTGCCTGAAGGTGCAACAATCTTGAGATCAAATCCACCGCTTGCCACACCTGATTGAATCAACAAACTAGTAGGTACATTTGGCGTCATGCGAACTGCTTGAGAAAACGCACCACCTGTTAGGGACCCCTCCTCAACACGTAGTGTCCCACCCTGTTGCACAGTAATACTGGCGCCCGCAGGGAGGGTGTAGTCGGTTGCAATGGTTAGGGTCGCCCCTGCTTCTACCGTGACGGTTGCATCGAGTTCTGACCCGCTGAACCATGTTACGTCTGATGTCACATTTTCGATTCCACCATTTGTGGGTGCTGAACCTGCATTTGATACAGGAATCATACAGATTAGCATCGAAGTTGCAAGTAGCACAACTAGCGCGCGTTCAGTTCTCATGTTCTGATGGTGTCGCCTAGAGGTCAAGAAGGATGCGCCGTCATGCGCACAATTCTAAGCCGTCCAGTTCCGTTTGAAATTGTGACGAGTCTCCCCCTGCTATCTATCGAGCCATCTCTCAGTGGTCAAATGAGTTTCTGGAGTGGGCCACTTCTTGTTTTGTGGCTTTATCTGCCAGGATACCTAGCCAACTCTGCGGCAATGATTGGTGGGAAATGGATACCTGACCTGACCGGTACAACGGCCCACCCAATCGATGGTGGGCGTCGCCTTTCGGATGGCCATCGGATTCTTGGTGATGGTAAGACTTGGAATGGTCTTGCAAGTGCAATAATTGGTGCTGGGTTTCTATGCATGTTTACCCATTGGATTGGGGACAATCATCTCGTTCAAAACGGGGTCTTCATCGACCCCTTAATTTGGTCTGATTCTAGCGATTGGTTCTGGATTGGTGGGGAGTGGGGTGCGGCCTTTGTTGTAGGTGCGTTCTTGGGACTTGGGTGCATGATTGGCGATTGTTTAGGTTCCTTTGTGAAACGAAGACAGGGCATGAAGCGAGAAGGTTCTGAAAGTTCAGAAGCACCGTTATTGGACACCCTGCCATTCGCAATATGCACATTCGCAATTGGGTTGTTATTATTCCCAACAGAATTGTTTGGCGATTCAGCCTTAATTCTACCAATGTTAGGATTGCTAATTCTAACTCCAATCCTACATAGATTAACCAATTTGTTTGGGTATTGGGTTGGATTGAAGGAAGTCCCGTACTGATGCGACTCTTCATGAGCCGAAACCACCCGCAACCTCACCATGGGGCGAACCGTACTCATCGTTGGCGGTGGTGGTCGGGAACACGCATTGGCGATAGGTCTCCTTGAGAGCCCTTCTGTAGATGCTGTTCATGTGGCTCCAGGGAATGCTGGGACAGCGATGATTGCCACCAATCATGACGTGAGTGCAGGAGATATCGAAGGACAAGTTTCACTGGCTCAATCTTTGGGTGTTGACCTAGTTGTCGTTGGACCAGAGGCTCCGTTGGTTGGCGGGCTTTCCGATGAACTCAGAGCCATTCATATTCCGAGTTTTGGGCCGCATGCTGCTGGGGCGATGCTTGAAGGTAGCAAGGATTTTGCAAAACAGGTCATGCTGGATTTGAACATTCCAACGGCTGGTGTTCAGCACCTAACTGCAGATACTGATTTGGATGAGGCAGTGGATCGTTGGGGGGCGCCTTGGGTTGTCAAACGAGATGTGTTGGCAGGGGGCAAAGGTGTAGTTGTCACAGAAGATCGTGTTGAGGCCCTCGAATTTATTCGTGATTCAATACGAACAGATGGCATGGTTCTATTGGAAGAATTCCTTGCTGGGGAAGAAGCGAGCATGCTCGTAATGATGGATGAATCTGGTTTTGTTCATCTCCCTTGTAGTCAGGATCACAAGCGCGTAGGAGAAGGTGATGTTGGCCTGAATACAGGTGGAATGGGAGCCTATGCTCCTGCTCCAGTTGCCACAGAAGCAGTTCGAGCACGAGCTATTTCTGAAATTGTTGAACCCATGCACAAACACCTATCCTCACAGGAAACTCCCTATCGAGGTTGTCTCTATGTCGGTTTGATGATTGACGACAGTGGTGCTCCTTCAGTTGTGGAATACAATGTCCGCTTTGGAGATCCAGAAACACAAGTCACAATCCCCCTCATTTCCAGTGATTTATGTGAACTTCTCCTCGCTGTAGCAGAAGGTCGGTTGTCAAATTCTATGCCAACATTCTCCAATCATCACGCGATGACCGTGGTCCTTGCTGCAGAAGGTTACCCCGGTCCACCTGTGAAGGGGCGAACCATCACAGGCGACCTTACAGATTACGCTGAATCGGATGGCCGTGCATTCATCCATCATGCTGGTACTGGACTTGTGTCTGGAGATTTAGTCTCCACCGGAGGTCGGGTTTTAGCTGCAACTGGGATTGCTCCGACATTGTCAGATGCCAGAGAACTAGCATATCAGAA
>Ga0208408_1002246_pt1 | contig 10460 bp, 10 predicted proteins | sample ETNtaG_4_FD_185776 | JGI IMG/M metagenome (GOLD analysis project Ga0208408, IMG submission 185776) | Marine microbial and viral communities from oxygen minimum zone, Eastern Pacific Ocean - ETNP201406SV67 (SPAdes) (version 2) | ecosystem: Environmental > Aquatic > Marine > Oceanic ... | reverse complement strand
AGGAAGCACCTGCCGAAGAAGCTGAGGAAGCACCTGCCGAAGAAGAGGAGCAAAAGAATGAGTAAAATTAAGCAATATGAAGTCACTGATGGAAAATTAATAAGAAAGAAACAATTTTGTCCAAAAGAAGACTGTGGACCTGGAGTTTTTCTGGCCGTCCATAAAGACCGTGTATCATGCGGAAAATGCGGATATACTAAATTTAACTAATCAATTCAGAAAGTTTATCTCTAGATATCCATAAGAATATTATAATACCTAACACAACCATAGCTTGTGAAATAACTGCCATCATCTTAAACAAACGAACCCGTCTATCGGGATCCTCCATCTGTTCAAGAAGCCAGTCCATTATCCTTTGATACGTTTTAAACCAAAAATACTTTCTCTTTCCAACTCTTCTAATCTAAATGAAATATATTTTGCAATTTCTTCCAAATTTGGAATAACCTTAAACTCCAATGCATTGACTCTACGTTTTGTAGATTCAATTTCATCAAGTAATTTCTTCATCGTAGTTTCACCTTCTGCCGCTAAAATAACCATTTCTGATAATTTTTCAAAAGCATGAACTGCCTCGTCTACACGAATAGATGTTCCGATTAACCCGTAACCTCTGTCTTCTAAAGATTTCTCGACTGCAGTAACCTCTACTGAGGGAACAACAACACCCATAATATTCTTAGAGGATAATTCCACTACTGGGGCCTTATTCAGGCAATTAGCTGCCGATTCTAGGGCGGTTTTACCATCTGCAGCAACTGCAATTGCTAATTTCTCCATTGCATCTGAATATAATGCAGACAATTGACTTCTAAGATCTTTTACCTTTGGCAATAATTCAAAGAATTCCATAATCAGACCATCACGCTTCATCTTAAGAAGTTTGTATCCTCCTTTGGAGAGCTTAATTTTACGCTTTGTTTCAATAAGCTCCATGCGAGTTGGCTTGACGTCTGCTATACTCATTTAACTATTTTTTCCTATAAGCTGGGTGATATTTCTCAAGAGTCTTACGATCTATTCTAGTTAATGCAGATTCTGGTAACTTGCTCAGCATATCCCAACCAATCTCTAATGTATCTTCGATAGATCTATTTTCTTCCCTATCTTGTGTAACAAATCTTTCTTCAAATTCATCTGCAAACTCAAGAAGTTTTTGATCTCTATCTGAAAGGGCTTCTTTACCAACAATAGCCACAAGGCCTCTCAAATCATTTCCTTCAGCATATCCTGCATAAAGCTGATCACTAACTTGCTTATGATCCTCCCTTGTCTTCTTATCACCAATACCTGCATTCATTAATCGAGATAATGAAGGTAAAACAAAATTAGGAGGATAAATTCCCTTTCTGTGTAAGTCTCTTGAAACCACAATTTGCCCCTCAGTAATATAACCCGTCAAATCAGGAATTGGATGAGTAATATCATCACCTGGCATTGTCAAAATTGGAATCTGAGTTACAGAACCTGATTTACCTTTTATCAACCCTGCACGCTCATATATTTGAGCTAAATCAGTGTACATATAACCTGGATAACCACGTCTTCCGGGAACTTCTTCTCTAGCTGCCCCAATTTGACGAAGTGCTTCGCAATAATTTGTCATATCTGTAAGTATAACAAGAACATCATATCCTTTTTCAAATGCCAAATATTCTGCAGTTGTAAGAGCCATTCTTGGAGTTATCAATCTTTCAACTGCCGGATCACTTGCTAAGTTCATGAAAACTGCAGCTCTACTCAAAGCACCAGTTCGCTCGAAATCTGCCATGAAATACTGAGCTTCTTCATCCGTAATGCCCATTGCACAGAAAACTACTGCAAAATCTCGATCGGTACCGAGAGTTTGAGCCTGACGTGCGATCTGCAAGGATATATCATTGTGTGGAAGACCTGCACCAGAGAAAATAGGTAACTTCTGACCCATAACCAAAGTATTAAGTCCATCTATAGTAGATATTCCAGTCTGAATAAACTCTAATGGTGAATCCCTTGAATATGGATTAATAGCTGCCCCAATAATCTCTTGCCTCTTTTCAGGAATAATTGGAGCACCTCCATCTATAGGCTCTCCTGCTCCACTCATTATTCTCCCTAACATATCCTTCGAAAGATTAATCTTAATTGTTTCACCTAAAAATTTAACACCTGATTGCTTATCAATACCTGAAGTTCCCTCAAATATCTGAACAACTACAATATCGTGTGAAGTATCAAGCACTTGCCCACGTTTGGTAGTTCCATCCGGAAGTGATACCTGTACAAGCTCCCCAAAAGAAACTGGTTCAGTCTTCTCAACAAAGACTAAAGGTCCTGATATCTCTCTAATTGTTTTATATTCTTTCTGCATCTATGCTTCCTCCATTAATTTAGTAAAATTATCAACTAATACCTTGTCATATTTTTCTAGAAGTTCGACCATATTATCCTCGAACTTTGATCGGCCTATATCCTCAAGGATTGGAAGGCCTATCACTTTTTCAAACTCTACTCCACTATTCATTGCTTTTTCAGCCAGGTCTTTGTAATGAAGTATGATTCCTAAAAATTTAGATTGACTGGATATTTCACAATACGTATCCACATCGTGGAAAGCATTCTGCTGTAAATAGAATTCACGTAACATTCGTGCTACTTCAAGAGTCAACTGCTGATCTTCAGGCAACGCATCTGAACCAACTAGTTGAACAATTTCTTGAAGTTTGGATTCTTCTGTTAGAACTGTCATAGCTACTTTGATACTATCATTCCATTCTTCACCGGCATTCTTCGAATACCAATCCTCAAGACTACGATTATAAAGTGAATAACTATTCAACCAATTAATTGCGGGAAAATGTCTCTTTTGAGCTAATTTAGAATCAAGAGCCCAGAAAACCTTAACTATTCTCAACGTATTCTGCGTAACTGGTTCAGAAAAGTCCCCACCCGGTGGTGAAACTGCCCCTATTACTGTTACTGAACCTGTGTCGTTATTCTTAGTCTGAACACGACCTGCACGTTCATAGAATTCAGATAATCTGGCAGCCAAATATGCAGGATACCCTTCTTCACCAGGCATTTCTTCCAGGCGTGACGAAATTTCACGCATAGCCTCTGCCCAGCGTGATGTCGAATCTGCCATCATGGCAACATCATAACCTTGATCACGATAATACTCTGCTAATGTAATCCCTGTATAAACTGAAGCTTCTCGCGCAGCTACTGGCATATTTGAAGTGTTTGCAATCAATACTGTTTTATCCATTAAAGGTCCACCTGTTTTTGGATCTTTTAAATGAGGGAATTCAGTTAAAACTTCAGTCATTTCGTTACCTCTTTCACCGCAGCCTACGTATACCACAATTTGAGCATCTGACCATTTTGCAAGTGTTTGCTGAGTAACTGTTTTACCAGTTCCAAAACCTCCTGGAATTGCTGCAGTTCCTCCCTTAGCTAAAGGAAAAAGACCGTCTAATGTTCTAGTACCTGTAATTAACGGAATATCTGGCCTAAATTTCTTATTATATGGTCTTGGAACCCTTACAGGCCAAAGATGCATTAATTTCAAATCAGTTCCATCATCCAGTTTACCTATTATCTCATCTACAGTGTAGGTGCCCTTTTTGAGTTCGGTAACCTTCCCTGAAGATAATGGAGGGACTAAAATCTTGTGTGAAATAGTTGGAGTTTCTTGTACAGTACCTATCATTTGACCACCAATCACTGAGGATCCAATATCCACTGTAGGGATAAAATCCCATTTCTTAGAATGGTCTAATCCTGGTGCCGTAACACCTCTTTCGATATAGTCTCCCATTTTTTCCTGCAATACAGGTAGTGGTCTTTGAATACCATCATAAATTGATGTGAGAAGACCGGGACCTAACTCCACAGATAGGGGTTCGCCTGTATTCTCCACAGGTTCACCAGGTTTGACTCCAGATGTATCTTCATACACCTGAATTGTAACGTCATCGCCTTCTAGACCAATGACTTCACCCATCAATTTCTCGTGGCCTACTAGTACCACGTCGTACATACGAGGTGAAACACCTCTGGCCGTTACAACCGGCCCTGACACTCTATATATTTCTCCTTTTATTTCCATAGGTCTACTCCTACAGCGGTTTTGATACGGTCCCTAAGACCTTGATCAACTTCAGAACCAATGGCTATTACCGTTGGTTTTACGCTATTGCTTAGTTTTTTTCTTAAGGAAGGTTCTAATTCCTTCCAATTTTTATCATGAATAACAATCACTCCTATTTTTTTATCGCTCATTGCAGATTGCACAGCCTCATCTACATTTACATCTTCATTTACATTAAACCATTTTTCAATACCAACTAGTCTAAAACCAATGGTAAACAAATCCTCTCCAACAACTGCGATTTCCATTAAACAACCACCAACTCTTCAATAAGTTCATTTGCAAGACCAGCCTGCTTACCTCTGACAATAGCACGAAGATTGTACACTTCTCTTTCCTTTTTCAGTAAATAATCTAGAACGGGTAGAACTGATAAAGGATAAAGATATGAGAATCTTTTTGTTTTGTTTGCCATATATTCATCTAATGAATGAACACAGGAATTCAGGTTTACAGAATCACTTTGTAAATGAGGTTCAAGCAAATCATAATACTTTGTACCTTCTAAAGAAGTTAACAAATCATCTAAAGTCTGGGTACTAGATAACATATCCACACCTAATGTACCGCCATCAATTAATAATTCATTATGTGCACTAATTCCTCGATGCCTCATCCTCAAAAGAGTTTTGATATTAGCAATATCTACCTTTAAGTGTATGAAATTACGATAAACTTCTACATCTGCACCACCTGAAGGTTGATTTGAAACTAAATTTTTATAATATATCAAATCAAGTGCATCCTCTAAAGGTTGCAAACTATCTGAATTACGTGATTCTAAGGCTTTTTTCAATGGATTGTAATAATTTGTCCCTTCTAACGAAGATGCCACGTCTTCTACTGTCTTTGAATCATATAACTTATTGTAAAGAACCTTATCAGAATCATTTATTGGACAAACAAGACGTTCTAAATTCTCTTTATCCATATTCTGATTAATACCTCTAATTATATTTTTCAAATTATCGACGCGATATTTCTCTGCATAAACTTGTAAAATGTCACGTAACGTTCCTTTACTAAAACTCAAGAAATCTCCTACATCTTTAGCTAAATTATCAACTAAAGCTGTTTCAATAAGATCTGCTCCACTTAGTGTAGAACCATATCTATCTATTTCTCTTCTATATTCCAAATCTTGAATATATCTTGCAATTTCTGCATGCTCAAGATTTAGAAGCTGATTGTATGCCTCAGCGGGAAGAAGACGAGATCTACGAGATCTAGCTCGTGTAGCTACGTAAGCATAATTACTCATTTAGTAAACAAAACCTCACTTACCATTGACAAATGATTCTGCCAAGATGAATCTACTAATGTTGAAAATCTGAAATCTAATCGATATTCTCCAGCTTCTACAACGAATCCTAAGTCATCGATGTTACCACCATTACTCAACTTACTTATTTTCTTAAAGATAGCTTGATCCTTCTTTCTACAAAATAATTTACCTTCCTTAGGAACATGAGTTAATAAATTAGAATATATTTTTTCCAATTCTTTGGAATTTGTATTTTCTAATTTTTCCATAACTCTAGATTTAGTTTGTAAAAGTAAATCTTTTTGCATTTCCAGAAGATTTCTTTTAACTTCCAATTCTGCAGCTGGGATTTCTTGCTGTTTTAGCTGCTCTATACGCCTAGAAGTGTCTAATTTAATTTGAGAAACCAAATCATCCGACTCTTTTGAAGCCTCTTTCATTTTAGTTTCAACCTCTTCTACGGTTTCTTTGCGTATGGCTGCAGCTTTCTCTTTGCCGGTTTCTTCAACCTGCTTGAGAATTTCCTCAAGACCCATATCTACAACACGAAAATGATTAATGCTGAAATAACTAGACCGAAAATAACAATTGTTTCAGGAATAGCTGTGAAAATAAGACCATTTGTAAAGTTCTTATCATCTTCTGCTACTGCACCAATTGCTGCTGAACCAATGTTGCTCTGTGCTAAACCGGTTCCGATACCTGCTAGACCAACTGCTAGAGCTGCTCCTATTGCAATGTATCCTTTGGAAGTTGCTTCTGCGGCCTTGACCGTCTCTTCATTGTCTGCGTGCTCTTCAGCACTTATTGCTGGCGTGGTCAACAATGCTACAAAGAACACTGCTGCCAAAATGTATAGGTTTTTTTTCCCGTTCATGGTATTACCTCTTTTTCTTTTGTATACTTTCGTATGTAACCAAAAGGACTGTAAAGCGTGCCCCCACCCTGCACAAATTTTGTAAAGAATTCAACATATTGCAATCTTAGTGAATTAATTCCTGTTCCAATTATTCCAAGCGTAAATACAGTTAAATGTCCAAATAGCATTACAATAACTGCAACAAACATACCTGCTGGACCGCTTGGCCAAAGAAGTGAAAATGAAATAAAGTTTACAGTATAGGCTAATCCATAGTCACTCAAACCAATGGCCCCTATACGAGCATAAGATATTACATTAGAAAATATAGTTGGAAATTCCAGAAGTCCAACAACACCCTCTCCGATAATTGCTAAACCTAAACCAGTAAGCATGACAACTAGACCTATGGTTTGAACCGATTCCGATAATAAACCAACTACTGAGACTAGTGCAAGCAGACCACCCCAAAGAATCATGAAAAATGATAGCTTAGCATAAATTGCATGTTTCAAGTCATGGTGTTTCCATTCATTCAGGAACCCCAAAATCAAACCTAAAGATATGTGTATAGCACCTATAATAATCGATGACAGAAGCATCAGTTGTGCACCATGCGGATCGAATTTATGGATTGGAAGATGCCAACTAAAACCTTCAGCCTTCTCAATAAGCGGAATATCAAATCCTGGACCATAATGATTTGCAAATAAACCTGAATTGAAACCAATCGCCTTTCCTATATAGTAGAAAGATTGTCCAAATGCTTCAGCATAAATGAAAGTCCCAAATAAAAACGTGTAAATTCCAGCAGTTCTCAATATTCTGCCTAAATTGGCCAAAGCTTCGGTGTGAGTGAATTTTGTTAGAATATAATGGCCGAATAAAATATATGCAAAACCATAGCCTGCATCTCCAACCATCAAACCAAAAAATAAAGGATATGTAATAAAAATAATCATCGTTGGATCAAACTCCCAATGCTTGGGTGTACTGTATAATTTTGTAAATAATTCAAAAGGCTTCGCAACTTCAGGATTATCTAACTTAATTGGAGGCTCTTCTTTTGAATCATTATCAACTTCATAATATACGTCTAAGCCTTGAAAAGATTGCTGCAAATCTGAAACTGAATTTGAAGGTACCCAGCCATCCAATACAAACATGTTTTCAGAAGTTGCTAATTTAAGTGGGAGACCTGATTTCTCAGACAATGCAGCATAGTGCTCCTCACATGCAACTAACCAATCTCCATTTCTAGTAGCTAATGCCTGGATTTCATGCAATATAGCTTCCTTTTCATTTTCCATTTTTAAAAGTTGACTATCTAATGAATTTAACATTACTTTTGGTAAACCTTCACCGCTTGGAACATCAATAGATCTAAATCCAATATTCAATAAATCTTTTTCAATATCTGATGAAATTTCATTTGCACAAAAAACAACAACATTCTCTCCGTTCATAATAAAATCTATTTTTTCATTAGAACTTAAACTTGAAACGTCTGTATCTTGTGGAATATGCCCTGCAAACACTGTAACGCTAGAGTAACCAGACAAATATTTTACATCAATATCTAAATCTTCAAATTCTTTGAGTTGTTCTATGTTACTACTAACTTCATCAATTCTTCGATCACAGTCTCTTTGCTTATTCCTCAGATCATGTGCTTGAGAAATAATTGCTTCCAATTCTGAAATTTCAGATTCAATCTCGGAATCTAATTTAATTTTAGTAGGAGGATTTGGCTCAACCTCGAGTAATTTGATAACTGAACGTAATTTCACTAAAAAATCAGATGATTGTTCCCCATAATCTAAAGATTTACCTAAACCAAAACCTTCATCTTCGTTATTATATTCAACCACATGAACCAAATTTTGGTCATTCAATAATTTTGATAAATCTGCTAAATCCTTCTTGTGACCACTTATGGTCATTCTTGACATTTTTTCAGACTTTAGCATTAAGATAAACTCTCCAAAAACTCATTGATAAATTTATCTGCTGCAGCATCAACTTTACCTTCAGCTTTCTTTTTCATATCCGAATTACTTTTCTCACCTTTCTTGAGAATTGCACTCTTTTGTGATTCAACATCACTTTTGGCTGCATCTATCTCTTTTTGAGATTTAGCAGAGGCTGAATCTTTACCTTTTTTGATCAAATTATCTTGATCTATAGGAACTTTATTCCTTGCAGAAACTTGTTCCTTCTCTGCAGCCTCAATATCACTAGCTGCTGCTGCTTCAGCATTCTTTATCTTCTCCAATAAGTCTTCTCTGGACATAGTTAAATCAAATAGTGAAGTATCAGTAAAAAAAGGCCTATAAAACTCTTTACACTAGGTCTTTATTAACTATGAAATAATTACTGCAAATCTTTACGTTTGCGGTAATTAAAACCAACAATCATCAAAACCGATGCAATTGGCATCAGAAGTGTTGAAAATTCTGGAATACTCGAAGTATCCTCTATTATTTCCATCTCAGCCCACACATCATCAATATCTGCATTTAATTCAGACCAATACAAACACTTTGTAAATGTAACATCACCGCCGGAATCCTCATTAGGATATGAAGCCCAAACATAGTCGTTATTGGTATTTACTAAAGCAAATGTAAAACATGCACCATCAGCCTGATCTGTACTTAACTCGTCTGAGTCAATTGCACCACTATCATCCCAATCTCTTGGAACTTGCATCTCAGATAAATCAGTACCATCCCATCCAAGAGCCATATCCCAATCACCATGGGATTCCTTATTCTCAGTCCATGAACAAGCCCCAGTACAGTCTGCAATCTTCAATCCAACTCCATCACCACTCATCCCATTAATCTTACCTAGCATCAAAATGTAATCATATTTGATGGCATCATCTATATCCCAAGTAATATCGTATGTCTGGGTTGTATGACCATCCTCAGTTCCTGGATTCATGTCTATGAATACTGCAAATGCATTCTTATCTCCTCCTCCACCTCCATCCATGTCTGCGTCACTTGCAAAATACAAATTTGTAGCATCCCATGTCATATACCACGTCATACTATCCTGATCAGTTTCCTCATCAGCGTCAAAATCATCTGTGTTATCTATAGTAATTGTCGTGTAAGGATCTCTACCCACAATTGGCATATATGCTTCAGCTAATGTAGAATCTTTCCAACTATCCCAACTTGTTAAATGGATAAAGTAATTACCCTCAACTTCTGCAGTCAATTCAATCTCTCCTCCATTAGCTGCTGATGAAATAAGAATACAATTAGTCCATTTCCAAATACCTTCTGCATCAGCATCATAATCGCAAATAACACTTTTTGTTATAATACCATATACTCCTTCAATCTCAATCAACTTTTCTGCACCTATTGGCATACCAAGTGTTTTAAAACCTGTTTCTTCATTTTTATCAGTATCTATAAAGAACCGAATTGCATCTGTATTCTTATCCACTGGAATATTAATATCTTTAACCGGCTCTTCAACTGAATCCTCAACGGGTTTGTACTCAGATGGTGAATTAGTTCCTCCAGAAGAATAACTCCTTGGCTCACTACTTGGAATAGCAATACCATTCAAAATATCTCCCTGAACACTTGCATAGTAATATGTATTCTTGCCATATATCTGCCTAGCATATTTATTTAAATCAATATTAGCATTAGGAACATCTCCTATATTGTCCTCGAACATATTTACTGATAACCAATCACCAAAATAACCATCAATTACGATTGCGTGCCCATTATCCTCAGAAGTTATTGCTTCTTCTCTTAAGGCTCCTAATACTTCGTCTACAATTGCTACTTCACCATTGGTACTCAATAATTTATCGTGTACATCTGATTGCCCATAACTATCATTAGATTGCCACATTAAATTTACTTTATTATTTTTACTAATACCTAAATCAAACAATGGAACTTGTACCTCTACAGACCCTCCTCTAGCATAAGAATTTACTGAAGATAAGCCAACAAAACCATTCCAATTATTACTGTCTACATCATCATTAAAAACATAAAGGTTTGAAGTAAATATTGCTTGACCTTTACCTGAAATCTCAACTAAATAATCAGCTCCAATTGCTGGACCTAGATATCCTGTTGTTATCTCATCGTCTACATCTATCAATATACGAATCACATTAGTGCTGCTTGTGGAAAAAATAGGATCTTCAAAACCTGTAT
>Ga0208408_1002244_pt1 | contig 10462 bp, 8 predicted proteins | sample ETNtaG_4_FD_185776 | JGI IMG/M metagenome (GOLD analysis project Ga0208408, IMG submission 185776) | Marine microbial and viral communities from oxygen minimum zone, Eastern Pacific Ocean - ETNP201406SV67 (SPAdes) (version 2) | ecosystem: Environmental > Aquatic > Marine > Oceanic ... | reverse complement strand
TAATTAATAAACCTAAAAGGATAAATAAATGCCATCTAAATCTGAAACAAAAATAGAAGATCTTTTAGCTTCAAGAAAGAAAAAATTTCCTTATATAACATCTAGTGTAATTTTTGGAATATTATTATTAATATCTGCTTTTTATTTTGATTTATTTTCTTTATTTGATTCGTCTGAAAAAGAAACTAAGACAGAAAAAGAAATAGTAGTTGCTGAAATGGGAAATATGGCAAATACGCTAACTTCATCTGGCACCGCTAAAGCTGGAGCTCAATCAAATTTATACTCTGATTCAACAGGCGAAGTGAATGAAGTTAAGTTTTCAGCAGGAGATGAAGTAAAAAAAGATGAAGTTATTGTCACTTTCAATAAGGATACAGCCACAAGAAATTTAGAAATATCTAAATCTAATTTGAATCAAGCGCAAATTACACTCAATGAATTGTTAAATAGCCCCACAGATTCTGAAAAGCTCAACGCAAGTCAGTCAAAAATAAATGCTGAACAACAATTAGAATCTTCTAAGCAGCAACTTAAAAATGCTGAAATTACTCTAGATAAATTAATTGCACCTGACTTATCTCAAATTAATTCAGCAGAAGCAAGTGTAGTATCAGCAGAAGCAAGTGTAGTATCAGCAGAAGCAAGTGTAGTATCAGCAGAAGCAAGTGTAGTATCAGCAAAAAGTTCCATAGTATCCGCCCAAAATGCTATCGATAATGCATATGTAGAACTTTTAAATTCTCAAAAGTCTTACTGTGATACTTTATTGACTGCCTCTCCTTTCGCAGATGAGAAGGCGCCAGTTTGCTCAACAACTGATTTACCTTTATCTGAATCAAACAGATCCAGATTATTAGATGATATAAAGAGTGAAAATGATCCTACAACTGCAAGAATCACAACTACTAAGGCTCTGCTTTTAGCTAACTCTACATATACTAATTCTTTGAGTAGTTTGAAAAATGCCAATAGTAATTTGCAGACTTCCGAATCCTCAGTTTTGACTTCCGAATCCTCAGTTTTGACTGCCAATAGTAATTTGCAGACTGCCCAAACTACCTTGAATTTATTACTTAACCCTTCTGAAAGAGATATATTGCAGGCCCAATTATCAATAGATACTGCCAAAATTTCTGTTTTATCTTCTCAAGCCTCCTTAGATTCCGCTGTTCAGTCAGAAAAAGACATACTCTCAGGAGCTTCAGAGTTTCAAATAGATAAGCAAAAACAGGCTGTATATTCTGCCGAATTATCTGTTCAAGAGAACCAAGAAGTTTTAGATTCTCTGGAAGTAAAATCTCCGCGAGATGGAGTTATTGGTTCTATTAATGTTTCTGTGGGAGACAAAGTATCTGCCAATACTCTCCTTGGGGTAATTAGTGATATCACTTCTATATCAGTTGATCTAGCAATATCTGAATCAGACGTTGAGGGGATACAAGAAGGTTTATATGGAATAGCATTATTTGACTCTTTGCCTGACCAATCATACGTTGTGAAAATCTCTAATGTAAGCATAATTCCAAATATAAACCAAGGTATTGTTTCATATCCTGTGGAAGCAGAAATATTAAAAACCAGAGATATAGCTGCCGCTCTTCCTGAGCTGGCTAGATATGCATCAGGAATATCAGGATCTTCGGAACTGGCTAGTTTTATTTCTCCTCAAAATAACTCTTCAAGGCCATCAAGAATGGACCCGGCAAACTTAGATTTAGAATGTATTAGAGAACAATTAGGAGATGATTTTGATATAAATAATATTTCTCCTGAAACCATCCAAAAAGTTATAAAGTCAGGCTGTATGCCTGAATCAGCAAGGGGAGGATTAGGATCAAATTCTATGTTAAGCGTAATTGAGCAATTTGCCCCTTCTAAAATGCCTACTGCCGGAATGGGAGCCAATGTAATTCTCTTAAAAGATTTAAAAGAAGATTTAATTATGGTTCCTTCGAAATCAATTATCAGAAAAGGCAAAGAAAGCTACGTAAAAAAAGCGCAAGGTGAAGAAGAAATAGAAGTTAAGATTGTAACTGGAGACTCAGATGGAATTAGAACTTCTGTAACAGAGGGAGTTAACGCAGGAGATTTGATAATAATTGAATATCAAGTTTCTGCAGATAAGCCTGCTGAATCTTTAATAGACGATAACAAAGGCTCTGAACGTCCTCCTAGGCCGCCTGGAGGAGGAGGCTTTAGGGGTAACGCAGGTAAATAATGATTCAATTAAAGAACGTAGATAAAATATACGAAACTGAAGCCGAAAATGTCCACGCTTTAAAATCGATAAATTTAGATATTAATCAAGGTGAGTTTGTATCTATCATGGGTCAGTCTGGGTCAGGAAAAACAACATTAATGAATATTTTAGGATGCCTAGATAACCCAACTTCAGGAGATTATTTTATACAAGATAGCAATGTTTCAGATCTTAATGATGACCAAAGATCTGCGTTAAGAGGATTGCTATTTGGATTTGTTTTTCAAAGCTACAACCTCCTTCCAAGACTAACAGCTTTAGAGCAAGTAGAGTTGCCTCTAATTTATCAAAATGTTGAAGATAGAAGATTAAAAGCGGCAAAAGCATTAGATATGGTTGGGCTTATTGACAGGATTGATTTTAAACCCAACCAATTAAGTGGAGGCCAACAACAAAGAGTATCAATAGCTAGGTCTTTGGTAGTTAAACCGAAAGTAGTTTTGGCAGACGAGCCTACAGGAGCGCTTGATATAAAAACAGGAAAAGAAGTTATGTCCGTTTTAAAAAACCTTGTAAAGAAAGAAAAGATTTCAGTAATAGTAGTAACCCATGAGTCTGAGGTGGCAGATTACACTGATAGAACAATTTTGATTAGTGACGGAGAAATAAAAAGCGATAAATTGAACAAATGAATTTTAAGGATTTAATATTGATTTCGTTAAGAGCCATTGCATCAAATGGCTTAAGAAGTTTATTGACTACCCTAGGAATTATCATTGGCGTAAGCTCTGTAATTATCCTAATGTCTGTAGGGCAAGGAGCAGTAAAAGGTGTTATAGATGAACTAAATGCGTTAGGCACAAATTTGATATTTATTGAACCTGGATCATCAGATGAAAGTGGACAAAAAGGTGCTGCAGGTTCAGCTATAACTCTTACTAGAGAAGACGGAGAAGCAATAATAGAAGCTCAAATTCCAGATGTAGTATATGTAACTTCAATGATAGATTTTGGAGCCCAAGCTATTACTCCTTCTAATAATGTGGGCGTTCAAGTGGTTGGCACTGAGTCCATGTATTCTATTATGAGAGGTTTAAATTTATCTGAAGGTAGATTTATAGATGAAGACGATGTTGAAAAAAAAGCTCTTAATATGGTGCTTGGGCATACAATTTCTGAACAATTATTCCCAGAAGATTCACCAGTTGGGAAAAACGTAAGACTTTCAATTGCAGGAGGCAGAATAATTTTTAATTTTAGAGTTGTTGGAGTTACGTCTGAGAGAGGTGCAGGCGTTGGGGTAGATGATGACAATGCAGTTTTTATTCCGGTATCAACTCTTCAGGCCAGGATTAGTTTTATTAAAAATCCAACTGGTGAAACGAATGTAAATAATATTATAATTCAAACCGCAGAGGGTGCAGATGAATTAGAAATTAAAGAATCTATTTCGCAAGTTTTACTTGATAAGCACAAAGTTACATCGCCAGATTTTATTATTGAAAGCCAGAAAGATCTTATTGGAGCCGCAGGAGAAATTGCTAATATTTTATCCTTATTGCTTGGTGGAATAGCAGGAATTTCTCTGGCAGTAGGTGGCATAGGAGTTATGAATATAATGTTAGTTTCAGTCACAGAAAGAACAAGAGAGATAGGAATTAGAAGGGCAGTAGGAGCAACTAAAGGAGACATTGTAAAACAATTTGTTTGGGAGGCTTTAACTCTAAGTTCTATGGGAGGTATTATAGGTATTATTTTAGGCATGATAATTTCATTTTCACTTGATGGTAGATTTACATTCGATGAATTTACTGTGAGAACTGTGATTCAGCCTTGGAGCATTCTTATAGCTTTTGCAGTTTCTTTCGGTATAGGGTTAGTAAGTGGAGTTTATCCAGCATTTAGAGCATCAAGATTAGACCCTATATTGGCTCTAAGAAATGAGTAACTTAAAGTAAGTTTCTCTTTCTAAATTGATAAATTGATAAGATCAAGAATATAAAAGTTATGGCTAAAAATGGCGCCCAATGCCAAGAGTGAAAACCAGTCTTAAGAGGATCGGAGCCTTTGTAGTAATAAAATAAAGAGAAGTATTTTGTGTTATTAAGGGAGTCAACTAATGGGGCAATATTTGCAATTAAATATGATATCAATGCCAGTGCTCCACCAATACCAACAGCTTGAGATGCGTTGCCACTTAGAGTCCCAATAAATATAGATATCATGCCGAACGAGATGCCCATTAAAAATAAGTTAAAACATATAGCAATTAATCCTTCATTTGGGATGCTTTGAGAAAAAGCAATTCCTAAAATAAAATAAGAAAACCAATGCACTATAGCTATAAATAAAGTCTTGGTAGTCATGGAAAAGATTTTTTGAATTATGAAACTTTCTCTTGAAATAGGAGCAGAGAGAATTATATCTAAACTTTTTACAGTCTCTTCACTTGCAGTGGATTTTCCTCCAGAATTAACTGCTACAGCTATGACCATAATTGGGGCCATTATAGTAAAAATTTGAGCATTCAAAAAGCCAGATATACTGCTAAAATCTATCCCAGACTCTCCACCAATAAATTGTGTAAGTGCTTTTGGAAAACTATCTAATATAGTTTGAAATGCATCTAGTTCAATTGAGGACAACACAAACATTATATAAAGAGCAAGAAAAAATATTCCTACAAACCAATAAATGGCTGCTTTTTTAAAATCCCAAAGTGACTTCAATAAGATATTGCTCAGCATTATTTTTTACCCTTATTTTTTTTGTAAAATGATAGAAATATCTCTTCTAGATCAGGCTCCATGCTTCTAAAAGATATTACTTTATTTTCAGAAATCTTCTTAATAAATTTATTTACATCACCTTCAATATCAAATATAAATTTCTCACCAGATTTAGAGATATTTTTCACACCAGTAGATTTTCCAAATTTTTTCTCTGATATATCATCTTTGAATACGACTTCAAACCTATTCATTGCCATCGATTTCAATTTAGCCATAGTATTTTCAGCAACAATTTTCCCATTTTTTATTATTGCAACTCTATCGCATAGCATTTCTACTTCAGGGAGAACGTGAGATGAGATAAAGATAGTTTTACCTTTTTCCTTAAACTTCAAAATAAGTTCATCAAATTCTTGTTGCTTCAAAGGATCAAGACCACTAGTAGGCTCATCAAGAATTAAAATTTCAGGGTCATGACAGAATGCTTGTATTATTCCAATTTTCTGTTTATTACCTTTGGATAGTTGTTTGGCTTTTTTATTAAGATCTAGGTCAAATTTTTTTGCTAGAGATTTTGCGTAACCAATTTTTTCAGACTTATTTCTTAAATGCATCATGTGAGTCAAATATTGAAGGCCAGTCATGTTGTCATATGTGGTAAATTCTCCTGGCAGATATCCAATAAGATTTCGTATTTCTAAATAATCTTTTATTGAATCAAGTCCGGCAATTGATATTTTTCCGTTTGTTGGAAAAATGAAGTTAAGCATACTACGCATAGTTGTGCTTTTACCTGCTCCATTTGGACCAATCAGACCAAATATTTCACCTTTTTCTACATTGAAAGAAATATTTGAAACAGCTTTAAAATTTCCGTATTTTTTAGTTAGTTTATTTACACTTATTATTTCAGTCATTTTATAAATTATACGTCAAGTTTATATGAACTTACACCTTTAAATGTTTTCCAAATAACCAGAACTACAAAACAAGAAATTATCCCTCCAATAATTATTGCATTACGTGCTCCTATTAGATCTGAAGCAACTCCTATTTCAAAATGACCTACATTGTTTGCCGTCATTGCTGCAACAGAATGTAGACTAACTGCCCTTCCCCTAAGATTATCTGGGCATGTTAGCTGTACTATAGCTTGCCTTACTGTCATCCCTACTCCATCTGCAGCTCCAAGTAGACTAATAATTATTGCTCCTAAAAAGAGCCCTGAAGATAAACCAAAAAGTATTAATAAGATCCCGTATAGCATTGTGGCGGCTAATACTAATTTTCCTTTAGATTTTATTTTTGTTAAGAAAACTACTAAAAATGAACCTATAATCGCTCCCACAGAATTAAAGGCAGTTAGCAGAGAGACAGCTACAGCACCTCCCTTATATAATCGATCAGCTATCAGGGGCAGAATTTGTCTGTAAAAACTTACCACGGTAACACCAATATCTAATAAGTATAGTCCTGGAAGAATCGGGTGATTTTTTACATATATGAAGCCTTCTAAGATATTTTTTATTGGGCTCATTTTATTTTTTTGAGAAGGCACAGAATTAGTTTTTATCATAAAGCAAGCCAATGCAGATATAAAAGCAGCTATACTTCCTATGAACAATGGAAGGGCAGTACCAACTATTACAGTTAAAATACCGAATATTATTGGAGCAATAACACTCCCGATTTGCATTGTTGCAGTGTTAGCAGCAACCGCATGTATCAATTGATTTTTTGGCACCAGATTAGCTGTTAGAGCAGACCTTGCAGGCCCTCCTATTGTAGAGTTTACTGAGAGTATTGCTGTTGCAATATATATATGCCAAGCAGTCAAAGAATCTGTAAAAGCAAAATAAGATAACAACCCTACAACTAAAGTTCCTATTAATTGAGTTACAGTTATTAATATTGTTCTTTTTAGATAATCTGCAAAAACTCCTCCAAAAAGAATTGAAGGTAACTGAAAGAACAATTGGATTACCCCAAGCATCCCTAAGCTTAGTCCAGAGCCAGTAATTTCATATAGAATAAATCCTGTAGAAATTATTCTGATTTGAGTGGACAGCATTGAGAGGAAACTTGACAGCCATAGCAGAGAATAATTTCTGATTAAAAAAACTTCCCAAAAATGTTTATTTTCTGATTTATTAACTGTCAAAATATTTAGATTTTAATGTAATTCGTGAATTTTAATATTAAGTCTTTTGTACTTTTCTCATTTTTTGATTCGCAGTATATTCTGGCAACCGGCTCGGTTCCAGATAATCTTAACAATAACCAAGAGTTTTCATCCAAAATAATTTTTAATCCATCTTTTTTGTCTATTGATTTAATCTCTAAATTAAATAAGTTGTCGCTATTAAAGTCTTTGATGAATTTGGTTAATTTATTTTTAGAATTTTGATCTATTTCGAAATCTGACCTTTTAAAAAAATGATCACCGTATTTTTCCTTTTGATTGGCGTATAGCTTTTCAGCGTTGAGATTAGAATCTACTAATTGTTCAAGAAGTAAAAGAGCACTAATGGTTCCATCTCTTTCGTTTAGATGAGGAGAATAAGAATATCCTCCACTTTCTTCCCCTCCAAGAATAGATTTATTTAAGGTCATTTCTGGAGCAACATACTTAAACCCAATCTTAGTTCTTATGCAATCAACTCCATAAGATATTGAAATTTTATCTATCATTGATGACATAGATACTGTTGTGCAAATTGATTGGATTTCATTCCTATTACCTAGGACATGATCTGCTATAGAGCAGAAAGCATAAGGAGCATCAATATAATTTCCCTTATTATCAACTAGCCCAACTCTGTCTGAGTCAGCATCAAATCCAAATCCTATATTTGCTTTCAATTCAATAATTTTTGAACTAAGTTTCTTTAGATTTTCAGCAATAGGTTCTGGCTGTATAATTCCTGGAAAATTAGGATCTTGATTGTTATTTATTTCGATAATACTGCATTCTCCGCCTTCTAAAATTTTACTTAGAAGGGATACAGAAGTCCCAAACATACAGTCCACAACAACTTTTAGTTTAGTATTTTTAATTTTTTCTATATTGATAAATTTTGATATTGAATTTAAATATTCATCAATGAAATCTTCACATACGATTTCCATATTATTATTTGAATAATCATCATCTTTGATAACTAAAGAATTAATTTTTTCAGATATACTAGATACTGTTTTTTCATCAATACTTTGACCTTTAGAGTTCTTAATTTTAATTCCATTCCATAAAGATGAATTATGACTTGCTGTAATTATTATCCCAAAATCAAAACCTTTATTTTTTACTGTAAAACTTACGACAGGAGTAGGGACTGGGGCATTACTTAATATAACTTCGTGACCACAATAAGAAATATATTTTGATATTTGTTCTGATATATTTTTTGATAAAAATCTAGTGTCGTAGCCTATAATAATTTTTTTATTTTGACCACCAATTGATTCAAGAAATGATTTTATTACTAGCAGACAATTTTCTAAATTAAATTCTTCTCCAATTTTTGCTCTCCACCCATCTGTGCCGAAAGCAGGTTTTGAAGTATTTTTAGCCATTAAATTCTGAGGTCGTTTACTTTATTTAAATTTTCCCATGGAAGATCAAGATCAATTCTTCCAAAGTGACCATATGCTGCTGTTTGCTTATATATAGGTCTTCTTAGATTAAGAGCGTCAATTATCCCTCCTGGACTTAGATCAAAATTATCTCTTATCTTTTTTGTAATTTCATTTATTGAGATTTCATTAGTTCCATGTGTATCTACTAATATTGATATTGGCTCAGACATTCCAATTGCATAAGAAAGTTGAACCTCCATTCTTTCAGCTAATCCGGCAGCGACACAATTTTTGGCTACCCATCTTGCTGCATATGCTCCAGTCCTATCTACCTTTGTGCAATCTTTTCCAGAAAAGGCGCCTCCTCCATGCCTGCAACTCCCTCCATAAGTATCAACAATAATTTTTCTACCTGTTAACCCGGCATCTCCATGTGGCCCTCCTACAATAAATTGTCCAGAAGGATTAAAGATAAATCTTGTGTCGTTATCTATTAGTTCTGTAGGTATAGTTTCTTTGCAAACGTATTTCTCTAAATCATTTTTTATTAGTTCTTGAGTAACATTAGGTGAATGTTGCGTACTTATTACAACAGTATCAATTCTTAGAGGAGTTCCATTAGATTCATATTCCATAGTAATTTGACTTTTGCCGTCTGGCCTAAGCCATTCCAAAGTGTCATTCTTTCTTACTTCAGATAACTTTCTCGTTAAAGCATGAGATATTGATATTGGTAAAGGCATGAAATCTTTGCTTTCGTTGGTTGCATAACCAATCATCATTCCTTGATCCCCGGCACCTAATTTTTCAGAACCATTGGACCTTGCTTCTAAGGCAACATCTACACCTGCTTTTATGTCGGGGCTTTGTTGCCCTAATGCAGTTATAACTTTACATTTTTTACCATCTAGTCCTATGTCATTATCATCGTACCCAATCGATAGTATTGTTTCTCTGGCAATTTTCTCAAAATCAATCTTTGCAGAAGTTGTTATTTCGCCAAGCAAAACAACTAGATTAGTAGTAGTTGCAGTCTCGCAAGCAACTCTTGCGTTCGGATCAAGTCTCATTATTTCATCTAAAATTGCATCAGATACTTGGTCACATAGCTTGTCAGGATGACCTTCAGTAACAGATTCTGATGTAAGTAGATATGTATCCATTATAAATTCTCCTGACTTGAGCCTGTCCCTAATTCCCAGCTATTTAAATATTTATCTTGCTTGTCTTTTAAGGTGTCATAGGCCATATTCATAGATTTTATCTTTAATGCTGCTATTTGTTGATCTACACTTTTTGGAAGAGTGGAGACCTCATTCTTTAATTTTTCTTTATTTTTTACTATATGTTCACAAGCTAGAGCTTGATTTGCAAAACTCATGTCCATTACGCTTGGAGGATGGCCTTCTGCTGCAGCAAGATTGACTAATCTGCCCTCACCAAGAACAAAAATCAACTTTCCTGTTTCAAGAGTATACTCCTCTACATTATTTCTAACCCTTCTCTTACTTTCAGTCATTTGATCCAATGATTCTAAATTGAGTTCAACATTAAAATGGCCAGAATTTGCAACTATCGCTCCGCTTTTCATAGTTTCAAAATGTTCTTTATCCACTGCGTGAAGACCTCCGGTAACAGTAACAAAAATATCTCCAATTTTACTGGCTTCATCCATTTTCATTACTTCATGCCCATCCATTATTGCCTCAAGAGCTTTCACTGAATCGACTTCACAAACCACCGTCCTAGCCCCCATGCCTTTTGCTCTAGACGCTAACCCTCTTCCACACCAGCCATAGCCAACAATTACCATTGTTTTCCCGGTAATTAATATATTAGTAGCTCTTATAATGCCATCGAGAGTACTTTGCCCAGTACCATATCTGTTATCGAACATATGTTTTGTATCTGAATCATTTACAGCTATAACTGGGAATTTAAGTTTACC
>Ga0208408_1002243_pt1 | contig 10462 bp, 8 predicted proteins | sample ETNtaG_4_FD_185776 | JGI IMG/M metagenome (GOLD analysis project Ga0208408, IMG submission 185776) | Marine microbial and viral communities from oxygen minimum zone, Eastern Pacific Ocean - ETNP201406SV67 (SPAdes) (version 2) | ecosystem: Environmental > Aquatic > Marine > Oceanic ... | reverse complement strand
GGCGTTGCTGTAATAAATGTTGGTGCCGCGACCGAGGTTGAGATGAAAGAGAAAAAAGCGCGTGTTGAGGATGCTCTTCATGCTACTCGAGCGGCAGTTGAAGAAGGTATAATTCCTGGTGGTGGAGTAGCACTGCTTCGAGCTGTACCAGCTCTATCAAAAGTTAAGGTTGATGAGGAACAACAGGTTGGGGTTGATATTGTGGCACGTGCTCTAGAAGCACCGGTAAGACAAATCTGTGAAAACGCTGGAGTTGAATCATCGATTGTAGTTCAGAATATTAGGGATAAAAAAGGCGACCATGGATATGATGCAAGAAAAGATGAGTATGTAAGAATGTTTGATGCAGGTATCATTGACCCGACTAAGGTTGCAAGAGTAGCAGTTCAAAATGCAGCATCAATTGCTGGTATGATTATTACGACTGAGGCTGCAATCACTGAAATTCCTGAAGACGATAAAATGCCACCAATGCCACCAGGTGGTGACATGGGCGGCATGGGCGGCATGGGCGGCATGATGTAAACTGTATTAGACAAATAGTCTATTTAATGAAATAAAAAGCCCCATACTTGGGGCTTTTTATTTTTAAAAACATCATGCTCATCAGTGATACGTTGAGTAATTTTTTACTATTCCCAAATGAAAAAATCAAAAAAGAGATTATTTATTGTTGATGGTTATGCAGTTCTATATCGTTCTCATTATGCATTAATTCGTAATCCTTTGGTCACCAGTTATGGTTTTCATACCAGTGCACTATTTGGGTTATCTAATCAATTATTAAAAATAATGAAAGATGAAAGTCCAGACTATCTTGTTTGCGCCTTTGACTCAAAAGAAAAAACATTTAGGCATGAAATGTATCCAGCTTACAAAGCAAATAGACCAGAAATGCCAATAGAATTACAAGAGCAAATTCCACACATATGGCCCCTGCTTGAGGCTATGAATATTCCGGTACTTAAAAAACCTGGTTTTGAGGCTGATGATATTATTGGCACAATCACCGAATCTATTTCGGATGAGGGAATCGAAGCTTATATTGTTAGCGGTGACAAAGATTTTATGCAGTTAATAAATGAAAAAACATTTTTATATGCACCTGGCAAAAGAAATGATTCACCAATCATATATGATAGAAATGGTGTCTTGGAAAAGTGGGGTCTTCCGCCAGAAAATATCATTGATTTATTAGCACTAATGGGTGACTCATCAGATAATGTGCCAGGAGTTGCTGGTGTTGGGGTTAAGACTGCAGTGAAATTATTGAAAGAATATGGATCTTTATCTAAAGTGCTTGATAATGCTGATAAAATCACAAATAAGCGGGTACATGATGGATTGAAAAATTGTAAAGACGATGCTTTCCTTAGTAAAGAATTAGTTACCATTATAAAAGACGTTGATATCGAATGCTCCATCGAGAATTTTGTTGTTCAATCATTTGATCAGGATGCATTAGTAAAAAAGTATGAAGAGTTGGAGTTTCATGCTTTATTGAAGCAAATAGGAGGCACAAATAATTCTTTAAAAACTAATAAAATTGAAAAAAAATATACTTCCATAACTAGTAAAAAAGATTTAAAAGAATTAATAAATAATATTGAAACATCTGATCTAATATCAATTGATCTTGAGACCACATCAGTAAATCCTATGACTGCTGATATTGTTGGTATAAGTATTTCTTTCAAAACTGATAGTGGGTTTTATATACCTGTTATGTACCCTGAGAAAGAAAAAAATAATTTTGGAGAGGATGACCTAATGGAAGTTTTATCCTTAATGAAGAAGGTTCTTGAAAATAGTAGTATAAAAAAGGTTGGTCAAAATATAAAATATGACTCATTAATTTTTTCTAGACATGGTATACGCATTGCCGGAATATATTTTGATACAATGATTGCCGCTCATATTCTAAATCCCGCAGCAAGATCGTATAAACTTGATACTTTGAGCATTGAATATCTTAATTACAATATGGTTTCAATTGAAGATTTGATAGGAAGTGGAAAAGACCAGATCACTATGGACAGGGTTCCATTGGACAAGGTTGCATTTTATGCTTCAGAAGATGCTGACATTGCTCTTCAGCTTGCTAAACTATTTATCCCTCGCTTGGAAGAAAATAATCAGATGGATTTTTTTCAGCGGATTGAAATTCCTTTGGTCGATGTTCTAACACAAATGGAAAAAGAGGGTGTATATGTGGAGGAAAAAATATTAAGTGAGATGTCAATAGATATTGGAAAAAGATTAGATGAATTAGTTGGTGATATCTATAAAATCTCTGGTTCTGAGTTTAATATTAATTCCACCCAACAGTTAGCTGTAATATTGTTTGATGAATTAAAATTAAATCAGATAAAAAAAAGATCTACTGCTGAAAATATATTAAAAGAATTGGTGAAAGAGCATGCTCTACCAGAACTGATTTTAGAATATCGTAAGCTCAATAAATTAAAAAACACTTATATAGATGCATTACCTATTTCTATTAATAAAGAAACAAAAAGAATTCATTCTACTTTTAACCAGACGATTGCTACAACGGGGAGGTTATCTAGTAGAAGCCCTAATTTTCAGAATATACCTATTCGTACAGAAGAAGGGCGTGAGATTAGAAAATCCTTCACTGCTCAACAAAGTGGTTGGAAAATGCTATCGGCAGATTATTCTCAAATAGAATTGAGAGTTATGGCTCATTTATCTGAGGACACAGAACTATGTAAGGCGTTTAATAATAATATTGATATTCATTCTAGGACCGCTAGTTTGATATATAATGTTTCACTAGATGAGATTATTCCTGAGATGAGAAGAACAGCTAAGGTGGTTAATTTTGGTATTATGTATGGGGCAGGTGCATTTAGAATCAGTCAAGAACTTGGAATATCTAGGGTTGCTTCTCAGGATATCATTGATGAGTATTTTAAGCAGTATTCTGGGATAAAGACTTATATCGACCGTATACTGGAAAAAGCTCGAAAAGACAACTATGTAGAAACTATATCTGGACGCCGTAGACCTGTTTGGGATGCTAATAGTGAAAACTCTCTTAGAAGAAAAGCAGCCGAAAGGATTGCTATCAACATGCCAATCCAGGGTTCTGCCGCTGAGCTAATAAAAATTGCTATGATAGATATCTATAAAGAACTATTAAAAGAAAACCTTAAATCAAAAATGATTCTCCAAATACATGATGAATTGTTATTTGAATTTCCTAAAGATGAAGAGGATATACTAATTTCCATGGTAGTAAATTCTATGGAAAAAGCGATGAGTTTAAGGGTACCAATAATTGTTGAATATGGTGTTGGAAATAATTGGTATGAAGCACACTAATATTTAAATATATGGAAGCAAGTATCACACTAAAGAAAGTTGGCAAATTAATAGATGATAAAACTATTGTTGCTGGTCTAACTTTCGGAATAGAGAGAGGCTCTCTTGTCGCTATTATTGGAGCCAATGATACAGGAAAATCTGTTTTATTAAAACTTCTATCAGGCTTTGAAAAACCTGACTTTGGAAATATTTTTGTTCATGGTCTTGACATGCAAAAGAGGAAGAATAAAACGCGTCAATTAATAGGATATGTTCCTCATGAGACGGACTTAGACCCTTGGCTTACAATTGAACAAAATATTAGGTTTTCTTCCTTACTGTATAATGTCAGTGACCAAGATTATAAAAACAGACTTGAGTTATATGTAGATAATCTAGCTATCACGAATTATATAGGAGAGATTGCCTCACGCGTCTCCTATGGAATTCAAAAACGAGCTATGCTAGTAAGGGCTCTAATGCATAATCCGGAAATTCTTGTACTAGATGAGCCAACTGGATTCATGGATGCTCCTTCTGTGAGATTAACTTGGGACTTACTCAAACGGTTAAAAGGTGATAAGTCAATAATATATGTAAGTAATGCCTTACCAGAGGTCGAACAGGCACATGATAGAATACTTGTATTTAGAGACGGTAAAATTATTATGGATGGAAGCTTAGATAAACTATTAGAGAGCACACTTGACTATCACCAATTCCAGATAGAATTTGATAATCTAAGTGATGATCTATATAAATCTCTTAGTAATGTAGCAACAGTTGTATCACCAAGCAGAATAAATAATATTTTCCATTTTTATGGAAGAGAAAGAAGTGTGTTTTTTGATATTGTTAGAGCAGCATCAGAAAGTTTTATGATTGACTTGAGTGTAAAAAAACTTGGACTAAGAGATTTAATGGATTCTGAATTTGCTGGGGGTGGTTTAGATTGATTAGAGCATTATTGATAAGAAGGATTTGGTTATTTGGGAATAATGTAATCTCTGGTCTAGTACTCTCTTTTGTGTTTCCATTAACTATTTTTATATTTACCAATCTTGCATTTAGGAATGTACTAGTAATAAGTCTTTATGATATAAAATTTGATACCTGGATCTATCCTAGTATGGTTTTATTTGTATCTGGACTAAGTATAATTCCATCAATTTTTCGTGATATTTTTGATCTTAGAATACACAAGAAAGTTTTAACATATTTATCTCTCTCCCCTTATTCGAAACGTTTTATTATTCTTAGCTTTTTGGTGGTAGCATTTATTGAAGGTATCATTATGGGCCTAGGTTCATTATTACTATTTTCATTAATTATCCCTTATCCATTTGGTTTAATAGAGACTGTTGCTCTATTAGTCTATTCATCAATTTTTATTCTAGTTTTTGGTAATATCTTGATTACTATTTCTATATTAGCAGATAAACCAGCTACTTTTTTACTTTCTATCATTATTCTATTATTTTTTATTCTCCTAGGTAGCGGGTTAATTATTGAACTTCCTTTTCCCCCCTCATCTGTTAATTATATATTTTCAATATTTCCTGTTTCAATGATTGTGCAGGCGATGCAGTCGTACCTATTTAGTGGATTTATAAATTGGCCACTTACGTTTTTCCCGATATTATTTTCTTTAGGGCTACTACTGATTAATTCTATCTTGTTAAGAAATAAGTTAAGACAGTGATTGCATATCTATCTGGTGGAATGGAGCATGCTAATAATGATGGAGCAGACTGGAGAGAAGATATCACTCATTGGTTGGATGAGAGCCTTGAACACAGTGTGATTGACCCTGTCATCGATTCAAAAAAGTTAATAGCAGAGAATAACGCAAACGATTTTCGAAATTGGAAAGAATCAGATCCAAATAGATTTATAGAGTTCATACGTTTAGCAATTAAAAAAGATTTAGACGGAGTCGTGAATAAAGCAGACTATATAATTTGTCTGTGGGATAATAGCGTGTTTAAAGGCGGAGGCACACATGGCGAGGTGACTCTTGCTTATTACAACAGGAAACCTATTTATTTAGTTAATCGATTACCTATAACAGACTTAAGTGGCTGGATAATGTCTTGTGCCACAGATATAGTTAACGATTTTGAATCTCTAAAAAAACTATTATATAATAAGTACCATAATGTCAAAAATAGGTCCTAAAGCTTTTATCCACCTTGATCGATGTAAATCGAATCTAATAAATATTCAAGAAAAAGTTGGAGACAGAGTAGTCTTATGTGTTGTTAAAGCTAATGGATATGGACATGGTGCTGTGCCTATAGCAAAAGCAATTGCAAACCATGCAAATATTAAATTCGCTGTATTTTCTATTGATGAAGCAATGGAATTACGTAGTTCAAGAATTAATAATGATATATTTGTTTTTTCAAAAATACATTCTGATTTTATTGACCTCGCATATAATAATAATCTCATACTAAATCTTAGTTCAATAGATGATATTGAAAGTATTAAAACTTATGTCTTGGAAACTGGTAATTGCCCTCGATACCATATCAAATTTGACACTGGCATGACACGTCTTGGTATAGACATGGCTGATGCAAATATCTTATATGAAAAAATAACCAAAGACTTAACTACTCATCCTGAAGGTATTTACACTCACTTTGCTACGGCAGACGAAGGAGACCTGACATATGCTAAAATGCAATTAAGTAAGTTTAATGAAGTCGTTGATTTGGCAGACAAACACAAAATAAAGTTTAAATATGTTCATTGTTCAAACAGTGGAGCAATTCTTAATCTCGAGGAGTCTTATTTTAATATGGTTAGAGTAGGGATGCTCTTATACGGTGCTCTGCCTTCAAATGAGGTTAATGCTGATATTGAGTTAGAGCCTGTTATGAGTTTCTGTGGTAGTCTAGTAAATATTCGCAGGGTTACTAAAGGTACTCATGTAAGTTATGGAGGTGCTTATACTACCGTCAGAGATACAAATATTGGAGTTATTCAGACTGGTTTTGCAGATGGTTTTCCGAGGCCATGGTATGAGAATGGCTTTGTCAATTATAAGGGCGACAAGTATAAAATTGCAGGAAGAGTATGTATGGATCAGTTAATGGTTGATTTTGGTGAAACAGTGCCTCAAATTGGTGATGATGTATTGTTCTTTGGTAAAAATAAATCCGGAGATATTCCTGTGGAGGCTATTGCGGAAACGATAAATAGTACCGCATATGTTTTGCTTACTGCAATCGGAGGCAGGACTAAGTATATATATATTGATAATTAATTATGGTTAAAAAATTATATAATAAGATAAGTAAGGAAGAATTAGTTAATAGTCTTAATTCTGAATCTTTTAAACGGATAACCTGTTCATTCTATAATTATACACTTATTGAAGAGCCAGAAGTTCTGAGAGATAATATATATTCTTATTTTGAATCATTAAATATTTTTGGAAGGGTTTATATCGCTTTAGAAGGTATAAATGCTCAGATTAGCGTTCCAGATTATAAATGGAAAGATTTCAAAAGGGGTTTAAAGGGATTAGAGAGTTTGATAAATGTGCCAATAAAGAAAGCAGTATCTGATGGTGTCTCTTTCTATAAACTTGTAGTAAAAGTAAAAAAAGAAATTGTGGCCTATTGTGTATCAGATAATACTTATGATATGAATAAAGTTGGTCATTATCTCAAGCCTGAAGAATTCAACAGAGCGATAGAAGATGGTAATACTGCTGTGATTGATATGCGTAATTTTTATGAGTCCGAGGTCGGAAGATTTAAAAATGCAGAGATACCCTTGGTAGAGAAATCCAAAGAATTACTACCAGAGGTAAGAAGAATGTTAAATGGTCGAGAAGATCATCAGGTATTATTATATTGCACGGGTGGAGTTAGGTGTGAGAAAGCGAGTGCTTTTCTCATAAATAGTGGTATAGGTAATGTGAAGCAGCTTCACGGAGGAATCATACAATATGCTCATGATATCAGGAGAAAAAATATAGAATCAAAATTTATTGGTAAGAATTTTGTTTTTGATGCTCGGCTAGGGGAAAGAATCACCGATGATGTAATAGCAAACTGCCATATTTGTGGAAGCCCTTCTGATACGCACCGAGATTGCAATAATGATGCATGTCATATTTTATTTATCCAGTGCAATCAATGTGAGAAAAATTTTGACGGGTGTTGCTCTACTAAATGCCAAGAATTTGCATCTTTACCCATTAGTAAACAAAAAGAGCTACGGAAAGATCCAAAACGAGTTATAAAAAGAAGATACTTTAGAAATCCTAAAATTTCTGAAAGTTAATTATTTTATTTAGCCATCTTCATCTGGGTTGCGAACCCAGGATCTTCGATCTTTAAAGGATTTAATTTTCATATCAGCCCAGTCATTAATAATATTTTTCATTTTTTCTAACTGTTCTGGATGATTAGTGATTGAGGATTCAAGAGTTTTAATCATTGCGTTACGATCATCATCAACCTCAGAGGCACTTCTATTATCGTGATCTGCCATGGCCTCACGCTCTCTGGTGTATTGCGTCTGCCTTTCTTCAACCTCTTTTACCTGACCCTGATTGCTCCAGGTAATGGCAAAGCCGATTATGAGTATAACTAAGATTAATATAATACCGCTGTCCATATCTAACTTCCTATCATGATAGGTTGCAGGCCCAGGCCAACCCAGTAAAATATTATCATACAGATTATGATAATGAGTGCAGCAGGCCAGGCAAATGTGGCCATGCGGATAAAATCTTTTGCATCTAAGAGACCTGCAGAGTAGACCACTGAGCTGGCCGGTGTTCCAATGACAAGCCAGAACGCCATTGAAGTCGCAATAGCTAGGGCAACACCAATGATAATTGGATTAGTTCCTGAGCTCACGGCCATTTCTAGGACGACTGGCCCAATGACAGCTACAGTGGCACCAGCGCTCATTAAATTTGTCATTAAGGCTCCGATCACAGCAACCAAAACTGCAAGAGGGAGACCTTCCTGAATGTTAAAAGTAGTCAAAATATTGATCAAACTATCTGCCAACCATTTAGCAGCACCGCTTGATTTAAACACGGCGCCGAGACTAATTGCGCCAGCATATAAGACGATAACACCCCAACTGACATTTTTTTCATAATCAGCCCAAGACGCTAAACCTAATATCATGAATAGCACGGTTCCGGTCATTGCAACGCCACCAAGTCCTAGAGGGAATCCAAGTATTGGTGCGATGAGATCTTTATCGGTTATCCATGCGATGATCATTAACAATGCAACACCTGCTACCATCCACTGTTCTCTGGTCATATCACCATGTTTTTTCAAATCTTCTCTAAGTGTGTTTACCGCATCAGATAGATCATCCACTTCTGGTTTATATAGAAATGGTAAGAGGATAGCAAAGAATATTCCTAGAAATAGTGTATAAAAAGAACCAAGTACCATCCATTGCATAAAACTTATTTCATACTCTGGGCCAAGGTTAGCAAGAAATCCTATCATTATAGCATTCCTCGCACCGCCAGTTGGACTCATAGGTGCCCCGACCATACATCCTATTGCTATAGACATCATCAAAAGCTTGCCTAATTGAGTTGCGTCTCCGATTTTTTTAGTTGTGAGGGTGTAGAGAGCCATTGCAATAGGTAGAAACATTGGAGCAATAGAGGCCTCACTAATAAATGCGGAAGGGATAGCCGTACCAACTAATATACCAAGAACAACGTTACGGACTTTTGTTCCGGAAAGATTCATGACCAACATGCCAATGCGTTTATCAAGTCCATGTTTTACCATGGTCGCGCCCATTGCCAGTGAGCCTGCGATAAACCATACTGCATCATGAGCATAGGTGGCTACAACATTTTTCGGTTCAGTAATCCCAAAAAAGAGTTGGACTAGTCCGATAAAGAGAGCGACCGCGGGCATGGGCAGGGCTTCCGTGGCAAAGAAGACTGTGCAGCAACCAAGGAGCGCAATAATAATTTTCATATTAAGCGCCTTGCCGGCAATTTGTTCAGGGCTCAAGTCTCCAAATAACTCTTCCGCTTTTGTGAGCATTGATTCTGGGGTAGGCATTACCCAGATGAGTAGAAAAACAAGAAGACCAATTCCAAACCATTTGAAATCGGTAGTCTTATCAAAACCGCCTCCTGATTCTTTTTTCTTTGCCATAATTGTAAAAAAATGTCGTTCATAATTATCTTTGATGCAAGAAAAAATTAAAATCAGTTATCCTATAGCATCGTATATTGAACTACTTCATGTTTAGTTATTATCTAGAGTAATGAGTCCTGCCTATATAATTAGTTGCATCATCCTTTATTTTTTATTTCTATCATTAATATCATGGTATACTGGAAAAAATGATAGTAATGAATCATTTTTTCTTGGTAACAGATCCTCACCTTGGTACGTCGTAGCCTTTGGGATGATAGGTACCTCATTATCTGGTGTAACATTTATTTCAGTCCCTGGTTGGGTCGCAGAAAGCCATTTTAGTTATATGCAAATGGTATTTGGTTATATGCTGGGATATGCCTTCATCGCTCTGGTGCTAATGCCGCTATACTATAGATTAAACCTTATATCAATATATGGTTACTTACAAAAAAGATACGGTGCTAGATCTTATAAAACGGGAGCAATATTTTTTATTATTTCTAGGACAATTGGAGCATCATTTAGATTATATATTGTTGCCAGAGTTTTGCACCTAAGTGTATTTGAATCCTGGGGAGCTCCTTTTTTCGTGACAGTACTTGTAACGATTTTATTAATCTGGTTATACACATTTCGCGGAGGTATAAAAACCATTATATGGACAGACATTCTACAAACAATTTTTATGCTATCTGCGTTAATTATTTCAGTATATCTGATTGGAAAAGACTTAGGCATAAACTATGCCAGTTTAGTTTCTTTTGTCCAAGATAGTGACTATTCAAAGGTGTTTTTCTGGGAGGGGAAACAACATTTTGTGCGCAGATTTTTGGCTGGTGCATTTATTGCAATCGCAATGACCGGGTTAGACCAAGACATGATGCAGAAGAACCTAAGCTGTAAAAACATAAATGAAGCTCAGAAGAATATGTTTTATTTTAGTATTATTTTAATTTTTGTAAATCTTATGTTTT
>Ga0208408_1002233_pt1 | contig 10483 bp, 7 predicted proteins | sample ETNtaG_4_FD_185776 | JGI IMG/M metagenome (GOLD analysis project Ga0208408, IMG submission 185776) | Marine microbial and viral communities from oxygen minimum zone, Eastern Pacific Ocean - ETNP201406SV67 (SPAdes) (version 2) | ecosystem: Environmental > Aquatic > Marine > Oceanic ... | reverse complement strand
GTGATTCTCTTCCCACGAGCTGAGGATGAACACACCATTGCGGATTCGGTAGGTATCGACATCAGCACGGGACTGGAAGTTGAGGAATTGAGCAACCTCGGTGAGGCATGTGTTGCTAGCACATCGGGAGGCGGACCGGGAGTTCCTGGGCCACGAAGTGATACTGTGGCCTTGACAGCGGTTGGAATCGACCGTGCCTCATTGTGGTCAGTACATACTGTCAGTCAACGAAAAGGTGCCACGCAAAGTGTTCACCATGTTTGCATGGACATCATCCAGCTGGATTCACTCTCAAAGCGGCACTTTGAGATCTCAGTCACTTCAGTCAGTGCATCTCGAGTGAGAGCTGAATGCAGTGTAATCTATGACGGTAACATTTTCCTCAATGGGACAAGTATCAGCAACCTAGAGAATTTTGATTCTGCTGATTGCCTCGATACGAATCATCTAATCATCTCATCCAACGGGCGTTTCCAAGCTTATTGGCCAGATACAGATGGAGATGGGGTCAACAATCTTGAGGATGCGTTTCCAGAGGACCGTGGGCAGTCAAAGGATGCTGATGGCGATGGATTCGGAGACGACCCTAATGGACCTGGGGGAGATAGTTGTCCGAATGCCTATGGTACTTCAACAGCAAAACCAATGCTTGGTTGTGTAGACAGCGATGGCGACGGCTATGCCAATGAGATGGACCGTTTTCCTATCGATGAGACACAATGGGCAGACTCAGACGGTGATGGATATGGAGACAACCCCGATGGGAATCAGTCCGATGCATGCCCAATTCAGTCCGGATTGTCACGACGTGATCGACTAGGCTGTCCAGATACAGATCTGGATGGATGGTCCAATAGCAATGATGACTTTCCCACCAACCCCACACAATGGCGCGACACAGACGGAGATGGATATGGGGATCTGCAGGTCGAAGGAGCCTTCCAACCTGATACCTGCCCAAATACTGCGGGCAACAGCACCATTGATGTCTTTGGTTGCATCGACACAGATGGGGATGGAGTCAGTGACCATTCCGACGATTTTCCTGAAAATCCGCGATACTCGAGTGATGAGGACAGGGATGGAGTAGCTGATGAGGTGGACGAGTATCCCTACGAGCCGACTCAGCACGTCGACAGTGATGGGGATAATTACGGAGATAATCAGAGTGGACGAAATGGAGATGCATTTCCAGAGGACCCAACGCAATGGTCCGACCTTGATGGAGATGGGCACGGGGACAATCCCGCGGGAGTAAATCCAGATACATTTCCCTCAGACCCATTTCAGTGGCGTGACACGGATGGAGACATGTATGGCGATAACAAGGAGGCGTTCAACGGCGATCGCTTTCCAGACGACTCAACCCAATGGAGTGACATCGATGGCGATGGGCGTGGTGATAACTACATCTTCATGTTGAACGTGACATCTGGTTTGCGAGAACAACAAGTCGGAGATGCATTCCCATTCGACTTCTCACAATGGAATGACACAGATGGCGACGGTCATGGAGATGAGCCTTATGGACGAGATGGAGATGCATTTCCACTGAATCAAGCACAATGGTTCGACTCAGACGGTGATGGTCTTGGAGACAATCTGAGCGCCGATGCAATTGGACGAGACGTGTGCATGCTCAAGACCGAGCCGCCTGAAATGGGGGATTGTACCGATGATATGGACAACGATGGCAGGGGCGACCTTGCAGACCCATTCCCAGAGGATTCAACTCAGTGGATGGATGCTGATGGAGATGGAATGGGGGACAATCAAAGTGGGAATAACCCAGACCCATCTTTGATGGATCAGGACAACGATTTCTGTCCCGACCCAGTGAATTCTGATAAGCCAGAGGAAGGAGAGGATCTCTTCCCACTTGACCCACGTGAATGCTTCGATCATGACGGTGATGGAATTGGCGATAATGCTGATTCAGATGATGACAATGACGGTTATTCAGACGAAGAAGAATTCAGAGTCGGCACAAGCCAATTCAACGCTGTTGAGATGCCAATCGAGCCATTTGAAGTGCGTCTGACCGACAAGATCGTCCTTGGAGCTTGGGATATGGTCGCCATGCTCTTCGGGGTACCTATGTCATTCGTCGTCGTCTTCAGTCTCTTCACTCGGAACGGAAGGACAAGGCGCTTCGAGGAACAATTGGAAGAGGCCCGAAACGAAGAGGAGCTTGAAGTGACCTCGCAGAATTACGAACAAGCACTCCTATACCGACTAATAGGACCTCATCAAGCATTACGACTTGAACGCATCCGGTCGAAGTTGGAGAATGTCCTGCAAACTCGGGCATCAGAAGTCCAAGAATCCGATTGGAGCGAAATGGGCATGGAATCTGAACGCCGAGAAGTGATCAATCGACCAGACCCAAAGATTCCCGGAGTCATCGGTGATGATGGATATGAGTGGTTAGAACACCCTGAAGGAAGCGACACCCAATGGTTCAGAATACCAGAATCTGGAGAGGATTGGCAGCCGTGGGAGTTGTGATCATCCCTTCCAAGTGACAGAGGGGAAGCCAGAGGTCGACCAATTCTTCATCCCATCTCTAAGCACTCGCACATCTGGATGTCCGGCTTTCCGAAGAAGATGGGCCACTTGGGCAGAACGATTGTGAGTATGACAAGTGACAACGACAAGTTCATCGCGACACGCGGCGATCTCGTCAATCCATTCGTGGATCATTGTTGAGGAGCGTAAGACAGCACCTTCGATGATGCCGTGCCTGCCAGCCCACTCTGTGGGATTTCGAACATCAAGCACGGTCGGTGGGTCATCACTCTGGAGTTCGATGGCAAGGGAGGAAGCATCAATCCATTCGAGCACGTTGGGCCATCGATACCACCAGCATGAATCCTGCGCGCCACATCACGTGGAAGAAGGAAGACGGGAGTTTCTGAGACTATTCCTGATTACCACCAAGGAACCACTTGACGGGACCCATAATAGGAATCAAAGCCTGCTTCTTCCAGTATGCGGCCTCCTCCTCATCTTCAAACTCAGTTCCCCGAACGCCAAGGAAGGTAGCAACGTTGGTGCCAACGACACCAAGGATGAGGAGAACTCCGACAACAATCCCGATGGTAGCAAGCAGATTTCCTCCGGTGTCCGCCTCGATCTGGCCGGTGAGGATCTGAAAGTCCTCTTCACTTGAGGCAAGCGTCAGAATCGGGAAGGTCAGCTCGGATTGGCCTTTCTTGAAGAATATCTCAAACTCTGCAGGAAAATCGTTTGAGATGCCTGGAATAATTGTCTGTTGACTACTGCTCTCAAGATCACATTCGATATCAAGGCGAATGTTATTCCCAGGAGCCCAGAATTTGGTATCATCTGTGACATTGAAATTGACGTAATACTGCTTGGTACCTGTGGTCAGTTCCGACCACACCATCTCATCCACCTTCTTATCACCATTATACAAGGCAATGGTAAGAGGGCCTTGCTCGGGAGCATTGTCAGATGTATCAAATTGTAGATCTATCGTGACAAAACCACTGATGGTCTCATTCATGTCCACCTCGAAAAAACGAGCTAATTGAGGATCCATATCGAAATGCATGTTGACGTTGAGCTGACCATTATCCACGGTCTCACTGTACGAATCTGCAGTCTCGGTATCATTATCCGAGAAATGACCCCAGATCGCGCTCTGCGTGTCGCCGCTTCCATAGAGGATGTAAGTTGCATTCTCCTTGGTTGGCTGGCGTGCCTCCTCATCGATGTCTTGGGCGGTCACGCTCCCGGTAAGAGCTGATGGCGCCATGGCGATGAGCAACAAGGCGATGAAGAGTGAACGTCGTTTCATCATACCATCTTGCCTTTCATTCTTCATGAACTGTGCGCCGAAGTGTGCGCTATGAGACCGATTATGAGCAATGTGCCCTTGCGTCACCGCACAATCGCTGAAATCAATCATGTGAAGTGCTGGAATCCGCGTTGAGCTGTCCTTCCAGTGCGCTGTCGAGCGATGTTCAGAGCCTCACCTAACTTATCACCTGAAAGGGAGGCATTCTTGACAATCGAGCCACCAACACCGGTGACAATTGCCATGATCTTGATGTTACGCCCGAAAGTCGGATCTTGACGGGCTCCAAAGATGACATTCGCGTCCTCAGAGATCGTCGTCGTCATCAACTCAACGATACGATTTGATTGCTCAAGTGTGAGGTGTACGCCACCAGTGATGTGGATGAGAACGCCGGTGGCTCCAGCGATGTCAATGTCCAGAAGAGGATGATTGAGAGCCTCGCTGACGACCTCCTCAGGGCCTTGGTCGGATTCACCATACATCATCATCGTGACGCCCCCTTTGGAGAGGATGGTGCGCACATCTGCGAAATCGAGGTTGATGAGACTGCGCAGTGTGATTGTCTCAGTGATGCTCTTGACGATCTCGGCAATGAGTTGGTCGAGGATGCTGAATGCCTCATCAAGGGGAAGATTTGGAACATAGGTCAAAAGACGATTATTATCGAGGACAAGAACTGCATGTGTCTCGTCACGCAAGTGAGCAAGACCTTCCATCGCTCGTGCCATTCGCTGTGACTTCTCAACGTGAAATGGCGTTGTGACGATGCCGACCACAAGTGCACCTGCGGCTTTGGCTTCCTCGGCGATTACCGGAGCAATACCAGTACCAGAACCACCACCAAGCCCAGTACAGATGAACACGAGTGAGGAGTTCGACACGATGTTGCGGATGATGCCACGTGCTGCCTCAGCACATCTGCGTCCCACTGCGGGATCTCCGCCGGCACCAAGACCACGTGTGATGTGCTTACCAACGAGCAATTTCTGCTGGGCGACGGTATGGTCCAGATGTTGCTTATCGGTGTTGACTGCCACTGTGACGGCGCCTTCGACGCCAAGATGGCTGATCCGGTTCAGTGTGTTGTTGCCCGACCCCCCACATCCGATGATGAGGATCCTCGGGTCAGGGGGATCATTGTTCTCCCCCTGCCCGACATGCTCTGCTTCCTCTTCGACGGCATCCTCTCGCACAGCCGCTACGAGATCGTCGTAGTGGGTGAGCAATGTGTGGGTGGCGCTGTCCGCTGGTTTGGGCTGCATCCCGATACGGTCTTGGCAGCCCCCGTCTGGATGGTATAACCCTTGATGTTCCAGTGAGACCAAGATGCACGATTCAAGCACTATGTGAAATGGCGACGAGGGACAAAACGTCAAGAAGGCGGGCTTGATGGCCACATCCACCGCGCTTAGCTCAGTTGGTAGAGCACCTGACTGTAGACTGAACGACGCACGACCGCGGCACAGGCGGTCATCAGGGGGTCCCCGGTTCAAGTCCGGGAGCGCGGACCACTCTATGATGAGATTTGGGCCACCCTCCTTGGTCTCAATGGGCATGTCGATCGTAGTATAGTCACATGCTGACCAGAGATTCTTGCGCATCAGTTAATTCTGGGTACATCATGCCAAAGACGTGCGTTTTCTGAAGCGATTCGCAGATGTGGGTGCTCAGGATTCATTGGCCACACGGGTTCGATCCAAGCGCACGAATTACTTGTTCGATCTTCTCGCAACTCTTCGGCAGCCCAAGAAGGGAAGGATCAAACTGCTTGATGTTGGAGGGACTCCGGAATTCTGGGCTCGATGTGAACTCGATCAAGAGCGCTATGAACTCACCATTCTCAACATCCATCCACAACAGTCTCCACAGGAGAACATCAGTTGTGTCGTTGGAGATGCACGAGACATGTCCGAATATGAGGATGAAAGCTTTGACGCAGTCATCTCTGATTCGGTCATAGAACACGTAGGCAGCAGGGAGGATCAGATGGCCATGGCAAAGGAAATCCAGAGGGTAGGAGGTACTCTTTTCCTGCAGACTCCAAACCTGTGGTTTCCAATCGAGACCCATTTTCTGATGCCGTGGTTCCAATTCTATCCCGTCTGGCTGCGCGTTTGGATATTGAGGCATTTTGGTACAGGAGGGTATTCAAAGATACCAGACAAGAAGAAGGCTACTGAAGCAGTTGTGAGAATCAAATTATTCAGTAAACGAAGGTTGAGAAGATTTTTTCCAGAATCCACCATTGAACGTGAACGCATATTGGGATTATCAAATGGCTTCATTGTTGTCAATGGTTGGCCATCTACAGTTCCTAATTATCGCACGTCTCGCAGAAATCAACGTGCTGTAACCAAGGGATGAGAAGAACCTTTCAAGTTCCTGAAATCTTGCTTTGTGAAAAACAGTTGTTCTGATCCAAGGGCGCGGAGCATTCGCCTACTCTTCTTCTTCGAGGCTAGCATCGTACCACGACTCAAGGTATTGGATTCGCTGCTCGTTCAGATTGAGGGTCTTGGCCTGCAGCTGCAGGAATCGACGCCCCTCCGCTGTGATGCTCAACTCCTCCATCGCCAACTCGTAGGCCTCGAGGTAGACCTTCTCGTTCGCTGTGAAGGACTCGGGCATCAGCATGGATGAGAAGCTATTGATCGTTGAGAAGATCGGTTTGCGAAGCACGATCAATGGGAGACCAATGATGATGCCTCCGGCCCACCCCCATCCTGTCGCCGATTCCATTGCTTCGGTACCGAGCAGGATCAGGATGGCACCGAAGGTGGCGAAGACTGCGGTGCTGAATGTGGCACGCAGGCGCTCATCGATTCCTAAGATGTCATTCTTGAGAATCGCATAACTGAACATGAATCCCTCGAACATACCTGTCAGGAGGATGCTGAAGAGGAAACCGTACAGACAGTAGAGGTAGATCACCAATTGGTCGGTATCCTCGATGGAAGTCATGTCGGCCAGATTGAATCGCCCGAATTTCACTGTCGTGAAGATGATCGAGAAGACCATTATGCCCTTGATGAGCGCCTTACCGGTGAAACCGATGAACAGAGAGCGGGCCTCGTACGCCTCATCTTCTCGACCACCCTCGGCTTCAAGTCGTCCCCAAGCATTCCGCATCAGGAAAACAGCGAAGATCGCTGAAAAGACCGGAGTGACGAGGAGCAAAAGGCTTAGTCCCGTTCCTGATTCAGGTACGAAATACATGTACGGAGATAAATCCTCAGAGCACGTCCCATTGATATTCTCAGTACCAGGAGAATAGCTGAGGACGGCCGGGGCATTTCCTTCTGAGTCGAAGACCATGTCCTGACTGCAATCTACATGCACGGTCCCTCCAATGGTGGAGGCCACGCTTCCATTGCTGGCAATCATCAATCCGAGAAGGACAGCGCTGATGACGGGCAGAGCCCACCACAGATTGTTCTTGATCGGCTCTTTGGTCATGAACTCCGTTCTCTTGGTAGGGTAGAACGCTACTGTTGATACATACAACATGATGCACAGTATACCACAGAAGTACCACACGACCCTGTAATATTGAACATAGGGCAGAAATTCAGGACCGAGAGGAAACAGATTGTACCAATTGGCCAGGACTCTCCAAGACTCTGCAAGGAGAAGTACACACATGAAACGATTCTCAGGTGCCTTTGGTCGGGCTCGGATGATGAGCATCGCTAGAAAGACAAGAACGAGGAAGGTCAATGCTGCGAGAAATGCAAAGATATGGGTGATCCCCATCGTCCAGCCAATCGACATGTCAATGGTAGAGATGGTCCGCCATTAATACTGAAACAGGGGACCAACACCATCTGCCATACCCGCGCTACAATTTGCATGGTGAAAATAGTTGCCCTCTGCTCTACCAAAAGAAATCTGCAAAGGCCGTCATACTGATGTGATGGGGGTGATGTTGGATGATGTGGACGATGACGAGGTTATGGAGGCGATACCCGCCGACCTCGATTCTACCGACTTGATACCATTGAATCTCAAATTCATCACCGGCTCGCTTTTTGCGATCTGTGCAGTACTGAGTGTAATTCTAGCAATCATTATCAGCAATCCAGAGATACTCCTCGGTGATGAATCTGAACTCACTTCCAAGGTAATCGACATCACATGGGGAGAAAGTCAGTACATGCCCCGGCATGAGGAGTGCATCGATGCAACCAACGGTCAAGATGCGGGATTCGAAGGGTTTGGAGTAGGCTATGAGCCGAGTATATCGATTACTAGCGATGGGAACATGTTCATCACAGCTCACAAGGACCTGAGATGGGGCGGTCAGAGTAATCCATTCTTCCCCGTCCTCGGAGGAGACCCCGGCCCATGGTACGCTTGTCAGGATGGTGCAGATACCACGTGGGACTACTGGGCCTCATGGTTCTGGGCGTCATACGATAATGGTACGACTTGGGGCCATGGGGATGGTTTTGAAGCAACACCAGGGAATTCATTCGCTGCCAACTATCTTGCTGGAGGGTCTGAGTGTCTCGGCGATGAGGGAGACATATCAGTCGATGCAGAAGACAATGTGTACTACCTTGACACCACTCTCGAGGACAACTGGTGGCATATCCTCAACGACAATGGCACCGTGTACGATGATGGGATCTGTGCAAGAATGAACACCATGGCTGCTGATGACCGACCCTGGGTGGCCGCACAAAGTGATGGGATCATCCACTATCTGGGCAATTCAGGTGCCTCGCCACCTGAATGCAGTGGTGATACAGGACGTTACTGGTACTATCATTCGGAAAATGAAGGCGCCACGTTCACACAATGCTTCGCCATGCCAGGTGGATGGTCAACAATCTCATCACAGCGTACAGGACCCTATGTGTTCGTAGTACAGGAGAATGCCGACAGCAACACTGGAACCGTTCATGTGCGTATCTCAGATGATCATGGGCGGGGCACTGGGCCCGGGCCATCCGACGGTTCGTGGGCCGACCCGGTTGATGTTGGGCCAAGGAATGGGAACTGCCCTGAAGGGTATCCGGTCATCAATAATAACGAGAATGGAACAGTCGCAGTGGTCTGGGCTGATTGTCCGAACGGACCAACCGGCCCATGGAATATGTGGTTCACCATCAGCCATAACAATGGTACCAACTGGAGCGAGGCATGGAATGTAACGCCATTCGAACGCGGTATCAGCATGTATCCATTTATTTCAATTTCAGAAGATGATGTAGTCACCATTGCCTTCTACGGAATCGACTACGATCAAGATGATACTGAAGACGGATATGTGACGGGAAAGGATTGGTACCTCTATGCGGGTGCACTGCGCTCTCCTGAAGTGAATGATACGTGGTCATTCACGATCGCTGATCCCGACCCTTTGCACACCGTCACTGAATATGAGGCTGCAAATGGTGACGTGCATGCTCTGCATGACTTCTTCGAGACGGTGATATCATCAGATGGGACATGGTATGGAATCGCCTACCAACAGAACGTTGGACAACATCCCTTCGAAGATAACGAAGAGCAGAGGTACATCAAATTCGTTCGTGGAGAGTTAGCTGTTTAGCCAAGTAATCCTGACGACAACAACCTCATGAGAGCCTGCGTGATGACAGCCCATGGGTCAGAGGATGAGCGGTATGCTCATGCTTCTCGTGCTCGCCGGATTGTGGACGGGATGCCTTTCCGATGATGATGATGAACAAAAGACCGAAACGGCCCTCATTGAAACACCACAATGGGTTGTTGGACAATGGTGGTTGTACACTATTGTCACTCCTGAATTCCCAGATGAAGCAGTCCGACTCGTGGTCGCGGATGATCAAACAGAAAATGCATCCGAATACATGGTTACCACCGCTGAGCTTGCCCAAGCACGGCGGCATGCAGTCCTAAATCACAACCCATTCCTCGGCAGAATTCTCAAAGATAATCTAAGCACATTCGAGAACGGGGTTCCACAATCCATTCTCAGCTTCCCACTCATTCAAGATGAAACATGGGAATTCACTCTCTTCTCAACTCGATGGAACGCTACAACGAGCTATGTCGACTCAACGTCAATGATTGCAGAGATCACTGCTGTAGCTGCTGACGGTGCAAGACTGACTTACCAGTATGATGTCAACGTGGGGTGGTTCAGGTCACTCACGTGGACCGATGCTGAAGGAATCGAGCAGGTGAAGATGTCCTATGCAGATGGAGGTCTGAACCACACAGGAGAGGTCTACTTCATTCGTGCTGGAGACCTCTATGCAAGTGAGTGGAACGGTCCTGATATCGAGGTCCGAGAGACTCTTTTCGTAGGCGAGCATCCACGTGATGGAGATTGGGATGATATGATCTACTTCTTGGATGCTGAATGTGGAGGTGGAACAATCTCTTTTGCACTACGGGATAATTCGGCACTGAGTGGTGTGGAAGAATCGTGGGGGCCGGGAGAGAGCGAATCAGGGACCATTGGGGTGATTCCCTCACCATCTGACGAGTATCTGCTTGCTCTCACTATGACAGGGTCAAGTCACTTCAGATTGTTGATAGCTGGTGCAGTGCTTGAAACATATTCACTCTCCTGAATCTGACATTGGACTTGAAATGTCAAAGACAGGGAGGACAACATCATGGTTGATTGGAAGGGGCATTATTGGCACATCAATGCCGTACATC
>Ga0208408_1002225_pt1 | contig 10514 bp, 6 predicted proteins | sample ETNtaG_4_FD_185776 | JGI IMG/M metagenome (GOLD analysis project Ga0208408, IMG submission 185776) | Marine microbial and viral communities from oxygen minimum zone, Eastern Pacific Ocean - ETNP201406SV67 (SPAdes) (version 2) | ecosystem: Environmental > Aquatic > Marine > Oceanic ... | reverse complement strand
AACGGGAGCCTCCCGAAGGTGATAGAGAACCTCGATCCGCTTCCTACGCAACTCTACGTCAGCGTTGATGCCCCCAACAAGGAGATCTTCGACCGCATCTGCAAGCCCAAGTTCGACCAGGGAGCCTTCCACAAGCTAGAGCAGACCCTGGAGATCCTCCCGAGCCTGGACACCCGCACGGTTTGCCGCCACACCCTGATCAAGAACGAGTCACTGGGGCATCACGATGACTACGCCCGCCTGGACAACATAGCAGACCCCGACTTCATCGAGGCGAAGGGGTTCGTGTTCGTCGGCAACAGCAGGAACAACCTCTCGATCGACAATATGCCAACCCACGCTGAGGTAATGGAGTTCTCAGAGGAGCTGGCTCCGATGGTGGGGCGCGAGGTCCTGTCGGAAAGAAGGGAGAGCAGGGTGGCCCTCATCGGACGCGAGATGATCCCGATCACGCTGCCCGAGAAGACCATGGAGCTACCCGCAGACCTGGGGATAGCGAGGCCGCAGAACTTCTCGCTGCCTCAGGCTTGAACCATCGGCCTGCTGGAACCGCACTCCGGACAGAGCTGTTCCTCGCTCTCTCCGTACTCATGGAAGCATGCAGGGCAGGACGGCGAGAGGACCCTCTTGCCACTCGCAATCAAATCGATCCTCTCGTCCTCCACCCTCTCCAATTTGAGGGAATCCCGCTCGACGTCCGGGATGTCGAAACGACCGGGACCACCAATCTTCAGCAGCAAATCAGGCGGCAGCGTGACCGTCCCTGTTTCATCCACGATCAACTCACGGCTTCCCGACAGGTCTTCGAGATCCATGTCTATGCCATGCTGCGCCACGAATCTGCCCTCCCTCAGCTCCAATGATCTTTCACAGAAGTATGCTACATCCTCCGAGTGGGTTACGAGGAGGAAGGCAACCTCCTCCTCCTTGTGCAGCCTCTCGAAGATCCCCAGAACCTCTCTGCTAGTAATGGGATCAAGCGCCCCGGTGGGCTCATCTGCGAGAATCAGCTTCGGCTCGGTGATCAGCGCCCTGGCGATCGCGACCCGTTGCTGCTCACCACCGCTCAGTTCCTCCACCTTCCCCATCCAGCGATCACCGATTCCCAGCTTCTCAAGGAGGTCCCGGGCCTTCTCCCTCGCAGGGCGTGGCATTACTCCCTGGTGCCTGAGTGGCTGGGCCACATTGTCCAGTGCGTTTAGCTCTGGGAGGAGATTAGCGTCTTGGAAGATGAATGAGACCGTCTTCTGCCTCAATTCGACAAGCTCTGGTCCCGTGAGCCTGATCATCTGCTTCCCATCGAGGGAAACCGAACCAGAAGACGGTTTGAGCAGTCCTCCAAGGGCCTTCAGTAGTGTGCTTTTCCCCGATCCAGAAGGTCCGATTACTGACACGGCCTCCCCTTTCTTGATTTCCACATTGAGTCCTCTGAGTGCAACCACGTTCCCCTCGAGGCTCATGCTTTCGTATACGTGGTACAGGCTCTTTGCCTGAAGAATCAAATCATCACCTTCCATCAATCTCACTCTCCCTTCAGAACCACTGCCAAATCGGATTGCAACGCCCTTCTTGTCGTGAAGAGCAGTGCTATCATCACCGAAATAAGGACTGATAGGTTCACGATAAACAACTCTTTCCAAGGCCACACCAGATCTCGGTCAATTGGGATGGACTCTCCTAGGAATATCTGGAAGATGAAGCCAAAGATGTCGAAGAACCCATTGAAAGACTGGGCGATTGCCAGACCTAGGATGACCCCAAGTCCCATGCTAACCAGCAGAATAGATACGATCTCGAAGAGGACTAGGCGCAATATTTGGGACGGGGCCCCACCGATCGCCTGCAGGATGGCCAACTCCTTCTTCCTCTGAGTCAGGACCAGGGACAGGAAAACGAATGCAGATGCGATTGAGGCAAGAGAGGCGACCACGAACTGGAGGCTCAATAGCCCCGGCGTTCCGAAAATCAAGCCGCCCCTCCGCTCGTTCTCCTCGTGGTTCGTACCCCAATCCGACACTGAGATGACCCCGTTCCCATTGCTAACTTGGAAGTTCAGGTCCTCCAACGCTTCCCGGCACCCCTTGTCGTACTCATCGCACAGTTCGAAGAACCACGTCGAAGATTTGTGGGAGGCGACCACAGAGTCACCGACTAGGCTCCTGTAGCTCCCTTCTCCGATAAGTATGGCTTGGTTCGCGTCCGACTGAACCCCTGGTACCCAACTGTGCCTCCCCATGTAACTGAGGTTCTTCTCCAATACCGTCTTGGTCACAGATGGCTCTCCATCGTCGCCGATCTCTACTCCATATTGTGTGAATTCGAACGTGATGTCCGACCCCACTTCCGAGACGTCCAGAGTTCGTCTGGCATCAGAGCCCGCAGTGAATCCGGATCCCGCCCATTCGATGGCCACTGGGGCTATTTCGTCACCAGGGATCGTCTGCTCATCCCATTGCAGTGTGTTTTCATGCCCATCGAATAGGATCCAGACAATTATTCGCGAGGAGTCGCCTTGTTTGGTGACCTTGCAAGCTGGAGAGGGACATAGCTCCCCTATCGAAGTCATGTGAGATACTCCGGTTATCTCGCTGCTGTCCGCCCTCTCGATTGCGAGAAGCACCTCATCCATGGCTTGCTGCTCGCTGACAGGTGAACCGAACTGGACCTGGATGTCTCCTCCGGTCTGGGCAGAGGTCGTCCTCTCATCCACCACTGTGCCGGTGTAGCCCTGTACAGCTGCTAGTGTGACGATGGAGAGGGTCAGAAGGAGGATAATGGCCAGTCTATTCACCGACTCGCTCGAGCCAGATCCCTTCAGGCCCCTACGGACGTCGGAAAGTACGGGGCTCCATCCGAGAAGCGCAGTGACGATTCTCGGTCCTGCAGCCCCGATCCTACCCAGGACCAATGCGCCCCCGATCCAAAGGAAGAATGGTCCCAGAAGTGCGAGAACGGCATTGGGGAAGAAAGGCTCAACAATGCCCTTCGAGCCTATTATCCCGAGGCCACCATTATTCTCGATCCAACTGTCTACAAAGGCGACTATCCCCGTTAGGAAAACCAGTAGGTGAAGCCACAGCTTGGACTTCTTCTGAGCAGTCACCTTCCTGACTCCTTCATCAATCTCTATGCTCAGGAACTCCCTTGTCCGTGATCTGCCGAAGACGAGTGAAATCACAACCGTGAAGCAGAAGACGAGCCATGTCGAAAGTAGGCTGAGGCTAGGCCTCACCGAGATGTCACTCCTTTCGAAGGCCATGAAACCGACCGCATCTAGGATGATCGGAACAGAAGCCAGAGCAATTAGATACCCTGCAAGCCAAGCAACGATGCTTATTACCGCAACTTCCCTCATGATCATGGAGCTCAGGGAGCTCTCTGTTCCCCCAATTACTCTGTGAATCGCAATCTCCTTCCTCCTCTGCTCCAATGATAGCAGGAGTCCGTAAACCAGAACGGAGAATGAGAGTATGACGATTGGGATCATCAAAAAGTAGTCAAAAGTGGCGATCAGGCCTAGTAGAATTCGGAAGAATCCAATTGTCCCGGATATCAAGTCGTTATACTCGACCTTGATCCCAGATTCGGTGTATTCCTCGCGCAGCTCAATCTTGTTACCGCCCTCGACTTCTCCCGTCAGGTCATCCAACCACGCGGTCGCGGCATCCGTCGAGGAAGCAGGCAACTCGTTCCTGTCGACTGCTATGCCTAGGAATCCATGATCTGCATCCATCAGCGTGAGCCTCTGACTATCACTAAGGACAGAGTCCGAAACGATCAGAGGATTGAACAGGAGCGTTGGATTGCCCGGCCCCGACTCTTGATAGATCGCTGCTACCTTCAGGTCGGTCACTGTCAGGTTTACCTTGCAGAACAACAATCCGAGCTCTCTGTTTGTGTGATACTCTTCCCAACCAGGGCAGCTATCGAAGCCACGGTCTATCTCATCGAATTCCAGATAGTCGTACACGTAGGAGAAGTTGAGGGAGTCGATCGTGTCATTGACACTCACCCCTGCCTTGCTAGCGATCTGTGAAGGAAGTACCACGGATCTGTTGTTCGCCGCATCCTCAGCGGACGCAGGCCAAGAACCATACACGATGTTCCTGGAGTGCCGTTCCCCGAGATCGCCATCCCAGACTCCATCTCCGTAGAACCTGATAATTCGCTGATCGTTAATCGGAGGCCCAGATTCCAGCGCCTCTTGGTAATCCCAGCTTACGTTCTGCCAGTCTCCCGTACCAAATGCCCCCTCGACGTTGAGTGGTTGGGGAATTATATTCCGATCATCCCAGATGGAGGTTATTCTGAGCCCCTGCCTACCGAAAACCAAGCCGCAGTCGGAGATCTCATCCATTTCGACAAGCTCGTCGCAGACTCCTTCCCAAACCGCTGAGTCATTGGTTCGTCCCTCCGAATTGGGGCCTGGATCGTCAGCGAAGTCTATCTTTCCGTCGAAGACCTCCGATTCAAGGGAGACTTGGAGGAACGCTAGGCTCAACCCAGCCGAATAAGCCAGAACTGTCGTGATTACGAGGGATGAGAGGAACACCCCGGCAAAAACCGCGAGCACTCTTTCCCGCCCCCTCCAAGCGCTCTTAGTCGCCATGACGACGACGTCTGGGAAGGCCTCGAACACCTCTCTGAGCGTTGCTTGGGGTGCTATGTTACGAGGTACCGAGCCAAACTTGTTCTTGTTGCTCTCCCCCTCTTGAATTAGGAAGACACCCAGAATAATGCCGAATGGAGTTGGAGTAGAAATCAACCACCAACCTGTTCTCCCTGTGTCATGCAAGCGCCTTACTGTCACGCAGGTCAGTGGGACGAAGACTGCCAGCCAAACGACCTGCAAGGTCCAAGCGAGAATCGTTGGCAAGACCCCAGTGAAGCCTACTGTCACGACTATCATCCAAACCGAAGCCTGGATTATCAAACTGACAACCATCGAGAATGCGTAGAACCACCAGAACTCAGATCTCGAGGCCCTATCCCCCCAATCCGACCACTTTGCGAAACAGGTCTTGATGGAGTCCCTCGGGGACATCGCCTCTTCCGGCCTGTCAACGTGCTCGTAGTACATGCTCTCCATGATCACTCCACCTCGATTCCCCAAGCGCTTCTGATGTCGGAAGCGGCAGTGACTCCATCTTTCAGGAGCAGCATCCTGTCGGCTTTGCTCGCCAGGTTCGGATCATGAGTCACCATGAGTACAGAAATCCCCGAGTCTTCGCATAGCTCCTTGAAAAGGTCAAGGATGCCAAAGGCGCTCTTCACGTCGAGATTCCCCGTAGGCTCGTCGGCCAGCAGCAATGGCCTCGATCCGGAAATGGCCCTGGCGATCGCGACGCGTTGATTCTGACCACCACTCAATTGGCTTGGGATGAAGTTCATCCTGTCTTCCAAACCAACTTTCCAGAGAGCCTCCTTGGCTTGAGACTCAGCCTCGTTAGTGGGCAATCCAGAGAGCTCCAGAGAGAATATCACGTTATCCAATGCTGAGAGCCTCTCTACCAGGTGGAAGTCCTGGAATATCCAACCAACCCCGTTCCTCCTAACGTCCACAACCCTGCTCGGTGGCTTAGTCCCGTAACTGAAGTCATTGAGTGTGATGGACCCGGAGTCCGCTTCAAGCAGGCCCCCACAGATGTTGAGGAGTGTCGACTTGCCACAGCCCGAAGGACCCATCAGAGATACGAGTTCTCCTGCAGCAATTTCGAGATTGACCCCTTTGAGAACCTCGAGCCTGTTGCGTCCAGATCCGAATCCCTTCCTGAGGTCGGAAACCTTCAGCATGGCTATGGGGCAGTCCTCCAGTTTATTCATGTATCCCCAGAAGGGGCAAGTGAATTACTACTTGATTCCGAACAGGAATCTCGTAGCCTTTGTACGTCGAACCCCTTCGAAGAAAACCCAGCAGAACAGGACCACGAAAGCAGTCGCGATGAAGACCGCCTCGTAGTCCCTTAGACCGACCTCCGAGACGATCCTCAGTCCTGCGAACGTCAGTGGCATGTGCACGATGTAGAACGGGTAGACTGCCTGATTGAGATAGGTCAGGTTCTCGCTGGGCCTGTTCAGGAGGAATGCCCCCCAGGAGAATAGGGTCAGGCACCAGAACCAGGCGTGGAAGCTGTGGATCACGCATGCCAGCAAGGTCATCCTGTTGTGGAGAATTTCGTTCTCCAGCCAACCCCCGTCCACGTAAGGGACTCCCGAGTCATGCTGCTCGAGGCGCAACCAGATGAACGCAATCGTCCAAAGCGCCGTAGTGGCGGTGATAACGACCCTCTTGCTCTCCAGGAATCCGTAGTACTCCTCCTTGGCTAATATGCAGATGTACCCGAATGCGAAGAAGACGAGGAACCAGAACCATTCGTAGGCCACCCCGATGTATCCGGGGAACCATGGCTTGAACACCACCTCGGTCATGGCAAGGAGCAGAGGCATCAGAATAAGCGCCCCAATCCCCATCGGGATGCTGAACGATGAGCGCAGGAACCTGGCCATCGCCCCATCTGGGCTCTTCCTGACCACGTGGAATATGGGTGTCATTATCAGCGAGTACTGGAATAGGTTCCAGAGGAACCACAGATGCCCGAGCGCGATCAGCTTGCCGATTATCGGGACCCAGAAGGCGAGTGACCTCCAGACTATCCCGAAGAGGAATCCGAAGGTCAGGCCGATAGGGCTCATGTCCTCGTTCCCCAGGATAACAGAACCGGCGAACCCCATCGTCCATGCCCCGAAGAACATCGGGATCAGCAGTCGTTTGACCCTCTCCCCTAGGAAAACATTCCACGTGCGCCGCTTGAAGGCGAACGCAGTCCCCATCCCCGAGATCATGAACAAGGCAGCTAGCCTCCACTGGTGCATCCAGTGGAGGACCATGCTGGTGAAGTCAACCGACTCGGGCGTGTAGACGTCATTCTCCTCGATGAAGCGCTTCTGGTCCTCCTCGGATGCAAGCAGCTCTGTGGAGGGGGGTTCCGAGTTCGGATTGATCTCGTCGCCGTATGTGGACCAGTAGACCCCAATCGCAACGTGGAAGGGAATCAGCAGACCGAACAGGATCACCCTCAGCCAGTCGATGTCGTGTCGACGAGTCTTCTGGACTTGCTGATCGGCCTGCATGAAAATATCCCCCTCCTAGCTTTCTTAACTTTCACAGGCCATTCCATATGCCTTGGCAAGCGCATCGCCATGGGCCGATCTGCCGAAGGAACCCTTCGCCAGGGAGAGCAGCTCGTCATCCACGTGCCTAGGGGCGCCGCCGGCTCGAGCCCATTTCGAGTGTATATCGACAATGGCCGAGACCCAGTAGTCGGAATCAGTGGCAGGGAGCAGGCACCTAGGGGGCAGCACCTCGTCGTGCATTGGCAGGTCGGAGGCCAGCACCGGGCATCCCGATGCCATCGCCTCGAGGGGCGGGCTGCGGAAGCCCACGGACACCCCGGGGTACAGCACCGCCTCAGCATGCTGGAACGCGGCAACCACCTGCTCCCAGTCGATCCTGCCCGATCCGATTCGGAACAGGAGCAGGTCCTCTCGAACCTCTTCTGGGACCAATGCGATCACCTCGCTCACGAACTGCGCCCTCCACCGGGGGTCCTTCTCGCCCACGGAGACGAGCAGGCACTTCCCCTCGTCACCGGAGTCGCCCAGCATGCTCCGGGGCCTCGGGTTCCTGTTGGGGTCCCAGAACTCGTCGTCTATCGAGTCCCGGACTAGCACGCATCGGGTATCGGGGAACATCCCCCTAGCCTCCTCCATCGTCCTCTCGGAGGAACAGAGGAGCATGTCTGCGCGTTCCATCCCCTCCCTGCACGAGGCCAGGAGTCGGGCCTTGGCAGAGGGTGGGAACCTGTCACCGAGGGGCACTGGGACGTCTCCCGCGTCAATCGCCCTCGGGCGGTGGTCGTACAGGTCGTGAACGGATACCACGAACGGGACCGATGCCCCCTTCGAAGGCACCATGTGAGCGTCTTGCTGGTTGGTAATGTGGACCAGGTCGGCCCCATACTCCGCGACTGCGCTCGCTATCGCCTTCTGGTTCGAGCGGGACATCCCATCCCCATCCACGGTCGCAGCCCTGGTCCACCCACTGGCCTGAGCCCGGTCAAGCAGATCCTCCACCACGGGGTGGTTTGACCCGTATCCGGATGGGTCTTTCGAGGCCCTCGCGAGCACAACGCGCCTGAACACGCCCCCGAGAGCCCGCATCCGGGCTAAAATCAGGATGCTGGCCAAGTCCACGACAACGGGTGTTTTCAAACGGGTGGCCCAGTCGGCGACTGATGGACACGTCCCGCCCGCTCCACGTCCTCCTCGTCCACGTGTGGTACTGGCCCCACGTCGGTGGCGGCAATCAGCACGTCGAGCAGATCGGTAGGGAGCTGGTCCGGAGGGGCCACAGGGTGACCGTCTGGTGCGCCGACGTGCCCGCGCACGAGGAGAAGAGGTTCACGCGCGGGGGCGTTGAGGTGATCAGAATCCCTCCGAGCAGGGTCCTCGGGGGGGTCGACCCAGTGGTCTCGGTGAGCGACCTGGACCTGAGCGACGTCGACGTCGTCCACCTCCACGACACGCTCCCGGTCCTGATCAGGCGCACCCTCTCCAAGGCCAGGGGGGCAGGCAAGCCCGTGGTCACGACATATCACAACGACTACGTCAAGACCACTGCGGTAGGTAGGATGGTCAAGCGACTCAGGTGGGCGGCACAGGGCAGGAGGACACTCCACTCGTCCGATGCCAGGGTCGTTCTGACGCCCTTCTTCGAGGACCTGCTCCGTAAGAAGGGAGTGAGGGGCGATCTCGATGTGATCCCAAACGGATTCTCGCCGGTGGAGGACCCTGCAGGGGAGCCGGCAGGCCTCTCGGACAGGGATGCAGCGAGGCCCCTGATATCCTTCGTGGGGAGGATGAGCTTCCAGAAGGGTCTGGACGTCCTGATGGACGCAATGGACTCCTACGACGGAGACCCAGGATTCGACCTAGCCATAGCAGGCAAGGGCGAGCTCACCGACTGGCTCCACCAGAGGCACTCGGAATCGAGCGCCAAGCAGCACATCTCCGTCCTGGGACTGGTCTCAGACTCCGAGAAGAGATGGCTCTACGAGAACTCGGACTGCATCGTGATCCCATCCAGGTTCGAGGGCCTACCAACCGTGCTGCTCGAGGCCATGCACTCAGGGACTCCCGTCATCATGGCTGACGTCAACGGCCTGGGGGCCATGGTGGAGGGATGCGGCAGCGGCCTGTCCGTCCCGTGCGAGGACCACGGTTCCCTGGCATCGGCCATGACCCAGGCGATCGACGCAGACCCAGAGACGGCCTCCCGATGGGGCTCCTCCGGGATCGAGGCCTCCAGGGAATACCAGTGGGACAGGGTCACCGACCGGGTCCTCGATGTCTACAGGAGGGTGGTCGGGGAATGACCGAGACGAGCAGACCGAGGCTCCTAGTCGCGAAGGGCTCCTTCGGGTCGATGGGTGGCGCCGAGAGGGACCTGATCCGGGTCCTCCCAGCGATCAACCGCCTGTTCGAGGTCACGATGGCCACTATCCAGCCCTCGAACGAGCTGGAGGAGGCATGCTCTGAGAACGGCATCGACCTAATCAGGCCCGAGTCCAAGTGGCACCTCTCAACTGACCCCATCTCGGTCGTCCTGGACTCGGGGAGGGGGACCGCCTCGAAGGCATGGGCATCCTGCACCGGCCTTTCCGAAGCGATGGAATCCTCGATGGCCCTGCATCTGGTCAGCGGGGACGGCAGCCTCCCAATCCTGGACCACGTCCCTCCCGGCCTCAGGGTCCACCTGCACCTGCTCGAGCCTCACAGGGGCCTGTACGAGGAGACGCTGCACAGGAGGGTGGACGGTTCGCCGAGGAGGAACCTGGCACTGACCAAGGCCGCACTCTCGAGGGCTAGGAGCAGGGACCAGTCCCTGATGGGCTCCCTCATCTCGAGGAAGGGTGCGATCGTCAGCGGGAACTCGAGTTTCTCCGCCCAGAGGGCCAATGAGGTGTATGGGATCGAGGCCGGCGTGCTGTGGCCCTGCGTGGACACCGACGAGTTCCCCGAGGATCCCTCGGACGACCCCGAGAACCCCTACCCCGAGGAGGGCGGCTACGTCGTCTCCGTCGGGCGCGCATCGTATGCGAAGGGAACCTGGGAGACGATCTCCATGCTCGCCGGGACCGGCCTCTCACTCGCCCACGTCGGAGGAGGCGACGAGGGCTCGCTGGGCATGCTGAGCAAGCACGCCAACTCCAGCGGGGTCGGCCTCTGGGTCGCACCCAGACTCCCGTCCCCCGACCTCGTCAGCCTGATGAGGGGAGCGAGGGCGGTCGTGAGCATGGCACACAAGGAGTCGTTCGGGCTGACTCCGATCGAGGCATTCGCAGTGGGCACCCCGCCCCTCTTCGTGGACGAGGGAGGCTTCAGGGACACAATCGTAGATGGTGAGAACGGCAGGCTGCTGGACAGGGGGGACGCCGCATCGTGGCACTCCGCGC
>Ga0208408_1002219_pt1 | contig 10523 bp, 11 predicted proteins | sample ETNtaG_4_FD_185776 | JGI IMG/M metagenome (GOLD analysis project Ga0208408, IMG submission 185776) | Marine microbial and viral communities from oxygen minimum zone, Eastern Pacific Ocean - ETNP201406SV67 (SPAdes) (version 2) | ecosystem: Environmental > Aquatic > Marine > Oceanic ... | reverse complement strand
CCAATCTTTAAACTTTCCAAGGCTTTTTAAATTTTCTTCAGCATTTACTATTCCAAAGGTAAAATAAAGCAAAATTATAAAAAAAATTTTTTTTGTGATTTTTATGGACATGGATTGGGATATATTAATTGTACATCATTTATTTCTTTATTTATTTCTTCTGTTAAATTTACATTTACACTTTCTATATCAATTTTCAACTGTTCCATTGAAGTAGCACCAATGATGACTGATGTTAAAAATTTTTGAATTTCACAGAATTTAATTGACATTTGAGCAAAATTCAAACTAAAATTTTTTGCTATATTGAAGTATTTATCTATTACAATAGATGCATTGGGTTTTTGGTATCTAGTATAATAACTTCCAAATAATTTTTGTTTTGAATTTTCTGGTAAATTATTATTTCTATATTTTCCCGTAAGAAACCCTCCCGCAAGAGGAGAGTATGCTAAAAGCCCACTTTTTTCTCTAATTGAAATTTCAGCCAAACCAATTTCATATATTCTGCACAGCAAATTATAAGGGTTTTGAATAGACATTGTTTTTGGAAGCTTTTTTAATTTCGAAATTTCTAAAAATTTTGATAGACCCCAAGAAGTTTCATTCGATAATCCAATATAACGAATTTTGCCCTGCTTTATACACTTTTCTAATATGGTTAATATTTTTTCAAAACATGGCGAAGGGTATATTTCAGCAGTATCGAAAAAGTTTATTTCATTATCGAAAGCATAATTCATCTGCTCAAAGGCTTCTTTTTGATTATTTTGCTCCCCCCAAGTCATGGTGCCCAAGCAAATTGTGCTTACTTTTAAATCCGCATTTCCCAACTTTCTAAAATTCATGGCTATAATTTTGGTATCTTAAAGTTTTATTAAATTTATTGAACATCTTGAAAATTAGTTCAAATGGCAATATATGTATCCTAATATCATGGAATTTAATAAACAAAATATTCAATCAAAAATAACAACCGCTGAAACTTATGTAATGGATGAAGGTCTTAGAACCTACATGCTCAAGGTTTATAATTACATGGCTTCTGGAGTTTTTCTTACCGGGGTTATTTCTTTGTTTTTGTTTAAATTATCAGGTGGTTACAATATTCAAGTATCGCCTATGGGAATTACTGGTTTAACAAGCGTAGGAAAAGCGCTTTATAGTTCTCCTCTAGTGTGGATTATAATGTTGGCACCACTCGGTGTAGTTCTTTATATGAGTTTTGGTATTAGAAAAATGAGCGCAGCTAAAGCTCAAGGAACATTTTGGGTTTTTGCAGCTTTAATGGGCGCCTCTCTATCTTCAATATTTTTAGTATATACAGGCGCGAGTATAACTCGTGTATTTTTCATCACCGCTGGAACTTTTGGAGCAATGAGCATCTATGGATATACAACGAAAAGAGACTTAACAAAATTAGGCTCCTTTCTTATGATGGGTCTAATCGGGATAATTATAGCATCGATAGTAAATATATTCATGAAATCTACAATGATGTATTTTGTTATATCAGTTCTTGGTGTTTTAATTTTTGTTGGTTTGACAGCTTACGATACGCAAAAAATTAAAAATATGTATTTAGTAAGCGATTCTGGTGAAATTATGGGGAAGAAAGCGGTTATGGGTGCGCTAACACTCTACTTAGATTTCATCAATTTGTTTCTTATGTTGTTAAGATTATTCGGACAAAGAAGATAAGCTTAGTTTACTAATTTAACTTTTTTCCAAATTATTTTATTAATTAAGTTTTGTAAGCTATTTGAGCTTTTAATTATATTATTTGTGTTATCTTTAATTAAGTATTTTTCATTTTCATTTTTTGGCTTCAAATTTTTAGCTATTTTGTATACTGGAAATTCTGATGCTCTACGATAAATGTTAAAACTCACTTCTCTTTTTGAAATACTTAATCCGTAGTCTTTCCATTCTCCTCCTGAAACCATTTCTGCATATAAATTTAATATTAATCGCAATTCCATTTTGTTGAAAAAAATATTTCTTTCACTATTTTTGTTGTTAACGATTAATTTTAGATGTTTCGTCATTTTCATTTTATTTTATATTTTTTTATTAACGGAATTTGACTTGCAACAAATAAAAAACTAATTGGTATCAAGCCCCACACTTTAAAATGAACCCAAAAAACTTCAGATTGGGTTCTCCATACAATTTCGTTAAGTATTGCTACAAAAATGAAAAAATAAATCCAACGATAATTTAGTTTTTTCCATCCTTCGCTTTCCAAATTTAGTGCGTTTTGAAAAACCATTTTTAACAATGGTTTTCGAGTAAAATACCTTCCGAAGAATAAAACTCCAGCAAAAAGTAAATTAATAATTGTTGGCTTCATGTAAAAGAATATCTTATTATCGAAGTATAAAGTAAGACCCCCAAATAGAGTGATAATAATTCCACTCATTAGTGGCATCATAGGAATTTTCTTTTCCGAAAAATAAACAACTGCTAATGCTATAAGAGTTGCAATGATAAAAGGAGGTATTGCCAACATAAGATTTTGATCATAGTTAAAGTATATTACGAAGAAAATGAGAAGAGGACCAAAGTCTGTTAATAATTTAATTACAGATCTGTTCATGCAAAAAAGGTTAACATATGTTCATAGGAAGGTGTATTTTTTTCTATTGATTTTTTTTTAAATATACTTAAAGTTAGTGTTATCAAATGGCAATAGGTACAGCTAAATTTTCAATAGGTGATGTGGTAAAGCACAGGCATTTTAACTTTAGGGGCGTTATTTATGATATCGATTTTGAATTTAACAATTCGGAAGAATGGTATCGATCAATACCCAAAGATGTGAGACCTAAAAAAGATCAGCCATTTTATCATTTGTTAGCTGAAAACAATGACATTACTTACGAGGCATATGTCTCGGAGCAAAATTTGATCAACGATGACTCCGAAGAGCCTATTAAACATCCATTAATTGAGGAAATTTTCAAAGGAAAAAAAGGCTCCGGCTATTTTAAACCATCAAACTAAAACAGTTATTTCTGCCTCAAATTAGACAAAATTTTTTCAAAAGTTTGACAAATTGTAAATGTAATTAAGTATTTATTGCCTAGTTAAGAGTTCTTAAGACAATCATCATCTCCCTCTAGTCTCTTAATTAGGCAAAGTTTAGAGTAAATTCATCTATTTCCTTGTAAACAAAACTGGTTTATTTTTATCAATGAAGGTTATATGTTTTGTTCATGAAAAAAATCGCATCAAATATTTTGATTACATTTCTAGCTTTATGTTTCACAAGTTTAGGAAGCGTTGCGGACGAAAATACAAGGGACTCCGAAATAAATGCTTATGTAGGCAATTTTGATTTCAGCGATGTCAAACAACGTGCGATTTTATTTGGTTTTCAACATCGAAATCCTCAACTCTCTAGAGAAACCTTTTTAGGAAAATTATCTCCAATCACCGGTGGGTTTATTACCGAGAACAAAGCTTTATATGTTTACACAGGAGCGCAGGCAGACTTTGAGTTTGGATCTTTTACAATTACTCCAAGTTTTGCTCCAGGCTATTATAATCAGGGAGACGGAAAGGATTTGGGTTATCCTTTGGAATTTAAAAGCGAGGTTCAAATTTCTCTAGATTTAAACGATAGTACTCGACTAGGTATGTCATATAATCACATATCTAACGCTAGTCTCGGATCAAAAAATCCTGGAGCGAATAGTTATATTTTTAATTTTATTAGGCAGTTTTAGCCTAACTTTGATGTAAATCAAAATTTTAATTATATTGAGCTATTTAGTTTACTGTATTTTAATAGTATACAATTTTGATATAAAAAAAACTTTAATATGAAACTTAAGAATTGTTATAATTTTGACGACTTTAGGAAACTGGCAAAACAAAATCTGCCCTCTCCAATCTTCCACTATATTGATGGCGGAGCGGATGATGAAGTAACCTTAAATAGAAATACTGATTCATTCAATGATTGTGACTTAATACCGAATGTATTGAGTGACGTAAGTAATGTGGATTTGTCCACAACAGTTTTAGGACAAAAAATTGATTTTCCACTTTTTCTTGCGGCTACTGCTATGCACCGTCTTTACCATCATCATGGAGAGCGAGCTACAGCAAAAGCTGCTGAAAAAATGGGTACAATGTTCGGCATATCAACGATGGCAACAGTAAGCATTGAAGAAATTGCAAAGTTGACTAGTGGTCCCAAATTATTTCAACTCTATATTCATAAAGACAAAGGATTGACAGACAATTTAATCGAAAGATGTAAGCAAACTGGATTTAACAGCATGTGTTTAACTGTAGATACGCTTGTTGCGGGGAATAGAGAAAGAGATCGCAGAACAGGTTTTACTACACCTCCGAAATTAACATTAAGTAGTCTATTAAGTTTTGCGTTACATCCTAGTTGGACTTTAAATAATTTGCTTCATGAAAAATTTAAATTGGCTAATCTCATTCATATGACTGATAAAGGTAGTAGCATTGATAAATCAGTTATAGATTATATTAATGAACAGTTTGATACCTCAATGAATTGGAAAGATGCAGAGTATTGTGTAAAAAAATGGGATGGACCGTTTGCCCTTAAAGGCGTTATGTCAGTTGAAGATGCAAAAAAAGCAATCGATATCGGGTGTAGCGCAATAATGATTTCAAATCACGGTGGTAGACAATTAGATGGCTCAAGAGCGCCTTTCGACCAATTGGCTGAGATAGTCGACGCCGTTGGAGACAAGATTGAAGTAATCCTCGATGGAGGAATCAGAAGAGGAACCCATGTTTTGAAAGCTCTAGCGCTTGGTGCTAAAGCGTGCAGTTTCGGCAAGGGATATTTATTTGCTCTGGGAGCTGGAGGGCAAAAAGGCGTTGAGGCTGTACTTGAAAAAATGAAAGCCGAAATAGAACGAGATATGATCTTAATGGGCTGTAGATCCATTAAAGAACTTAGCAGATCAAAAATTGCATTTAGAAAAAAATAGTTTTTGATTTGAAATCAGTAAATTAGTCATAGCAGTTACGCAATTTGACACATTTTAACATTATAAAGTGATGCTATAAAAATATTATGAAAATCACTAAAGGAATAAATAGACTTGGCACTGAAACAGCATTTAAGGTTCTTGCAGAGGCAAAGAAATTAGAAAAAGAGGGAAAAGAAATTATCCATTTAGGTTTAGGCCAACCTGATTTTAAAACTCCGAGTCATATAGTTGATGCCACCATTAAAGCTTTAAAAGATGGCCACCATGGATACGTTTTGCCAAATGGAATAATTGAATGTAGAGAGGCAGTTAGTAGAAAAATCAAAAGCCTTTATAACGCAAGTATTGATCCTGAGCGGGTTATCATTATGCCAGGGGGCAAGCCAACCATGTACTATGCGATTACTTTATTTGGTGAACCTGGCGCAGAAATTATATATCCCGATCCAGGTTTTCCTATTTATAAGTCAATGATTGATTACACTGGAGCAAAAGCGGTTCCTTTAAACTTAACCGAGAGTAGAGATTGTTCAATTAATCCTGAGAAAATTTTATCTTTGATTAATAATAATACTAGATTATTAATTATAAATAATCCCAATAATCCAACGGGTAGCTTTACAGAAAAAAATAAAATTGATCAGCTTGCTGCGGGTTTGAAAAAATTTCCTAATGTTGCAATTCTGAGCGATGAAATTTATAGCAGACAAATTTTTGATGGCAAAGAAATGCCTACTTTTTTTAATTATCCAGATCTTTATGACAGATTAATTGTTCTGGATGGCTGGAGTAAGGCTTATTGCATGACGGGCTGGCGATTAGGTTGGGGAGTATGGCCTGAACAATTAATTGAACACGTTGTTAAGTTTTGCATAAACAGTCACTCATGCGTAAATGCAGCAATCCAATATGGAGGTATTGCGGCTTTAGATGGTCCTGAAGATGAATTAAATAATGTGCTCGAAAAATTTTCCTTAAGAAGAAAACTTATTGTTGACGGCTTAAATAGTTTAAAAGGAATTCAATGTAGTCTTCCTGGCGGAGCATTTTATGCTTTTCCTAATATTAAAGGAACAGGAATGAGCGGTGAGGAATTTGCAAAGAAATGTTTACACGAAATAGGTGTCGCCATAGTGCCGGGAACGTCATTTGGCAATTTTGCCACAGATTATGTCCGATTTAGTTTTGCCGCTTCAAGAGAAAATATAAGCAAGGCTCTTGAAAAAATAGATAAAATGCTTCAATAAGCTTATTTAATTAATTTGATCGGCAAGTTTTTAGATTATAATATAGTCATATGAGCAATTTAGTAATGCCTAAAGTTGATCAAGTACTTTTATCCAAAAAAGATACAGTTATTAGGAATCTTAAAAAAATTATTAAAGCTGAAAATATTATAGATAGTGAAGATGAAACGCGTCCTTATGAAACTGATGCTTTCACTGCATATCGTCAAAAACCATTAGCAGTTGTTTTTCCCGAAACCACAGAAGAGGTAAGCAAGTTACTCATGTATTGTAATCAGGAAAGAATAAAGATTGTTCCGAGGGGAGCTGGTACTGGATTATCGGGTGGCGCATTACCTTTAGAAGACGGCATTCTTTTAAGCTTGGAGAGATTCAATAAAATTTTAGAAATTGATTATAAGAATAGATGTGTAGTTGTCCAACCTGGTGTAACGAATTTGGCAATAACCCAAGCCGTTCAAAATCAGGGTTTTTATTATGCTCCTGATCCATCTAGCCAAATTGTCTGCAGCATTGGAGGAAACGTTGCAGAAAATTCTGGTGGTGTTCACTCTCTGAAATATGGAACGGTAACCAATAGCCTTCTCGGTGTAGAAGTAGTTTTTATGGATGGAACCATATCAAGATTGGGTGGAAAAACTTACGATTCAGAAGGATATGATTTGCTTGGACTGGTTACCGGTTCTGAGGGATTGTTGTGTTTGATTACAGAAGTTACCGTGAAAATATTGAAGAAACCACAAGCAGTAAAAGCAGCTTTAATTGGATTTCCTACGGTTGAGGATGGAGGAAATTGTGTGTCCGATATTATTGCAAATGGAATTATTCCAGCCGGCATGGAAATGATGGATAAAGTTCTCATTCATGCTACTGATAATTTTGCAAAGGCAGGCTACCCAAGAGATGCTGAAGCAATGTTAATTGTTGAGATAGATGGTACAGAAACCGAGGTAACAGAATTAATAGAACAAGTAAGTAAGATTGCTAACAAAAATAAATCTTCAAGTATTAAAATTAGTAAAAGTGACAATGAAAGACTAAAATTTTGGGCTGGTCGCAAAGCTGCATTTCCAGCCTGTGGAGCTATATCACCTGATTATTTGTGTATGGATGGAACTATTCCAAGAAATAAATTAGCCAACGTATTAACAGAGATAGGAAAATTATCAAAAAAATATAATTTATCTGTTGCCAATGCTTTTCATGCGGGCGATGGTAATCTTCATCCTCTGATTATGTATGATGCTAACGACAAAAAATCTTTAGAAAAAGCAGAAAACTTTGGAGCAGATATTTTGAAATACTGCGTTAAAGTTGGAGGGGTTTTAACCGGTGAACATGGAGTTGGAATTGAAAAAAGAGAATTAATGTGTGAAATGTTCAACGATAATGACATTCAACAACAGATAAAAATTAAAAAAGCTTTAGATTCCCGTTCGTTATTAAATCCAGGTAAAGTATTTCCAATTTTAAGAAAATGTGTAGAGGAAGGAAGAGAGTATGTCCATGGAGGAAAAACAAAATTCCCAGATACACCAAGGTTCTGATTCTATAGAGTATCCTGAAAATGAAAAAGGTGTTTCAGAGCACATTAGGCGGTTTTATAAATCAGGTATTTCCTTAGAATTAATTGGTTCTGGTTCAAAAAGAAAAATAGGAAAACCACTTCAATGTGAAAAAATATTAAATTTATCGAAACTAAGCGGAATTATAGAATATTTACCGACCGAACTTTATATTAAGGTTAGGGCCTGCACTCCTATTAATCAGATAGAAGAAGAATTAAAAAAAAATAAACAACAATTAGTTTTTGAGCCAATTGATTTTGGTTACTTATTTCTTGGAAAAAGTGACTATGGAACCGCCGCGGGCCATGTTGCTTGCAATGTTTCTGGACCTCGCAGATTTAAAGCCGGAAGCGTGAGAGATCATGTTATAGGATTTAGAGGAGTAAACGGCAAAGGTGAAATTATTAAATCAGGTGGCAATGTGGTCAAGAATGTAACGGGTTATGATTTATGTAAATTGATTTGTGGTTCTTATGGAACTTTAGCTGCTCTAACTGAAATTACTTTCAAAGTATTGCCCGCTCCTAACGAAAGCGAAACATTCGTCGTTCTAAATTTGAATTTAGATTCTGCGGCCGATTTGTTAGCAAAAGCATTAAGTTCTTCTAACGATGTTTCTGGAGCTGTATTCCTGCCCAATGAGCCGCAATCCAATGATTATGTCGCAAATGTTGAGGAAATTTTCAGTTTGAATGACCTTAAACACGCAAGCTCATATACAGCTATTAGAATCGAGGGACCCAAAAATTCAGTTGATGAAAGAATCCAAAATATAATAAGTGAACTAAATGTAAAAAATAACGATAATTCGATCCTCAAAACGTACCAATCTGAAATTTTTTGGAAAAAAGTAAAAAATTTAGAAATTTTTTCTTCCGCAAAAAACAATGTAGCCAGAATTGTTTTACCACCCTCTTATTGTACTCAATTATTACACCATCTTGAACCCAGTAAATTTAGGTATTACGTAGATTGGGGTGGAGCTTTAATTTGGTTGGAAATTTGTGAATTAACTGAAAAAATTTTTGAGGATATAAGAAAAAAAGTGGTTCAATGCGGTGGACACATCTCTATGATAAAGCTTTCAGATTATTTACCTTATGTTGAAGAAGTATTTACCGATAATAAAAATCTATACAACATATCTCAAAATATAAAAAAAAGCTTTGACCCAAAAAAAATACTTAACCCAGGAAAGATGTACACAGGAATATAAATGAGAACTTCTTTTACAGAAGAGCAATTAAAAGATAAGGACAATAGATCAAGTGAAGCAATTATTAGAAAATGTGTTCATTGTGGTTTTTGTATTCCAACGTGTCCCTCATATAAAGTTTTGACAAATGAGTCAGATAGTCCAAGAGGCAGGATATATATGATTAAAGATATGATTGAAAATCAAAAAAAACCAACTGAAAATATCGTAAAACATGTTGATCGATGCCTATCATGTTGTAGTTGCATGACTACCTGTCCCTCAGGAGTTAATTATATGCATATCATTGATCATGGGAGAAACTATATTGAAAAAAATTACCAAAGACCTTTTTGGGACAAGCATATTAGAAATGTGTTGTCATTCGTAATTCCCAATCATCGCTTATTTAGACTTGCGGGTTTTCTTACTAAGTTTGCAAAACCATTTAAGTTTTTATTTCCAAAAAAAATTAAAAGCATGATTACTTTAATGCCAACAAATTTTCCTAAAAAAAAAATGAGAGACGAAAAAATTTATCCAGTAACAAATGGTAACAAAATCTCTAGAGTTGCATTACTGACTGGTTGTGTGCAAAAAGTTATTGCTCCCGAGATTAACGAAGCTACTATTAGATTGCTTAATCGGCATGGGGTAGAAGTGGTGATTCCTCCAAAAATAAACTGTTGTGGTTCGTTAAATCACCACTTAGGAAAAGAGCGTTCTGCACATGAAGAATTTAAAAATAATATACATCATTGGTACGACGAGTATTTGAAAGACGGCTTAGATGCGATTATTTCCAACACTTCAGGATGCGGCACAACTATAAAAGATTATGGGTTTATTTTTAGGGAGGATAGCGAGCTCAAAAAAAAAGCAAAAAAAATTTCAGAGCTTACAAAGGATATTTCTGAATATTTAAGCGATAATTTGAAACTTAATTTTAAAGATATTAAAAATACAAAAGTTTATAAAATTGCTTATCATTCAGCGTGTTCTATGCAACATGGTCAAAAAATTCATTCTAAACCAATGGATTTATTAAAAAAAACAGGAAATGAGATTTTGGAAATTCCGGATGGCCATTTATGCTGTGGATCTGCAGGAACTTACAATATGCTACAAGCAGAAATCGCAGATAAATTGCTTAAAGAAAAAATAAAAAATATTGATCAAGTTAAACCAGATTTAATTTCTACGGGAAATATAGGTTGCATAAGTCAAATTTCAAACGGTACAAAAATTCCCATTTTGCACACTGTTGAAATTATTGACTGGTATACAGGTGGCCCCCAACCCGAAATTTTAAGAAAACTGTAATTGGCACCTTTACGCAAGCGTAGATAGATGGAAGAACAAAAAAAAAGATCAATTGCAAAAACTTTTACTTGGCGAATTACTGCTTCTTTAATTACTTTTGTTATCGTCTGGATAATCGCAGGTGATTGGAAAATAGGAGGTATCATTGCTGGCATTGAAATAATCACAAAAATGTTTTTCTATTATTTTCATGAAAGAATTTGGA
>Ga0208408_1002199_pt1 | contig 10603 bp, 12 predicted proteins | sample ETNtaG_4_FD_185776 | JGI IMG/M metagenome (GOLD analysis project Ga0208408, IMG submission 185776) | Marine microbial and viral communities from oxygen minimum zone, Eastern Pacific Ocean - ETNP201406SV67 (SPAdes) (version 2) | ecosystem: Environmental > Aquatic > Marine > Oceanic ... | reverse complement strand
GTATTTCAGTAAATTTTCCATTAAAATTTGTAGACAGTCTCATGCCTAATAAATCAACAGCAGCTTTAGAAGATTTTTGTGATAGAAGTTGATAAACCCTATTGTCTAAACCACTAATATCGTTCATGATTTGCTCATATTTAATGTAATTTTAAATTTACTTTGTATTTTTTCAGCAAGCATTTCCAAAAGCCCTCTTGTTTCTTCTTCGTTATAAGTTTTTCCATAGTTTCTTGTACTTATTCTAATTCCTAAATTACGAGATTTCTCTTTTACATAATCATCAAAGATATCGATTTTATTTTCATTACCATCAAGGAGTGATTTAACGTAATCAACTAACTCAATGGCTTTAAATTCTAAAGGTACGGTAAATGATAAGTCAAACTTAATAAACGGATATTGTGCCAATGGAACATATTTAGTCCTATTACTAATGTCATTTTCTAAAGAATCGATATCTATTTGTATTAAAAAAATTGGACTTTCTATATTCATTTCTTCCATTAAATCGTATGCTATTTGTCCAAAAAAACCTACGTTCTTACGATTTTTAATAATTAAATATGAATAATTCTGATGAAATCCTGGTTTCGATAGACTTTTTATTTTATAATCTCCAATTAAATTATTGATTATATGTTTTACATAATGAATATCATAATGTAAAACATCACCACGCAGATCGTTATTAGTTATGTTTGACGGTGTTATGATACCTACAGAGTAAGTTTGATTTGGTATTTTCTCGTAAAGTTTATGTTTTGAATTATCAAAAATAGTATTAATTTCAAAAAATTTTGCAGAAATATTATTTTGCTCAAGATTAAATTTATATATATTTAATAAAGATGAAAATAAATTAGATCTCAAAAATTTATTGTTTGTATCTATAGGATTAAATACTTGAACATATTTTTTTTCAGGGCTAAATGTACTATTGCTTTTTTCATCGACAAATGACAAGGTTTGAACTTCCTGATAGTCATTTGCTCTTAATTTGCTACTAAAATATCTTTTTAAATTCCAAAAATCACCTGTATCGTTTTTATTGTTTCCATATGGAAGTGTGCTCTCAAAATTATTAAATCCATAATGTTTAGCTAATTCTTCAATTATATCTATAGGTCTGTCTAAATCGTATCTCCATGATGGTGATATAAATGAAATATTTTCGTTATCAATACTGTTTTCAATATTTAATCTTGATAAAGTTTTAGTTATAAATTTAGAATCCAATTTAGTTCCAAGGATATTGTAAATTTCACTATCTTTAAATGACACAGTTTTATTTTTTATTTTCTTCTTGTCGTCTATTAAAGTTTTTGAATACTTTATTTTTTGATTTGAGGAGAAAAGTTCAATAAATCTCACTAAGGCATCTTCTTGTAAGTTGTAATCGATTCCTCTTTCAAATCTTATTGATGCGTCTGATATTAAATTTAATTTTCTAGATGTATTCATAATTGAAACTTTATCAAAGTATGCACTCTCAATTAAAAGGTTTGTTGTATTTTCAGATACTTCAGTATCAAGTCCACCCATAACACCTGCTAATGCAATTGGTTTATCATTATCAGTAATCAATAAATCACTCTCATCAAGATTTCTAACTTGATTATCTAATGTTGTTATTTTTTCTTTAGTTTTGGCTTGTCTTACAGAAATAGTACCAAATATTTTATCTCGATCAAAAGCATGAAGCGGTTGTCCAATGTCATATAAAACATAGTTAGTTAGGTCAACTACGTTGTTTATTACTCTTGTCCCAACTTGTGAAAGTCTATATCTTATAAAAAACGGTGAATCAGTTATTTTGAAGTTTTCTATTTCAACTGAAGCATAAGAGTTACATTCATTTATCTTTCCACTATTAGTACTAAGAACATTCTCTATTGATGGAGTAATTTTAAATTTATTAGTAATAAGTTTTAAGTCAAAATAATTACTAAGTTCCCTAGCAACCCCCAAGTGAGACATGCAATCTCCTCTATTAGGTGTTACACCTATTTCCCACGATGTATCATATGAACTATAAGTGGAACTAAAATCTGTACCTGGTTTTATATTTTCGTCCAAAATTAAAATTCCATCATGTTCTTCCCATAAACCAAGTTCTTTAGCTGAACATATCATTCCATTCGATACAATGCCTCTAATTTCTCTTTTCTCAATTAAAAAATTATCTGCAATATGCGATTTCGGTAATGCAACTGGAACAACTGCACCAATTTCAAAATTCCATGCACCACAAACAATTTCATAAGTGTTGTTTCCAACATCTACTTGTGTCACTCTTAATTTGTCCGCATTATTATGGGGATAAATATTTACAACTTTACCAACTACTATATTTTTATAATTTGGTTCGATAATACTCATATTTTCAATTTCAAATCCTAAAGACTCTAACCCTTCAGAAATATCATTATCACTAATATTTGATAAATCAATCCATTCATTTATCCATGATTTTAAAATAATCATTAAAATTGCCTTAGAAATCTTAAATCGTTATCATAGAAATTCTTTATATGGTCAATATTGTGTCTTAACATTGCTAGTCGCTCAACACCAACACCAAAAGCAAAGCCTTGAGTGCCTTTTTTAAAACCAACTTTTTCAAAGACATTAGGATCAACCATTCCACATCCAAGAATTTCTAGCCAGTTATTATCTTTCCAACTCACTAATACTTCAGCTGAGGGTTCTGTAAATGGAAAAAAGTGAGGTATAAATTTAGTTTTGATGTCTTTACCAAAAAATTCTTTAACAAAAAATTCTAACGTTCCTTTTAAATCAGTAAAAGAGATTGCATCATCAACAGCTAATCCTTCAATTTGATGAAATACGGGTGAATGTGTTGAATCAAGTTGGTCTGATCTATATACCCTTCCAGGGGAAACTATATAAATAGGTGGTTTGTTTTCTTGCATGTGCCTAACTTGGACAGTACTTGTCTGAGTCCTCAGCAAGTTGTCTAATTTTTTATCTAAATACAAAGTATCTGATTCATATCTTGCTGGATGCCAAATAGGTGTGTTTAAAGCATCAAAATTATGCCAAGAAGTTTCGGCTTCTGGACCATGAGCAACTGTATAGCCGATAGATGAAAATATTTGTACTACTTCTTCCATCACTGATGAAATAATATGTTCTTTTGTTCCAGTACTTTCAAACCAATCAATAGTTATATCTGTAAATTCTTGTTCTTCTCTGTCTTTATATTTAGCTTTAACTATTTTTAATTTATGAAATTCAATGTCATTTACAATATTTTCAGTAATTTCTTTGATTTTTTGACCGTACTTTTTTTTATCAAGATCACTTAAACTTGCAAGCCTTTTTCGTTCTTCAGAAATAACAGAATTTTTACCTAGAAATTCTTTTTGAATATCAATTAATTTATCAAGTGTATCTGTATCTTCGATAGCTAATAAGAATGAAGAATATATTTTATCTAAATTTAATTCAGCCATTTATATTTTTTTTTGCTAAATCTACAAGCTTTTTAAATCCTTTTGGATCGTTTATTGCTAAATCAGCAAGAATTTTTCTATCAACTTTAATATCAGCGTTATTTAAACCATTAATAAACTTTGAATAAGATAATCCATGTGATCGTGATGCTGCATTAATCCTACTAATCCACAATCTTCTAAAATCACCTTTTTTATCTTTTCTATGTGTAAATGCATCAGCACCTGCATGCATAACTTGTTCTTTAGCTGCTCTTAGCCTCTTACTTCTAGCTCCTGTATAGCCTTTTGCTTTTTTTAAAACTTTTTTTCTTGATTTCCTACTGCTAACAGAGGAATTAATTCTTACCATCTAACTCAACAACTTTCTTATTTTCTTACTATCACCTTTGGAAGCTTCAACATCTCTTTTAAGTCTCGCCCATGTGTTACTACCTTTAGCTAATTTATAGTGTGATGAATGAGATCTTCTTCTCATAAATTTACCTGTACCAGTAACTCTTATTCTTTTTTTCATTCCTTTATGTGTCCTACGTTTCATTTCTTTACCCCATTCGGTGCTAATACCATAGTTAGAGACTTGCCATCTGGTTTTGAAGTTGACTCCACTTCAGCTATATCGCTTAGTTTATCTTTAAAGCTATCAAGCACTCTTTGTCCAAATTCAGGATGCTCTACTTCTCTTCCTCTAAATCTCATTGTAAATTTCACTTTATCTCCTTCACTTAAAAACTTTACTGATTGATTAAGTTTATTTTGAAAATCATGCGTGTCAATTTTTGGCTTTAGCTGTATCTCTTTAACGTTGATCTTTACTTGATTTTTTCTTGATGATTTTGCTTTTTGAGATAACTCGTATTTATATTTACCATAATCCATTAGTCTTGCAACAGGTGGTTTACTTTCTGGAGATACCTCTACTAAATCTAAATCTAACTCTTCCGCAACAATTATTGCTTTTTTTAACTCTAATACTCCAATCTGTACTCCATCTGGAGCTATTACTAGTAATTTTTTAGATTTAATCTCATCATTTATATTAAGTTCCGGTATAAGTACTCCTTCCATAAAAAAAACAGCACGAAGCTGTTTAACTTACTCCACTATTACTCACAGTGGGTGGAACATTGTTCGCTTAATCAATTATATCTTATAATAAATTATATTAAGTAAATAATAAATTTATAGCTTTCGCTGCTTCAGATCCTTTGTTGTTATTACCTACAGCACGTTTCTTTGCTTGTTCTAAGTTATGTACATTTAATACACAATTTGCAATATAAACAGAATTGTTAATTGATAAATTAATAAGTCCGTTAGCTACAGCATTAGAAATATACTCATAATGATCTGTTTTACCTTTACATATAACACCAACAGCAATAAATATTTTATATTCTTTTGATAAGGTATTAATTTTATATACTATATCCCAACTCCCAGGAACCTTAAAAGTAGAAAGTACAAAAGAATTATCGATATATTTATTTATACCATCTATTAGATTTTTATTTATTTCTGGATAATATCCAGAGTATACGATAGCAACCTTATTCATCCGTATACTTATGTCCCATTTTTTCCTGTTTTGTTTCTAAATATGATTCATTCTCTTTAGTTTTATTTCCAATAAGAGGAGTGCGTTTTGTAATATTTAAACCAAAACCTTCTAGACCAGCTCTCTTTGATGGGTTATTAGTCAAAATGTTCATATTAGTTATTCCTAAATCTCGCAAAATTAAAGCACCAGTACCGTAATCACGCTGATCCATTTTAAAACCTAATTTTAAATTTGCATCGACAGTATCTTCTCCGCCATCTTGTAAGGAGTACGCTTTAATTTTATTCCCTAGACCTATACCCCTGCCTTCATGTCCCCTCATATAAAGCAATACTCCAGAACCATAATCTGTAATAGCTTTAAATGCATTTTCTAATTGAGACCCACAATCACATTTACTAGAAAACAAGACGTCTCCAGTAAGACACTCTGAGTGAACCCTTACCATTGTTTCATTATTTTCTAGATAGTCATTAAATGTTAATGCTATATGTTCAGTGTTATCTAAATTATCTTTATATACATGAGCAGTAAAATCACCGTATGCAGTTGGTACTTTTGCTTTTGAAACAAAAGATACCATATCAGTCTTTTTGATTCTATATTCAATCAAATCCTTTATTGTTCCAATAGGTAATTTATGTTCTTTCGAGAAATTTATCAAATCATCATAACGTGCCATAGAACCGTCTTCATTAATTATTTCACAGATGACTGCAACTGGGTAATGGTCTGATAATTTACATAAATCGATAGCAGCTTCTGTATGTCCTGCTCTACGCAAAACTCCCCCGTCCATAGATTGAAGAGGAAAGATATGTCCAGGTACATTAAAACTTTCTCTAGTTGAATTTTCATTACGCAAGCCTTTAATAGTTTTATATCTATCCTCAGCAGAAATGCCAGTAGTAACACCGTCACCCTTTAAATCAACTGATGCAGTAAATTGAGTTTGCGTTTCATTATTGACACCAGTCATTAATGATAAATCTAACTTTTGAGATATTTCTGTAGCAATAGGTGCACAAACCAGTCCTTTACCTTTAGTAATCATAAAATTTATATGATCAGGAGTTAAATATTCTGAAGATACTACAAGATCTCCTTCATTTTCTCTTTCTTCGTCATCAATAAGGATGATCATTTCTCCAGATTTAAACTTACTTATTATTGATTCAATATCAGTTATCATTTATTAATCTTTCAATATATTTAGATAAAATATCATATTCAATATTAACTTGAGTACCGGGTTCTAAGTATTGAAAATTTGTTCTTTTGTAGGTTTCATCAATTACAGTGATAGTAAATTCACTTTCATTTGGTCTGTTTGTAGTTAGAGATATACCGTTTATAGCTACAGAACCTTTATCTACTAAATATTTAGAATTGTTACTTGAAAATATGAATTCCCAAAGATTATTTTCTTCTTCAGTTATATCGATAACCTTTGCTACTTCATCTACGTGACCTTGTACTATATGACCACTTAGGAAATCATTAGCTTTTACTGGAATTTCTAAATTAACATAAGAATCTATATTATAATTTTTAATAATACTTCTATTAATACTTTCGTTTGAAATTTGAAAGTTAATATTATCGCCTTCTAGAGATGTTAAGGTTAGACAAACACCATCAACAGAAACGCTAGTTCCAGTATCGATATTTTTAAATAGTTTATTTTCTGTTTTAATAGATAATAAATTGTCACGAACATTTGTAACAACACCTATATTATTTATTATTCCTGTAAACATTATTTTCTAGTATAAATAACTAATTCATTATCTTTAAGAAAAAATTTATTCTCTTCTTTATACACTTCGTTAAATACATTTTTATTTAAGTAGTCCATAGATAGGCCTTTATTAATAATATGTTTTGAACGAAATTCATAAAATTTATTGTATTTATTATTAGTAAATAACAATTCATGTATATACTTACCACCCTCTACAAGAACTGACCTAATGTTATTTTTAATTAAAATATCTTCTAATTCCTGTATAGAACTTGTTTCAATAAATATATATTGATTTAATGTATCATTGTCTTTAATTTCACTAGGCACTTCTGATCCCCACCAAACTATTTTTAATGGTTTGTTTTCAGTATCTTTTAATTCAGTATTCCTAATATCTAAAAGTGGATTGTCTATAATAAATGTATTTTTACCTACCAATATTGCATCAACTGTAGCTCTTAAAATATGTGAAATATCTAAAGATATATTGTTGGTTATATATTTATTTTTTGATTCAGTATCATAAATATAATTGTTATCTGAAATACCAATTTTTCCTATATAAGTTAAGGGAGAAGATTTACTTAAATTTTTATAATATGGATTAAGTAAATCATTAATGCCAGTTTCTACAGTAATATTTATTCCGCTGCTACTTAGAAGCTCGATACTTTTACCCGATGTTCTTGAGTCAACATCAACATCTCCTATAATTACATTTTTGATATTTGTATTAATTAATTCATTAGCACATGAGGGCGAAGTATCATCATGGTAACACGGTTCTAATGTGACATATAGATAATCACTATCATCTAACTCAGTCTCTTTAATTAAGGCAACTTCAGCGTGATCTAGCCCTTTTTGTACATGATAAGATTTATTTTTCAAATTCATATTTTTATCAAATAAAGCAGCACCAACTTTTGGATTAGGAAAGGGATTGCTTTTTAATGCTTCTAGAGCAGCAATTGTCATACCCTTAGAAATGTTTAAATAATTTAAGTTGTTAACCAAAAATTGCTCCACCTTGTACTGATATATCTACATTAAGCTCTTTTAGTTCTTCTAACATACTATCTGTAACACCACCATCTACCATAATCTCACCTTCATAGTTTGGAAATAATAGCTTAAACTCCTTAACTCTCTCTACTGGAGAGACAATAGGTGTTTGATTTGAAAAACCTGGCTTTACACAAAGCAATAAAATATAATTAATATTAAAATTTTTATTATTAATAAAACTTTTTAAGATATTTAAATCAGAAGAGCCCAAAACCCCGATACCTGTTTCGATATTGCTTTGTTTACTCATTTCAGTAAGAAATTTATTAATTGAATTTGATTCGGCATGAAGAGATGCTTTAGAAATATTGTTACTTTGAGTTAACAATTTGTTTAAAAGTTCTGGATAATCATTAGTCATAAAATGCATATCAATTTTTATATTAAAATCTTCTATAATCTTATATACAATTTCATGCGAGATTCCATATGTTGGACAAAATTTATTGTCACCTATGTCTACATGAACATAATCATATTTATCTTTTTTAATTTTAAGATCTTCTAATACAGTTAGTTGATCTGCAGCAAGTATGCTTGCCGAAATTTTCATTTAATACCTCTTATGTAATCTACTACAGCCATTCTATTTTTACCTTCAGGAGTTATTTCAATTGGATAAATATAATCGTCTAAAAGTTTAAAATCTAAACCATGGGTTGCCAAAGCATATTTATGGATTTTGAAGACTTTATTATTATCAACATAATATGCAGGACCAATTGTATCAAATGCTCTAATTTTTTTTAAACCTACTTCAATAGTGTCATCATTTATGCATAAATCAGTCTTATCAAATTTTTTAGTAAAAGTTTCATTGCGATCATTTTGACTTATCAAAGTATTTGTACTATTAATTATTTCATCGTAAGAGCTTATAAAATCTTCAAAAATTAAGTTATATATATCCGAAGCATAGTAAGTTTCTAATAAATTTATTTCTTTAGAGAACATTATTGGACCAGCATCAACATACTTATTAATTTTGAATATTGTATAACCAGTTTTACTTTCTCCATTTAATATTTGTGTTTCAACAGGTGAAGGACCTTTATATTTTGGCAATAAACTTAAATGCAGGTTATAAATATCTTTGTTATTTAATAAAAAATTATCACTGAAGATACTTTTAAAACTGACACAAAAAGCATTTACCATATCTTCATATATATCGTTTTGCTTGAAATATTTAAAATTGATATTGTTATTTATACAGAATAATTCAATTTCATTTGGTTTTAATTTCTTTCCTCTACCTGATTCTACAGGTGCTGTTGTCACAACTATTATATCTTTATTTTTATTATGTAAAAACTTCAGATAGTTAATACTTCTTTCATCAGAACCAAAAAAATAATTAAACATCTTTACCTGGAAAACCATTTAATGAAATATCTTTTAATGCTTGTTTACGTGTTTTCCTATCGAGACAAGTAAGCAAAACTTTACCTTTTAAATGATCTAATTCATGTTGAAGTACTCTACCAAGGAGATCATCTCCTTCATAAAATATTTTATTTCCTTGTAAGTCAAAACATTCCATTTTTGCATGTTCTGATCTTGAAATCTCCCAATAATATCCTGGTAATGAAAGACAACCTTCAAGAAAGTTAATTTTGCCTGATTTCTTAATTGATTTTGGATTAACAGCTATATTTGGACCATCTCCAACATCAAACACAAAAATATTTTTATTAATCCCTATTTGAGGGGCAGCTAAACCAACACCAGGAGCAGAGTACATAATTTCCAACATCATATCTGTAAGGTTTTTTAACTCATTATCAAAAGAATTAACGTCATTAGATTTCATTTTTAATGAAGGATGTCCGAATGTAACAATGTCTAACATTTAAATATTTCTTATTTTTATTGGTTCAAACTTATTTACATCAGAAAATAAACTCATTATCTCATTGTAATTAAGATTATTACTTAAAATTAATCTGATTTCATACTCAAATAAGTTATTACTAATTTTAGGGCCTAATATATAGTCTTTAAAATTTTCATTAACATATTCATCTTTTGTTACAAAAGAAAATACTTTTATATTTATATTTGGACCATAATCAATACGTTCCTGGATCTCTTTATCTGCCAATTTATTAATATTATGAATAGAAAATAAATCAATAAAATTTTCTTCTTTGGTAGATAGCATTGTCACTTCGATATCATTATTTTTACAAAATTCTAACTGTTTCAATAAAGAAATTAATCTTATTGAATTAAGCGTATTGTTGGTTGTAATTTTAGGATTAAATAGTACAAACATATTATTTTCCTTTTCATCAAAATTATCAGTAAAATTAAAGTCAGAAAGTTTATTTTTTACAATATCAGAAAATGTAAACGGTTTTATAAGACTACTATCATATTTAGTGCGGAATATGTTAATACATTCTTCTAAGTTATTTCCGTATAAGTAAGTTACCTTATTTTCAATATCTATTTTTTTAATATGCTGAATAGAGTTAAAAACATCAAGCGCTGGAAATTTGTTATAAAATATAAAATTTCCACCAAAAATCATATTCTTATAAACTGCTAATTCTACAATGTTCATAGAATTTAATTTTGGAAGATTGAAAGCGATGTTATTAGTATCATAAAAATGAAAAATAGTATCATCTTCTAATTCAAAATAGTTGAAATTGTTAGAAAGAATAATTATGTTTTTAACATTTAACTCTTTAGATAGAATTGTTTCAATCTCATTTTTACCACCAGTTTTTTGAAAAAAAT
>Ga0208408_1002195_pt1 | contig 10612 bp, 9 predicted proteins | sample ETNtaG_4_FD_185776 | JGI IMG/M metagenome (GOLD analysis project Ga0208408, IMG submission 185776) | Marine microbial and viral communities from oxygen minimum zone, Eastern Pacific Ocean - ETNP201406SV67 (SPAdes) (version 2) | ecosystem: Environmental > Aquatic > Marine > Oceanic ... | reverse complement strand
GGATTGAATTTTACCAGATTTATTGACAGTCCATATATCCAAAAAACGTAAATCTATCAGTTTACCAGTTTCATTATGTTTAAAATTTTCAACACCAGTGACATATACTTTATATCTATTATTAGATGGGTATGAAGTAACGTTTTTATTTTCTATAGTTAAATCTGTATGCCAGTTATGAAGCATTTTTACAAAATTTATTTCTTGAACATTATTCCTTTTATCTTCTTTAGTAGGATAACCAATTGATGCATAATCAATTGATAGAACTGACGCAATCATACTTGAGTCATTTGCTAAATAACCATCATAATATTTATTTACAACATTACTAATATTAGATGGGACATCAAGTGAAGTTGAACAACCACCAATAATTATCAAAAAACACAATGCAGGCATCACAAACATCTTTAATCTTTTCATGGATATCTCCTCTTTTATCACCTAAATCTACCCATCATCCCAAAAACAAAAAACCCCACGAATGTGGGGCTTGATGCAAGTAATGTGATGTCTTGATAGGATTGGAAATTTTCGGATTGAGTGGAAATAGATTAATAGGTAGTGTGAACAGGGATGAGTTTTTTATATCCAAAATTCTAATTTCCATCATAACATCTATCTTTTATTTATAACAGCAAGTGTTAGCCTACTTTTACAAACTATGCTTTGGTTTTGATCTTTAATCACTATTTCCCAAACCTGAATCTTTTTACCGACTCTCACGGCATCAGCCCTGCCGTAAACCCATCCACTAGATACTGGATTCAGATGGCTGGCATTAATCTCAATACCAACTACTGATTGTGTGTCTAAATCTACCTGAAGCCCGCCGCCGATGCTTCCGAGTGTTTCAGCAAGAGCCACGCTTGCTCCGCCATGAAGAACTCCAAATGGTTGTTTTGTTCTATGATCAACAGGCATTCTTCCAGCAATATATTGTTTGCCTATATCTGTTATCTCAATACCAAGGGTTTCTACAAGAGTATTTTTTGAGCGTTCGTTAATCCGGTTTAGATATTTTTCTTTATCCATATATAATCTTATAATGATTTTACTATTGTTAAAGAACGGATGTGGGGCTTAACCTTAATGGGAAGTCTTATCCCAAACAGACCACATAGACCAAGCAACCAATAAGAAGAGAAATACTCCTACTAAGTATCCTTGATACTTTGGTGGAATTTTATCCAATAGTTTTTTCATAATAATCTCCTCATTCAAATCTACCCATCCTCCCAGAAACAAAAAACCCCACGAATGTGGGGCTTCATAATCAATTATACTTCTTCTTAAAATATTCGTATTCTTCTTTTATCACTTTTTCTGATAAAGTGTACTATATATATAAGTAGTTAATATGCTTCCTGTACTCATTAAGTATGACTGAATGTTATTTTCTGTTTTGGAAAAAACAGCCTGCTTTCCCCATTTTTGTTCTAAAAATAAATAGTAGGATTTTACAGCCAAAATTAAATGAGCTAATTCTTGACTGGTAATTGAAAAAGTCATAGAGCTTTTTTTCATTTCTACTTCTTGAAGGTGTTTGGACTGAAATTTTGAAAAATTGATTTGATGATTATAGCTACTTTCTGATTTAGGAGTATTCAATACGCTTAAGACTTCATTCAAAACAATATTAAAATCATATAAAAGAACTATACCTCCAGATCGAGTAACACGAGTAATTTCGTCCAATAAATATTGCGATTGACCATAATACCACGAACCTGCCAGTGTAACTATTTCAAAATAAAATTTGGGAAAAGGTATTTTTTTTGCATCCCAATAAAGATAGTTGACTTTTTTATCAAAAATAGTTTTGGTAAGCATAACTGGACTCGGATCTAGACCTACAATTTGATTGCAAAAATTTGCTAATGCAATGGAAGAATGTCCTATTCCACAACCAACATCAAGTCCTTTTTCAAAGTATTTTTCTTCTAAACAGCATTCTAAAATAGGTAAATGCAAGGCAGGACGATAAGCTGAATAGTGATAAGCGGTTATATTGTCGTAGTCATTTGACATAATGGTTAGTTTTTAAGTTCCTCAATGTCCGTATCACAATATTCTATTATTATATAATCGCTACAATTATTTTCCATTTCAATAATTACTTCTAGGTGATTGTAGTCTATTTGATCTATATCCATTTTTCTCAACACTTCGCCAGTGTTTGAATCCATGACTGGGACTATGGAATAATTTCGAATCTTTCTGTAATTGGTCAATTAAATCTTTTCTTTGTTCCCATAGATAATCCAATACCAAATTTAATTATCAGTTTCCGACAAACAAAAAGCCCCATCGAATGCGGGGCTTGTATTAAACAAATTTTGGATATTCAGCGTTTAGATTATCCTTCTAGTTTAGCATATTCATCCATGACCCGCTTTACAAAAGTGGAATCAAAAAATTTTACTTTTAACTGCTCTTCCATTGTGTGAGCTATTTCCTGAATCTGTTTGTAAGCACTTAATAGATAGGTTTTTTCTTTAAAAAATTCATAAAGCAAAGTATAAAATTCAAATGAAACATGTTCTCTCTCACTAATCATTTCATATATTTTATCACCATCAAAATCTTTTCCTAGATGCTTATAAATAATTCCCTGTGTTACATAAGCGGGAAGCTCATTCTCTTTTAGTCCAATCTCTTTGATGATAATCAATCCTCTTTGGATATACTCTAGCGCTTTATCCATATCTTGCTCTTGGTCGTAGTATAAGTATGCCATAAACCAGAGCCAATTACCAATGTTAAACTTGTAATCAATTTTCTGGTTTATTTTGAGTGCTTTTTCAAGATAATCTATTGCGATCTCTTTTTCACCAATTGAAAAATATAAAAAACCAATAATACCGAGGTTGCTACCTATCACGATCTTATCATCAAGCTCCTCAGCAATAGCTAACGAACGTTTGGAAAAATCCAGACATCTATCATAATCATATTTGGTCAAATAGCATAAACTGACATCTCTTAGGCTAACACCGATACCCCATTTATCACCAAGCTCCTCCCTAATCTTCAATGCTCTATTATAGTAGTCTAGGCTCTTTTCATATTCGCTTTTATTCAATGATACTGTTCCAATATTGCTCAAACAATCTCCTATTGAAGGTTTGTCATCGAGCATTTCAGCTTGGTCTAGAGCCGCAGAATATATTTCCAGTGCTTTTTCATTTTCATCCATCTGCCTATAGGTAGTCCCAAGTAAATTTTTTGCAGTGATAAGAGAATCATCAATCTTTATGGCCTTTTGTAGCAAGCCTCTTGCTAATCTTGTATCATCTTTGCTATCGCGTTTATCGTACCTGTGCTTTGCCTTCAGATATAACTCATAGGCCTTGGTATCGATAGTTTCGAGTCTTTTCAAAGGCTTTGGTTTTGTATCTAATGCCTTTAATAACCCATCAGATAAGTTGCTTTTAATTAAGGGTAAATTATCCCAGTTCTCTTGCCATCTGTCTGACCAAACCACTTTTGAGTCTTTTATGTCGTATAGCTCAATCGATAACTGAAATATCTCACCCATTTTCCATAAGGTTCCATTAGAGACATACCTTACAGATAATTTGCGTGCTTTTTCCTTGAAGGGCAAATCACCAAGCTCTTCGATCTCTTTCAAACTAGCTACCCTTATAAGACCCGCTGATGCAACATCTGAAATCAAATCTGAAGAAATCCCATAAGCGTAAAATATATCTTCATCAGCGCCTTTATTATCAAATGGAATTATCGCAATTGAAGGCACCTCATTATCTGTGTGTTTTTGAACTTGGGTCTCTTCAAATTCTTTTATATCAGGATCCTTTAGTTTGTCTCCTTTAAGTGTGTATACCTCTAAAAGTCTACCAACGCCTTTTAGACTCTGTAATCCTAGGGATGTACCGTTGAATTCTTTCTTATTCTCTAGTTCATCATATATATTTTTTGATACACAAACCCCTCCAATTGGTGATAATGATTCTAATCTACTGGCGATGTTCACGCCCTCACCAAAAACATCATCTCCATCAAAAACAATGTCACCTATATGTAGTCCTGCTCTAATATTCAAATGTTTTTCATCATATGTTGATTCCTGCAGATGAATTGCACAATTGGAGGCATCCACTGCTGAACTAAAATAGGATAGGGTCCCATCTCCAATCTCTTTGACAAAGACACCATTATATTTTTTTATCAGAGGTTGGATAATAACACGTTTTTTCTTAACTGCACCTATGGCCGCTGCTTCATCAGATGACATACTCTCAGTGAACCCTGCCAGATCTGTGAACATGATGGCAGCAAGTTTTCGGATAGGTTTATTTTTCATATTCAAATCTACCCATCATCCCAAAAACAAAAAACCCCACGAATGTGGGGCTTGATGTTGTGAAAAGGGTAAATCTATTTCAATAGCACCATCTTCTTCGTCTTCCTGAACTCACCTGCCTGGATTGTATATAAGTATAATCCTGCTGATACTGGGGAGCCTTTATCATTAGTGGCGTTCCAGCGTACTGATTTAAAGCCGGCATTCTGCTGACTGTTTACCATAGTCTTAACAACCCGTCCCATCATATCGTAGATAGTGATATTGACAAGGGCATTTTCAGGCAAGTCATATCTCAAAGTTGTGAAAGGGTTAAATGGATTTGGGAAATTCTGCTCAAGTGCAAATCCCTGAGGAAGTGTTTCACTTCTGTTATCAACCCCGACAGAATTTGAAGGGGAGAAGCTAATATTGTCAAAATAGCAAATATTATCCTGCGTTCTTCCTGTCAGATCAAAATCAGGAAAGATTACAATTTGATCTTTAACAACTGGATATACTCCAATACGGGATGAGAAATCAAATGTTAATTCTTCCCATTGATTAATTAAAGTATTAGCAACCTTTATCTCTGGTTGAGCTGCTGAAGTAGCATCAACAAACTTTATTCCAACATCACTAATTACATCTTTCAAAACCATTATCTTAATTATGCAATTAGTAGAATCAAAACTAAAAGACCCTATATCAGTACCGTGCAGGGATTCGCAGCCTGCCCAAGGTTGACCAGCCTGTAAAGCAGTAAACATCGCTACGGTGGCTGATGAGTTGAGATCACCAGTATTGGGATTTGTCACTATTTCAAGGGAAGGATTATTATCATTCTCGAAGACAGTCCAAGTCCAAGTGGCACCATAACCACCAGTTTCAAAATCAATCGGAGAATTTTGTGCAAACAAAAATCCACTAACAATCATAATAACTAATAATAATTTTTTCATATCTAACTCCTTTTCCAAATCTACCCATCCTCCCACAAACTATAAACCCCACGAATGTGGGGCTTTATGATTTCAAAAGCTTTATTCTACATTAGTGATAATATTTTCTTAGACTGCCAAATATATGGACATGTAATTTTCTAGAATTAATAATTTGTTTATAGTTTTGGGTTTTAATCTACCTGCACCATTATTTCATTATGACGAAAAGGCGGAAGTATCCAAGGTGAATTGTATTGTGCAACCATAAAGGTCCCCTTCAAAACATAATTTTCTTTTTTTGCCCACTCTTTCAATTTATGATGATAATGTTCTACCCTAGATTCAGTTGCCCAACCACCAAAAGATATAACAGCAACCATCCCTAAATTCCTTTCTATTATCTGAACATCTGGATTGTCTGGATTTGGGAGGGTTTCTAAATCATGAGACCTAGGCATTACAAAGGCTATCTCATAAGAATCCTTTACATCAACCGGACTATTTGAAATTACCGGTGCAGTCATCGCAATCTCCATGTTCTTACTATTGCCTCCGAATATATAATTTGCAATTCTTCGAAACCCTGTATATGTTGATTCTTTAAATTCAGAATCAACTAATGTCCTGGCAATAACCATGGGAGTATATTTTCGTACCTGAAAAGAACCAGAATTTTTTAGTAGTGTATATACAGGTCTTTCAAGTTTTGTATTAGAAAAGCCTCTTATCATGTTTAGACCTAAAAGCACAACTATTAATAAAGGAATTGTAAAAGCTATTTTATTCGTACAATAATTAATTATAATCCGTTCCTTTGAATGATATTTTCCTCATTTTAACTATATACAATTTATCCATCCTCCCACAAACAAAAAACCCCGGGTGACCGGGGCTAATTAGATAATCAAGCTGGTGATATTCTTAAATATGTTCTTTTGTTATAAGAAATAATATTATTAACCCTGTGAGGGTACCAGATATCAAAGTGTTTACAAATATTGATAATTCTGGTTGCAATAACATGATAGATATATAGATGATATTTACTATAAAACCACCTAAAAACATTCTTTTAATCCATATCATACCCAAATCTACCCATCCTCCCACAAACAAAAAACCCCACTAATGTGGGGCTTGACGTTGTGAAAATGGTAAAATTATTTAAGTGATACCATCTTCTTAACCTGCTTGAAACCTTGTGATGTCATGTCTAATTGTACTAAATCCGTTGTGAATAGATTGTACGAAATACCTTGCAAAGTTGATAACCCAGAAGAAGATTTCCATACTATGTATACAATACTCCCCATCGCCTTAACGGTTATATTCACCCTGTTCCTATGGGTAGGTGGAAATGTATCCAGTAAGATAGGGATAACGGTATCCCCCAATTCCTATGTAAATGAGCAAGTGGAATATCAAGTGATTCTCTTGATTATTACAGGATTTTCTCTGTTGATGACCTATTTGCTGAACAAGCCCAGTTTCGAAGAGCACTTCTCGTTTGGGAAGATTTCAAATCCCAGCAACGAACTGAAGCTCTTTGGCATTAAGCAGGGCGATTCATGGTTGAAGACGGGGCTTTCTCTTTGTTTGGTAATCACAGGTGTTACGGCATTGTTTATGTACATCCAGCTTAAAAAGTTTAATGTGGATTGGTCGATCTTGCAGGGCGGAATAATATGGATCTTGCTCTTGTCGATTACGAATTCCTTTGGCGAGGAAATGATTTTTAGAATGGGGCTTGTGTCTCCGCTAAAAGGCTTATTGGCTCCCGGTACGATCTATTTAATCTCAGGCCTATTATTTGGGTTGGCTCATGCAAAAGGAATGCCCAGCGGGGTGGTAGGGATGTCATTAGCTGGTTTGCTGGGCTATGTCTTGGCTAAATCTGTTTATGAAACACAAGGATTCTTTTGGGCCTGGACAATTCACTTTTTACAGGACGTAGTGATCATAGGTTCACTTTACCTGATGAACGCAGGTAAGAGTGCATAGGGGTAAATCGAAACCCTTTTTTATTTTAATCTCTTCATCAAAATCTACCCATCCTCCCACAAACAAAAAACCCCGGGTGACCGGGGCTTGATTTATGCTATAATTTCAACTTCATTCCTATATGACTATCTTCGAATCCTAATGCCTTGTAAAACTCTATTGCAACAGGTCTTTTCTTATCTGTGGTTAATTGAACCAAGTGAGCACCCTTTTGGTGACTTCGATTAATTGCCCATTCCAATAACTGTTTTCCAAATCCTTTCCCTCTGAAATTATTATGTATTCTCACTGCTTCAATTTGTGCTCTTATACCACCTTGATATGTTAGATAGGGTATGAAAGTAAGTTGAAGAGTACCAATAATCTCTTTTTCATCATTTTCAAAAATTATTAACTCCTGATTTTTATCATTTAGTATTGCATCAAAAGCATCATAATATTTTTTTGGTATAGGATTATTGATTTCTTCTCTTTTTCGTCCTAATTCATCATCTGCTAACATCATAACAATACTTGAGACATCACTTCTTTTAGCAGGTTTAAACTTCATGATTGAGAATTATATTTAACCAAATCTACCCAAACTTTCAAAAAAATAGCATTACAATGTGTGTGCCTCTTATATCCCGACCCGTACTCCCCTTGATTCTGGTTGGGTTAGGAAAATTACGTTGAGATTTTTAGGTTGGGATTAAAGTGTGTCCATCATTTTTGTGTCCATTATTAGGGTATATTTGAACGTAATTGATAAGTTTTGACATAAAAAAAGCCCTGCGGTAAGACAGGGCTTTTCTGAGAGACGTATGGTATTTATCTCGAGCGGGACCGACGAGACTTGAACTCGCGACCTCCGGCTTGACAGGCCGGCGTTCTAACCAACTGAACTACGATCCCAAATTATCTTCAATTTCCGGTGACTTTTCCCGGTAGATCAATGCTGCAGGAATAAAAATAATGTAACCGATAAACAGCATGATGGGTGCCAAGGTAACACTTTCAAAACTATCCACACCTTCCGGCCCTTGGTACATAACTAAATAGCCAAAGATGACAAGTGCCAGCCCAATACCAAAAAGAACATAATTTGTTTTGGAAAAGGACCAACTCTCAAAGAGCGGTTTGCTATCATCACTGTCTTTACTGTGGAACAGCTTACTCATGGCGGCGGGGAAATTACATTTTATTCCACCGGCCCCAAAGCTGTTTTTGTCTCAGAAACAGTCAAGAAACCAAATTGACAAGCCGAAATAAGTTATGATAAATTCGCCGCCCTGAAATGGATACTTTAGATAAGGGAAAAACACATTTTCTCTATGGTGCAGCTGTTTTTTTTTCCGTGGTTTTCACTTCAGTTGCTTTAATCTTGTTCTGGCCTCAGCAAAATTCCGGCAAGGTTGCAAAAGTAACGGTTAAATCAGGAATCTCTCTTTTGCAGCTTGCACAGCAGATGAAAAACAATAAATTGATTACCAATACAAGTACATTTTTGTGGGCCGCACAGCTAATGGGCAAGGAACGTAAAATACCCACTGGAACGTTTCATTTGCAGGATGCGACCAATAATTATGCAATTATTCAGCAGCTGGTCCACGGTTCTCCGGAGTTGGAAAAAATCACATTTCTGGAAGGATGGACTGTCAGACAATTTGCAAATCATCTGGCGGAAAAACTGGATTTAGAAGCGGAGAAAATAGAAGGTCTGGCCAACCGGGAGGCATTTTTGCGCAAGCACCAGATCAATAGCAGTTCTGCGGAAGGCTATTTATTTCCTGACACATATTTACTTTCTGAAAATACTGACCCGGAATCTGTTTTAAATATACTTGTAAATGAAAGCAGGAAATTCTGGACCAAGGCTAGGGAATACAGGGCAACGGCACTGGGCTTAACAAAACATGAAATTGTGACACTTGCATCCATTATCGAAGGAGAGGCTATTTATGACGATGAAAGGCCGGTCATTTCTGCCGTGTACCATAACCGCTTGGAGAGCGGGATGAAACTGCAGGCAGATCCTACAATACAGTATATTATAGATGATGGGCCGAGAAGGCTGCTGAACCGGGACCTGCGGATTAAATCTCCCTATAATACATACCTGCATGAGGGCTTGCCTCCAGGACCAATAAATTCTCCTGGTAAAAAATCGTTGCTCGCTGCTCTCTACCCGGAAGAAAATGAATATTTATTTTTTGTCGCTAAAGGGGACGGCTACCATACTTTTTCAAAGACAGAAAAAGAGCATAATCGTGCTAAGAAGAAACTGCAGAAACTGCGTAAAGCGCTGAAAAGGAATAGACGAAAATGAGCTTAAAAGGGCTTAATAAGGTGCAGGGCAGGGCAGTGGAAGCAGTGGATGGCCCGGTGCTGATATTTGCGGGAGCGGGCAGCGGAAAAACCCGCGTACTGACCCATAAAATGGTACACCTGATCCAGGATGGGCATTATCAGCCGGAAGATATTCTGGCCGTAACTTTTACCAACAAAGCTGCAGCGGAGATGAAAGAACGGGTTATGAAACTGCTCAAAACGGATTCGCTGCCTATTACGATTGGCACCTTTCACTCCATCTGTGCCCGCCTGCTTAGGACTGAGGCCAGGCATGTAAACCTGAGTCCCAGTTTTGCGATTTACGATGTTCAGGATCAAATGGACCTGATCAAAGTGATCCTTAAAAAATTAAATGTCCATAAAGATATCCTGGGACCAAATGCAGTCCGAAGTCAGATCAGTTATTTGAAAAATAAAATGATCATGCCCAGTGCCCAGCTCAAAAAGGCTCGGACCAAGCTGGAAAAAACGTCGGCAGAAGTCTATGCAGCCTATCAGGCTGCGTTAAGGGAAAATGAAGCGCTGGATTTTGACGACCTGCTGCTGTATCCCCTGGAATTATTTGACAAAGCCCCGAAAGTATTGGAGAAATATCAGAATATATGGAAATATATCCTGGTGGATGAATACCAGGATACCAACCGCCCGCAGTACTTTTTTATTACCCGCCTGGCAGAGAAAAATGAAAATATCTCTGTAGTGGGTGACGATGATCAATCCATTTACGGATGGCGGGGAGCCGATGTGACAAATATACTGGATTTTGAGAAATTTTTCCCCAGCTGCCATATTTTCACTCTGGAAAAAAATTATCGCTCTACCCAGCAGATACTGGACGCGGCTACCGCTGTGGTTACCCATAACGATAAACGAGCCAAGAAAAACCTGGTGGCGGCCAACGGTTCCGGGGAATTGATCGGCCTGTTTGAAACAAGAGATGAACTGGAAGAGTCCGATGCAATTATTTCGGCGCTGGAAAAGGAGATCAAGCTGAAGAAGCGCACCTTCAGCAACTTTGCTGTTCTTT
>Ga0208408_1002192_pt1 | contig 10618 bp, 6 predicted proteins | sample ETNtaG_4_FD_185776 | JGI IMG/M metagenome (GOLD analysis project Ga0208408, IMG submission 185776) | Marine microbial and viral communities from oxygen minimum zone, Eastern Pacific Ocean - ETNP201406SV67 (SPAdes) (version 2) | ecosystem: Environmental > Aquatic > Marine > Oceanic ... | reverse complement strand
CTTTTAATTTCAAGGCTCCTTCTAGAGCTACAGGGAATTGATAACCCCTTCCAAGATAAAGAAAATTATTAGCATCAATAAAATTTTTAGATATATTAAATATTTCATCAGATAATTTCAAAATTTTACTTATTAAATCTGGTACTCTCTTAATACTATCTAAATTAGAATTTAATTTTCCAAGTTTCAGTTTTTGCGAAACAAAGCTTGTAAACAATTCTAAAATCACAACCTGAACTGTAAATGCCTTAGTAGATGCAACTCCAATCTCTGGGCCGGCATGCATATAAATGCCACAATCAGTTTCTCTAGAAATAGAGCTACCTACAACATTTACAATACCCATAGTTAGTGCATTTTTATCTTTTGCTTTTTTAATTGCAGCCAAAGTATCTGCTGTTTCCCCAGATTGACTTATTGCAATTACAAGTGATTTTTCATTAACAGAAGTATTTCTATATCTAAACTCAGAAGCATATTCGACTTTTATTGGCTTATTTAAAACATCTTCTAATAAATAGCTGCCAATTTGAGCTGCATGCCAAGATGTTCCACATGCTGTAATAAAAATATTTTCTGCCTCAATAATTCTATCAATAAAATCATTGATTCCTCCTAAAATAACATTGTTATTTTCATCAATCCTACCTCTTATTGCTTCCCTTACAGCACTAGGTTGCTCGAAAATTTCTTTTAACATAAAATATTTATAATCACCTTTTTCTATTTGTTCAAGTGTATAATCAATTTTTTTAATATTTTTAGTTACTTCTTCATTATGATCTAGATGATTAATCTGATACTTATCTGCATTGACTTGAACTATTTCTCCGTCATCTAAATAAATAATGTTTCTTGTATAATCTAAAATAGCAGAAACATCAGATGCTAAAAATGTTTCATCTTTTCCTATCCCAATTAATAAAGGACTACCTTTTTTAGCTGCTACCAATTTATTTGGTTCATCCTTACACATAACTACTATCCCATATGTACCAATTACTTTTTCTAGTGCTAGTTTAACAGTTTCATAAAATCCTAATTTTTCCTTTTTATATAAATACCCTATAAACTGTACTAATACTTCTGTGTCAGTATCAGTTTTGAAAATAACTCCTTCATTCATCAAATATTGTTTTAAAGAAAAATGGTTCTCAATAATTCCATTATGAATTAAACTAAAATTTTTATTTGTATCTAGATGAGGATGAGCATTAGTTGCATTAGGTTCCCCATGTGTAGCCCATCTAGTATGACCAATTGCAATTGAACTTTTATGATTTTTTATTGAAGATAATTTTTCTAATTTTTCAATCTTTCCTTCACACTTTGAAATTGTTAGATTGCTATCTTCGATTGAACATAAACCAGAAGAATCATAGCCCCTATATTCTAATCTTTTAAGACCTTTTATTATTATATCAGAGGCTTTCTTATTTCCTATGTATCCTACAATACCACACATACATTACTCCCATTCTATTGTTCCAGGTGGTTTTGATGTAATATCAAGAACTACCCTATTTACACCCTTTACCTCATTAACTATCTTATTAGAGCACAATTTAAGAATTTTTTCTGGTAAATCATACCAATCTGCAGTCATTCCATCTATACTAGTCACCATTCTTAAACAAATCACATTTTCATAAGTTCTTTTATCTCCCATCACACCAACAGTTTTAAGTGGAAGAAGAACACAAAAAGCTTGCCAAATTTTATCATAATAGTCATGTTCAAGTAATTGATTTATAAAAATTTTGTCTGCATCTTTTAAAATATTCAATCTATCGTTAGTTATCTTACCTATTATTCTTATTGCTAATCCAGGACCAGGAAAAGGGTGTCTCATTAAAAATTTATCAGGTATATTTAATGTTCTTCCAATTTTTCTAACTTCATCTTTAAAAAGTTCGTTTACTGGTTCAACTAATTTCAAATGCATTTTCTCTGGTAAACCACCAACATTATGATGTGATTTAATTTTATCTGCTAAGTTTCCATATCCTCCTGATTCAATTACATCAGGATATAATGTACCCTGAGCTAAAAATTTAATATTATCATATCCATTAGAGATCCTATCAAATTCTTCTATAAACTTAAACCCTATAATTTTTCTTTTTTTCTCCGGATCACTTACATTACTCAAAGCATCTAAAAATTCTTTTGATTTATTATATAGCGTTACATCTAAATTTAAATGTTGATTATATATTTTCATTACTTCATTTGCTTCATCTTTTCTTAATAAACCATGATCAATAAAAACACAAATTGCTTGATTGCCTATTGCTTTTTTCATTAAGGTCCCAACAACTGTAGAATCGACACCTCCACTTAAAGCACAAATAACCTTGCTGTCTCCAATAGTTTTTTGGATATTAGAAATAGTTTGATTTATAAAATTTTCAGGAGTCCAACTATTTTCAACTTTACAAATTTTAGTTAAAAAATTATTGATTATTTTTTGTCCATCCTTAGAATGATAAACTTCAGGATGAAATTGAACTCCAAATAATTTATTTTGATTATTTTCAGCTGATGATATAATATCATTATCAGACCTACTTGTAACTAACCAATCATTAGGAACACTATGAACTTTATCACCATGACTCATCCAAACATTAGAAATTTTATTTATCTGATCAAATATTAAACTACTATCTATTAAGTTAATATTAGCATTCCCATATTCAGCTCTTCCTGAACTTTTCACTACACCTTTAAAATTATTGACTAAAAGCTGAAAGCCATAACAAATACCTAAAATTGGAACATTGTAAACAAAAATATTTTCAGGTAATGAAGGAGCATTGTCCTCATAGACACTTGAAGGACCACCTGATAAAATGATACCTTTAATATTATATTTATTAAGCACACTATCAGAACAATCAAACGGTAAAATTATAGAGTGGACATTTAATTCTCTAATTTTCCTTGCTATTAATTGAGTATACTGTGAGCCATAATCTAATATAATGATTGTTTCATGCATAACAAATCAATACAACAAATTAATTGTTTTATTAATGATATTTTTCAAATCTTTTCTCTCAACTATTTTATCTATAAAACCTTTTTCAAATAAAAATTCTGATGTTTGAAATCCTTCAGGTAAATCCTGACCAATAGTTTGTTTAATAACTCTTGGCCCTGCAAAACCTATAAGGGCTTTAGGTTCAGAATAAATTACGTCACCTTGCATGCCAAAACTTGCAGATATACCACCAGTTGTAGGGTCAGTTAAAATAGTTATATATAATCCCCCTGATTTTGAAAATCTTGCCAACTTGGTTGATGTTTTTGCTAATTGCATCAAACTCAGAACCCCCTCTTGCATTCTTGCTCCACCAGATGCAGTGATAATTATTAAAGGTTTTTTTTCTTCATAAGCTTTATCTATTGCCACACCTATTTTATAACCAACTACTGAGCCCATACTTCCACCAATAAAATTAAAATTCATTATTGCTAAGATAACATCAATTCCATTTATTTTACCTGAAACCGTCTTTACTGCACTCTTCTCTCCGGTTTTATTAGAGTATTCTTTAATTTGATCAGAATATTTTTTTTTTGAAAAAAAACTTAACGAATCAACAGAAGTAACATTAGAACTAAATTCTTCATAATCATTTTCATCTATAAGTAATTCTATATATTTTTTAAAATTCATTCTAAAATGATAGTTGCAATTATTACATACAGAAAAATTTTTCTCTAACACTTTCTTATATAATACTTCATCACAATTTGGACACTTAAGCCAACTTCCTTCCTCAGTATCTCTTTTAAAAGAAGTTTTAATATTTTTAGATTTTCTTCTGAACCACTCAGTCATAAATTACTATTCTACCATTAAATATATTGGGTTAATATTATCAATACTTTTATTTTTAAACGAATCAAATTTCTCCAATGATAAAAAACCTATACTAGCTGCATTTGGTTTTATTGCTTTATACTCTATATTTAAATCTTTAGGGAAACCATAACCATAAATTGTCTGCTCAAATATTTTGTTAATTACCATACATTTATATTTACTTTTAGTGCTTGTATTATTATAAAAACCTACAAAAGCATAATCTTTATGTGAATAAATTGCAATGCAATAATTATTAATATCTTCAATGTTATATCTTATTCCATCAAAAGTATTAATAGGAATTATGGGCAGTTGTAATGCTGTAGCAAGTCCCTTTGAAAAAGCAGAGCCTACCTTTAATCCTGTAAATGAGCCAGGTCCGGTAGATAAAGCGATATAATCTAAAAAATTATTTTTGTTTTTTAAAAAATCATTAACAAAAACTGGTAAACATTTTGAATGATCATTTGTTTCTTTTTCTAAAATATCAACCAGTTTTGAATCTACAAATAATGCTACACTACAAATATTAGTTGAAGTTTCAATAGCAATAAAATTCATTTTGAAGTAATCCTTCTATATTGATTATCACAATGTTCAAAATATATTTTCTTAATATTATCTGGAAGTAATTCCGGTAATAGATCAGCCCACTCTATAATAACTATACCTTTACTATTTAAAATTTCTTGAAATCCAATATTTTGCCATCTTGCTAAATTATTATCTCTATAAAAATCAATATGGAAAACTTTCACTTTAGCAAAATATTCATTTATTAAAGTAAATGTTGGAGATGTTACATCATACTTATACCCCAAACCTTTTAACATACCTTTAACAAAAGTAGTTTTACCACTTGCAAGATCACCTATTAATCCAATAACTGATCCTGATAAAATATCTTCAGAGTATTCCATTCCTAGATTAAAAGTATCTTCTTCATTCTTTAAAATTTTATTTAGTTTCATTTATATTATTTTTTTTTCAGGTGAATTAATGGAACTATCATTTCATCAAGACTAATCCCACCATGTTGAAAACTATCCTTTAATAAATTGGAATACTTATTGAATTGATTTGAATAAACAAAAAATTTATTATGCTTTGCAATAATATATTGTGTATTAACATCAAATGTTGGTAATAAATATTGATTAGGTTGTTCGATTTTCATTACATCTTTATCATTTATATTTAAATTTCTTCCATATTTATATCTAACCCCTGAAGAGGCTGTATTATCTGCTTTTACTTTTGTTGGTTTAGATACCATTGTATTACCATGATCTGATGTTATAACAATTTCAGCATCCCAGTTTAAAAATTTATTCAGACAATCTTTTAACCATGAATTTTTAAACCAATTAAATACAGCTAATCTATAAGCTGACTCATTTGGAATTAACTCTTTAAGTATATTAGACTCTGACCTAGAATGACCTAAAATATCAACGAAATTAACTACTATGCTCAAAACATCAACATCTTTAAAATCAGTTAATTTATTATAAAACTTTCGTCCCTCTTGATAATCAAATATTTTTTCATAATGAAATGATTTATTTGAAAAACCATTATTATCTAAGAGTTTCCTAAATAAGGAATCTTCATACGAATTCAATTTATTCTCTTTAAACATTTTAGTCCATATATCAGAATAATTATTTTTTATTTCGAGGGGCATTAATCCACTAAAAATAGAATTTCTAGCAAAAGGAGTCGCAGTTGGTAAAATAGAAAAATGACATTCTTCATTAACTTTATAATCATTCTTGAATAATTTCGAAACTTGTTTCCACTGATCAAATCTAAAACAATCAATAATAATAAAAATTAGTTTTTTATTACTTTCAATGATTGGTTTTAAAGAATTATCAAAAACATCGCATGACAAAACAGGTTTTTTATTATTTTTTGAAACCCAATCCTTATAGTTACATTCTATATATTTATAAAAATTATTGTTCAATACTTCCTTTTCATCAATCAATATGTTTTTTAAATCTACATTGTTTACATCATCTAGTTTTATTGACCATTCACATAATTCATTATTAATTCTCTCCCAATCAATAAAATCAAATTTATCATAATCTGAATTTTGCAAAATTCTTATAAAGTCTAGAAATTTTTTAATTAAAGTATCATTAGTAATCTGTTTATCATCAAGAATTTTCTTACATGCACTAAGAATTTGACTTGGGTTTACTGGTTTAGTTAAATAATATGATATTTTTTCAGACAAAGCTTCTTCCATAATACTTTCTTCTTCATTTTTTGTTACCATAATTATTGGAAGATCTGAATTTATTTCTTTTAATCTTTTCAAAGTCTCTATTCCATCAATTCCTGTCATCATTTCATCTAAAAGAACTAAATCAACTGTATTATTACTACAATAGACTACAGCATCTTCTCCAGAATTGGATGTCTCAACTGAATAACCTTTATCAGACAAATAGATTATATGAGACTCCAATAAATCAATTTCATCATCAATCCATAATATTTTATTATTCTTCTTCATTATTATTTCTGTTCTAATACAAAAGCACCACGCCAACCTGTTCTTGGTGGGAATCTCTTAAATTCATAAGCTCTTTCTATAAAAATTCTACTAGGGTTTATATCTTCTTCATCTTTGTTTTGTTCCAATTCATTACTTTTATAAAATACTTCAATTGCTTCATCCCATTTTTGATTATAATAAAGTTCAATTCCATTATTAAATAGCTTAGCTAGCTTAATATCCTCATCACTAGCACTATCCTTAAAATCTATAATTTCTATGGTTTGATGCCAAACTGTTTTTCCTACAAACTGAACTCTATCTATATATCTCCAACAATAGTTATTTGAACCCGCATCAAGTAGCGTGTCTTCTGTTGTATGAAAGAGTATTCCATATTGTTTTGCAGCAGACTCAAGCCTAGCTGCAATATTAACTACATCACCCATCATTGTATAATTCATATGATGTTTAGAACCCATATTTCCTGTAACCATTTCACCTGAATTAATACCAATTCTCATCTTCATGGTATGAACAATAGGAGGCCATTTATCACCTTCTGATTGCCATTTTTTATTTAATTTCAATAAATTCTTTTGACAATAAACTGCTGTATCTAAAGCAGCTTTAGAATGGTCTTCAAAAAAAACAGGCGCACCAAAAAAAGACAAAATAGCATCTCCTTCATATTTATCTAATGTACCTTTATGATTTAATATTATTTCAGTTTGACTAGACAAAAATTCATTTAATAAATCAACTAATTTTTTTGATGATAATTGCTCAGAAATTGTAGAAAAAGATTGAAGGTCAGAAAAAAATGCAGTTCTAATTCCACTTTCCCCGCCAAGCTCTGGTAATTTTTTACTTTTATACATATCATCAATTAATTTAGGAGATACATATTTACCAAAAGTTTCCTTTAGGAATTTTTTATCTCTTTGTTCATTTAATAATTTATATGTAAGATTAATTCCAAAGGTTACAATGACAGATGCAATAGGGAAAAAAATTGGTAATAACATTGACTCATTTGGCACAGGAGAATTATACTGTATATCTATTTTAGAAAATAAATTAATAAAATATTTCAATATCCATAATTGATCACATAAGAATGTACCAACAGTAAAAGAAAACCAAGCTATTATACTCAATATACTAAATGAAATACTTAGCATAATTGATTCAATATTTGAAATTACTAAAGTAATTAGAACAAATGAAAAAATTAATAAACAATGAGAAATGAATGAAGTTTTAGATAAGCTTAGAGTTGAAGTCGGGACACCAATAAAATCAGAGTCTAATAATTGTTGCACAGCATTTGCATGAACTTCTAATCCTGGCATTGGGTGCTCTGAATTTCGATAATTAAAATAAGGTGTTGATACGAAGTCATTGTCTTCCGGTAAAGATGAACCTATAATAACAATTTTATTTTTAAATGGATTATTTCTTTGACCAAAAAATTTATAAAGAGGATTTGTATTATCAATATATTTATCCATCCAATCATCATCTTCTTCAATAACAGATAAATTATATTCATGAGTATCAATAACATCAGATAGAGAAAATTTATCAAATGTTTTATATATATTGGATGCTGGACCTAAGTAATTAAGTAAAAAAGATGCCTCATTACCATATGTATTAATATCAAAATCTCCAAGATGAAAAATTTCCTTATCTAAATCCTGATTTATTGTATAATTGTTTATTTCATTAAATGATAAAACTGATTGAACGGCGAGAGATAAATAAATTTTAGGTTCTGATGGTATTTTATAAAAAATAGGATATCTTCTTATAACATTATCCACTAAATCTGATTCTTGATCTATTAAACCAACAGGAGGATTTGATTCTAACAAAACTTGATAGGGTTCAACAAAATAATATGATGGAATTCTATTTGGATTATATGCTACCTTCCCAGATAAAATTACATCAGTACCATTCTCTTTTGCATTTATCATTGAGTTAGAAAATTCAATATCAGCATCAATATAATTACATCCATCACATTCTTTTTCGATCGTATTTTGAATAATTTGAGTCGTATGATCAGGAGAATCAAACATAATATCAAAAACTATAGTTTTAGCTCCTGCTAAAGTAAGATTTTGTACAAGTTTAGACCATATCCTACCACGCGTGTACGGGTATCCTTCAGGTATTAATCTATAAGCTTCATCATCTATTTCAATTAAAACTACATCTTGACCATTATCTCTTAGGCCATTACCTTTATCTTCAAACGGTTCATGTAAATCCCATATTCCATTATTATTCAAATCATCATATGATTCATTACTATTCCATGTTTGATTTCCATAATCAGTAAATTTCTCATTAGCATCCCATTTCCCATTAATATTAGAATCAATATATTCTTCAGAAAATTTACTTTTTGAAAATTTAGAATCCCAACCAATTAATGGACCTCTGATTTTAAAACGCAAATCATATAGTTTGGATTCAATCGAACTAAATGCACCTATAAAATGCAAAACAAATATTAAAGAAAATGATGATAACCCTATAAAAATCAATGGGAGGTTTTTTATGATTATTTTTTTCAAAATTTAAAATCTATATGAAATATTCATCTTAAAGAACGAATTATTATAATCTGGAGAAGATACAATATTTTTAAACCTATAATTATACAATATATTTAAATTTAAATTATCAAGAAACAAAAAGTCAGAATACATCCTTATACTATATTGATCATATTTCATTGCTCCACTTCCATTAATATACTCTAAACCTGCTCCTACTCTTTTAATTTTTTCATTATACTTATAATTAAATGACATAGCAATTGTATTAATCCTTTGTTTTTCATAATAATTAGATTTTTTTTGTGCATAATCGAAATAATTATTTGAATAATTAAAATTTGATTCCCATTGATAATCAAAGGTTGTTTTTAAATTAACGCCCAAATTATTATTTCTTGATCGTGGTGAAACATAGTTTGTGTCTATTTCTCCAGAATTTAAAAATCCTCTGTCTTCTATTAACAAATCTTTTTTTGATGAAGAAAAATATGTTAAAGTAATATTTTGTTTATATTTAGATTCGAAACTATGGTTGACTGAGATATTAAAATTATTTGTTTTAGTATCTAATCTTGTATCTAAAATATCATTTTCATCTATAATTTCGTCTCCATTAATATCAGCATCATAGGATTCTTCACTTCCACTTTTTCTAGAATAATTTGAAAATGCTAAATTAAAAGAAGGAAATTCTATACCAGGATAATAGCTTATATTAAAATCATATTTATCTGAAATATCTGGAGTATCATCATCGTTAATTCCATTTGTTATTTGACTAAATTTAAATGTAAAGAACATTCTATTTTCTAACATTCTAATTCTATCACTGAAATATTTTTCTCTCATATCTTTTTGTAAATATGGATTTCCAAATGTATTAAATGATTGACCTACTTGTTTTATTCCAAACTTAATTTGATTATTTATAACTCTTAAAGAAAAATCAATATCATATGCTACTTCTGGTGCATTAAAAACATCTGATAATGAAATAGATTCATCATTTTCAAGCTTTTGCACTAAATTATAAAATGGAATCGTAGGTATAGCATCGAAATTGTAATGAAAAATTTCTTCAAAACTTTCTGGATCTGGAATAGCATCTAATGCAATGCCTTGCTCTAAAACTTCTAAATTAATTTCGGTATCATTATTTTGATTCCATATTTCTAGGTCAGAGTCATATGAACCATCTTCATATATATATGCCTTACATTCATGCCAATAATGATCAAATAGGTTACATCCTCCAGACTCATATGATTCAGTACAATCTTCAGTTAATAATTGCCAATTTTCAACAAGATCATAAGTTGTTCCAAATTGACAATCTGTATAATCATCACTGTATGTATCAAACTCATTAACTGACTTTACTGGATTCCATATATTTTCATTAAGTAGACTCATAGCAAACGATGTTCGAAATTTTAAATTATTATTTTTTGATTGTAATGAAAAATCAGTTCCAATGACAAGATTATCTTCAGGCTTATCACCATCCCATTGATCTTCAAGTAATATTTGTTGATCTAAAATTAAGTTTCCATCATTATTTATGAGTCCATAATTTTGGCCTAAAAATGCTTCTAAATTCTCATTTTTAACTTTAATATCCCAAACATATTGAATTAACGGATAAGTCTCATA
>Ga0208408_1002186_pt1 | contig 10635 bp, 13 predicted proteins | sample ETNtaG_4_FD_185776 | JGI IMG/M metagenome (GOLD analysis project Ga0208408, IMG submission 185776) | Marine microbial and viral communities from oxygen minimum zone, Eastern Pacific Ocean - ETNP201406SV67 (SPAdes) (version 2) | ecosystem: Environmental > Aquatic > Marine > Oceanic ... | reverse complement strand
ATGAAAAAGTATTAAAAACTTATGGTTTAGATAAACCAATTATGGAAAGAGTTCAGTTATATGTAGTTAATTTCTTTAAAGGAGATTTTGGTTATTCTTATAAATATTATCCAAAAACACCTATTGAGTTAATTGCTGAAAGGCTACCAAGGACGCTAATGCTATTTGCAATTGTAAATATTGTAGCTTTTTACACAGGCTTTTTAGTTGGGAAAGTATTAGCTTGGAGAAGAGGTTCAAAATCTGAAACTTGGATTACAGTAACTTCTGTATTTTCTTATACAGTATTTTATCCATGGTTTGCTCTTATGATGCTTTGGTTCTTTGGATATAAAATGGGTTGGTTCCCAATAGGTAAATTTTTATATCCTGAAAAATGGTATGACGCCCCATGGGATAGTGATGTAATTTTTGTTTTAATGATTAAATTTACAGTAATAATTTCGGTACTTCAATTTATGGCTTATTTATTAACAAGAGGAATAGAATCCTTAACACAACGAAGAAATATAAGGTTTGGAAGTTTAATAGCAATATTTATAGGTAGTTATTTATTTTGGAACACTGGTGATGCCCTAACAAAAAAACCATATGCAGCTGATATTGCATATCACATGATACTCCCAGTTATAGTTGTCACTATCGTTGCTTTTGCTGGTACAGCTTTGTTAACAAGAACAACTATGGTTGAAGTTATAAAAGAAGACTATATTTTAACTGCTAGAGCTAAAGGCTTGAGTCAAAAAAGAATTAGAGACAGACATGCAGCAAGAACAGCTCTTCTACCTGTTGTAACATCATTTATATTTACAATTGTTACGATTATAGATGGGTCTGTTTTAACTGAAACTATATTTTCTTGGCCAGGAATGGGTCAGTTGTTACTTCAAAGTGTTTTAGAAGAAGATATACCAGTAGCAATGGCAACATTTTCATTTGTCGGGATATTTGCCTTAATAGCACATTTAGTTGCAGATATATCTTATTCATACTTAGATCCAAGAATAAGAATTAAGTCACAAGGTTAAATATGTCAAGCAATATAAAAGAACAAGAAGAGCTTCAAAAACAACTAAGAAAAGATGCTTTAAGAAAAAACTGGAAATTATTTTCTCAAAGTAAACTTGGAATGATTGGATTATATATAGTTGCCTTTTTCCTTTTCTTAGCTTTACTTCAACCATTCTTATTTATTACAGGAATTTGGAATCCAGCAATTTATGATCCTGTTGTTGGTTATGACCAAATAAAAGCAGAATTATTAGTTATAGAATGTCCTAAAGAATACCCTACAGAGAAGTATGAATCATATTCTGACTGTCCAGGACCAGGTGAAGTTAATATTAAAAAATTATATATGGCACCAGATTTACAAGTTGGAGAATACTATGATACATTTATTCAACCTGCTCCTCCCTCAAGAACACATTTATTAGGTACTGATTCCCTAGGTAGGGATGTTTTTTCTCAGATAATGGAAGGTAGCCAAGTAGCTTTTGTACTTGGTTTATTAAGTGCTACTTTAGGTGTTGGCATATCAACCATTCTTGGTACGATCGCTGCTTTTTTTGGAGGTAGGGTAGATGCATATTTGATGAGGCAGTCAGATCTAATTTTAATGCTACCAAGTCTTCCATTGTTATTCATTATCTCTGCTTTTGCTGAATTAAAGGTATGGCATTTAGCAGTAGTATTAGGGGTGTTAGGTGGTTTAGGTGGTTCTGTAATAACTATTAAATCACAAGCTTTACAGGTAAAAGTTAAACCTTATGTTGATTCAGCTAGAATTACAGGAGGATCTAAATGGCAAATTCTATTCCAGCATATTTTGCCAAATGTAGCTCCTTTGGCTCTTTTATTTATGGTTTTTTCCGTAACTGGAGCTATCGCTTCTGAATCTGTACTTTCATTTCTTGGTTTGTTAAACATTGATATGAGTTGGGGGATTATGATTTATTTATCTCAGACTGATGGATTTATATTTTCTGGATTAGATTTCTGGTGGTTAATATTGCCTGCTGGATTAGCTGTAACATTTTTAGCTGGTGGTTTTTATCTTGTAGGTAGAGGATTAGATGAAGTATTCAATCCTAGATTGAGAAAAAGATAATTATGGGTAAAGAGGTTTTAGTTGTCGATAAATTGAATATGCATTATGAAACACTTGATGGTCCAGTTGCAGCAGTAAAAGATGTATCGTTTGTTCTCAATGAGGGTGAGTCATTTGGTTTGGTAGGGGAGTCTGGGTGTGGTAAAACATCCGTGGCTATGTCATTATTACAACTTCAAGCAGACAATGCAAAAATTTCTAGTGGAAGTATTAAATTAGAAGGTCAAGAATTAATTGGTATGACGGAAAATGAATTAAGAACAGTTCGCTGGGATGGTATAAGCATAGTTTTCCAAGGAGCTATGAATGCATGGAATCCTGTAGCTAAGATCGGTGAACAAATAAGAGAAGCTATTAGAGAACATAGACCTGATAACACTAAAGAAGAAAATACAAAAAAAATTGAAGAATTATTTAACATTGTTGGTTTAGAAAACTCAATAATGGATAGGTATCCACATGAATTGTCTGGTGGTATGAAGCAAAGAGCAATTATAGCTCTAGCACTTTCATGTGATCCAAAAGTTGTAATAGCAGATGAGCCGACAACAGCTTTGGATGTTGTTATTCAAGACCAGATATTAAAAGAATTAAAAAAAGTACAAGACCTACTTGGGCTAAGTTTGATATACATTTCACATGATATAGCTGTTATAGCAGAGATGACTGATAATATGGCTGTAATGTATGCAGGATCAGTAGTTGAGATGGGTCCTACAGCTAATGTTTTTAACAAACCTAAACACGCATATACTCGACTTTTATTAGAATCAACGCCATCTGTTGTCGGTGAAAGAAAAAAATTACGTTCTTTAGATGGAGAACCACCAAGTTTAATAAATGAAAATGATGGTTGTTCATTTTCTCCACGTTGCCCCGAACCATCAAAAGAATGTAAAAATCAAGAATTAGATATGAAGTTAATTGAAGTAACAAAAGGACATTGGGCAGATCAGTGTTGTGTAAACTGTGGATAAATTATGAAAAAAAATGTAATTGAAGTAAAAAACTTAGAAAAATATTATGAAATTTCTAGAGGGCTTTTTAGTAGGGATAAAGGTGTAGTTAAAGCTGTTGATGATATTAGTTTTGAAATACCACAAGGTGAAAGCCTTGGATTAGTAGGACAAAGTGGTTGCGGTAAAACTACTACAGCAAGATCACTTTGTTTATTAGATCCTAAAACAAATGGTGATGTTAAATTTTTAAATCCTGATTCTCAAGAATTAGAAAGTATAGATGAATTAGATGATGAAGAATTAAAAAAGTTTAGAAGAAATATACAGATGATATTTCAAGATCCTTATGAATCATTAAATCCTAGATGGACAATTAAAGATATTATTTTAGAACCTTTAAATATACATAATATTGGAAACTTATCAGAAAGAGAAGAGGCAGTAAAAGAAATATTAACTACTGTTGGTTTGACACCTCCCGAAAATTACATGCCAAGATATCCTCATGAACTATCAGGAGGTCAAAGACAACGTGTTTCTATTGCAAGAACTTTGATTATGAAACCAAAATTTGTTGTATGTGATGAGCCTACTTCTATGCTCGATGTATCAATTCGTATATCAATAATGGACCTTATGTTAAATCTTGCTAATGATTTAGATATTTCATATTTGTATATAACTCACGATTTAGCTGTTGCAAGATACATGTGCAACAGGATAGCAGTTATGTTTAATGGTAAAATTGTCGAGATTGCAGAAACTGAAGAATTACTTAAAAATCCTATACACCCTTATACAAAAAGATTAATCTCCTCTATACCGGTTCCAGATCCCAAATATAAAAGAGTTGAATATGAATTAAATTTTAATGAATTAGATGAAATAATAAAAAATAATCCTGACAAATCAATGGTTGACATAGGTGGAGAACACTTTATAGCAACTCATGACGTAAAGGATATTCTTTATTGAATTTTAAGGATATATTTTTACTTCCAAACTTGATAACTTTATCAAGATTATTTATAACGATATATATTTACTTTACATTTGAGCCTGAAGAATTTTCTAGTTTTAATCTAATATTATTAATCGCAATTATTGGCATTAGTGATTCAATTGATGGTATTATTGCTCGAAAATATAATCTTATTTCTAAATTAGGCATTATTTTAGATCCTGTTACAGACCGTATAGTCTTTGTTATATTAATATTTTGGTTAGCATCTTATTTTAATTTTATATTTTTAATTTTACTTCTAATCAGAGAAGTTTTAGTTTCTATTGGGGGATTATTTGTACTTAAATCAGAAAAAACTGTAAAAGTTTCAAATAAAGGTAAAGCAGGCACAGCTTTAATATTTATTTCTTTATGTTTATCCGTATTAGACCCAGCTTTAATAAACCTTAATCAGTCATCATTCTTTAAATTTGTTGATATTTTTCTTATATTTTCTATAATTTTTTACTATTTTGTTGCATTAGAATATTTATATAAGTTAATAAATAAAAATGAATAATGAAACAATACCGTTTGAAGAATCTCTTTTTACTAATCAGAACGCTAAATATATTCTATCAATTTTAAATGAAGATATTAAATCTTCTTCTTGGCTACTAACAAACGGAATTCATAAAATTGGTAGATTGAATGATAAAGAAATAATACTAGACGATGTTACAGTATCTAGAAATCATGCTTTTATCTCTGTAGATGATGATATTTTGCTAATAACTGACGAAGACTCGACTAACGGAATATTTGTTAATGGAGAGCTTACAAAAGAGTCAAAACTTTATTCAGGATCAAGAATACAAATTGGAAAATATTTTCTAATTATATCTTCTGTAGATGAATCATGAATATAGGTGAGGCAGTAAAAACAATACAAAAACAATATCCATCAGTAACCATTTCACGATTACGGTTTTTGGAACATGAAGGATTAATTAAACCAAAAAGATCTAAAGGTGGAACAAGGGAATTCTCATCAAAAGATATAGAAAGAATATTAAAAATATTAAATTTGCAAGAAGATAAATTTTATAGCCTTAAAGCAATAAAAAATAACTCTGAACTTATATCTAAAAGTTCAATTAAAAATATTAAAATACAATCATATTCAAAACATGATGCATTAAAAAAATCAGGATTATCTTTAGTTAATTTTAATAATTTAATTGAATATAATTTTGAAATAGATAAAGATAAATATAATCAAAATGATGTAGATAGATTAAGTTCTTTTGCCTATTTTTACAATCTTGGATTATCTGCTAAAAACTTTACTTTAATAAAATCTTTATCAGATAGGGGATTGGGTTTTTTTGATATTATTAAGAATAATGTTGATATAGATGATAATGATCTTGAAATAGCAGTTAATAATTTCACTAATATTATTGGGAGTTACATATTAGAAGATTAATAGTTTTATTTTTAATCATTCTTCTTGTAAACAATACCTCATATGCTGAAGAAGTAAGTGAAGAATTTTTAACCACAAATCATTATATTTCGTATGATATCCAAAATGATTCTATTTTATTTGCAAAAAACATTAATGATAAAATATATCCTGCGTCATTAACAAAAATTATGACAGCTCTTATTTTGCTAGATAACTATAACTTTAATGATTATATAACAACAAAATACCCTATCAATTATGAGCATAATGGTAAAGTAGCTAACATTCCAGAAAATATAGAAATAAGTATTGTAAACCTCTTAGAATTACTTATTGTTTATTCAGCTAATGATGCTGCATATGTATCAGCTATTGCTGTTACGGATAATATTCAACAATTTGTTTTCTTAATGAATACAAAAGCAAAAACTTTTGGAATGGATAATACAAATTTTACTAACCCAGATGGAATGGACGAATTGAATCATTACACAACATTAAACGATCTTTTAAAGTTGTCATTAAAAGCTATTCAAAAAAAAGAAATTTTATCATTAGTAAGTAAAGATAATTTTATTTCAAATATATCTGGTAGTGATGTAGTTTATTATTCAACAAATATGCTATTAAGAGAAGGTTTTGTTGGAATAAAAACAGGATGGACTGACATGGCTGGCCTTACGTTCATTGGTTTGAATCAAAGCAATGATAGAGAAATATTAACAATTGTTAACAGATCGAAAGTAGATGAAAATAAATATTCTCATTTCTCTGATAGTAAATTGTTATACAAAACTAGCATCGAAACATTTGATAATTATAAAATAATAAATAAAAATGATAATATTTATATTCTAAGAAATAGTTATTTTAATGAAAAATATAAAAGTGAAATTGAATGGAATGAATTTATCAATTTAAGTGAAAAAAATAATATTGTTTTATCTGATTACAATGATAAAAATATTACGCTATCTGTTAATAAATATCAAAAATCATTTAAAATTCCTAATACTCAAAATAATATAAAATGGGTCTTCAATCCTTTAAAAATATTTAAAATATATGCAAATCAATAATAAAAAAATAATTTTTAAACTATAAATTATGTAATAAAACTTCTAAAATTTTTTATATGAGTAGAAATATAAAAGTTGAAGTCAATTCAATCAGATTAGAAGAAACTTCAGAAAATCCTATATTATTATTATTAGATCCATCAACTCAAAAAGTATTACCTATTTGGATTGGAACAATAGAAGCAGTTTCAATAGCTTATGCCCAGGAAGGCATCCTTCACGACAGACCACAAACTCATGATTTATTAATAAACATTGTTGAAGCACTAGATGGCAATATTAAAGAAGTAAATATTTCAAATATAGAAGATGAGACATACTATGCGGATTTAATACTTAATAATGTAAATGGTTTAGTAACACTTTCTGCTCGACCAAGCGATGCAATAGCTATTGCTTTACGTTTGAATATACCAGTTACAGTAAATGAAAAAGTTTTTGAAACTCATTCTATAGATATAATCGTAGACTCTTCTAATGAAATAGAGGAGTTTAAAGAATTTATTAACAATATTAAGCCTGAGGATTTTTCTTAAAACCTTGATATAAAATATATTCATAGTAGATTGTAATTATGCGACAGGGTTATACAGGAACAGAAGTATGTAATATAACAGGTATTACATATAGGCAATTAGATCATTGGACATCAACAAAACTTATAGAAGCATCTATAAGGAACATAAAAGGTTCTGGTTTTCATAGAATATATTCTTTTCAAGATATTGTAAAAGTAAAGTTGGTAAATAAATTAAGAAATGCTGGAATCAGTCTTCAAAAAATTAGAATTGCTCTTTCAAATGTGAATAAAATATTAGGTAAAAATATAAATATTACTGATATATCAATTTTTTCAGACGGACAATCAATTTATGTAATAACTGATAATAATCAAATGTTAGATTTATTACGTAAAGGACAAGCTGTCTTTGGAATATCACTAGGGCCTGTACACACTGAAACGGAAGCTGAAATATTTTCTTTATATCCAGAAAAAATTTCTTCTAATAATAGATGAAATTTGCTCATCATTCAGAGAAATTGTTTACTGAACATCTAGATTTATTTGATATACCATGGATTTATGAACCTACTAGTTTTCCTTTGAAGTGGGGTAGTGGTGCTATAAAAAAAATGTTTACACCTGATTTTTATTTACCATCTTTAAAAATATATATTGAAATTACAACTATGAATCAAAAACTTATAACAAAGAAAAGTAATAAAATTAAATTAGCTTCAAAGCTTTATCCAAATAAAAATTTTAAATTAATAAATGAGAAGGAGTTTTACAATTTTTTAACCAAAGATAATAAAACTTTAATTCATGAAGCTATAGCTAGCTGATTTTACCAATAACTCTTCTGGGTTATCAATTCCTATTCTTCTACAAATACTTAATTCATTATTTACGTCAGTATTACTCATCAGCCTGTTATCTGTGTTTAGCGAAACATTAAACCCTAATTTAATTAAATCTAAAATAGGATGATTTTCTTCATTTTCATACATATTTGTATGTATATTTGAAGTGATACAAACTTCTAATGGAACTTGATTATTCACTAAATATGCAGCTGTTTTACCTAAATAATTATTTTCTATATCTACATCTTCTATAATTCTGACTCCATGACCAATTCTTTTTGCACCATTTTCTAAAGCATCGGAAATTGAATCAACATTATCACCTTCACCCGCATGAATAGTTATATTTATACCTGCTTCTTTAACTTTTTTAAATGTTTCTTTATACAATGAAGGTCTAAAATTTAGTTCTGTTCCAGCAATATCAAAACCAATTATCATTTCTTTATAATCTATAGCTATCTGTCCTACTTTTTCTACATTTTCCTTATCATTTCTCATTCCACATAAAATTAAACCCGAATGTATACCATACATTTTTTCAGCTTGCTTAAAACCCGAATTAATTGCTTCAATTACATTTTTTACAGTTAAAGAAGAATTTACAGAATATAGGGGAGCATACCTACTTTCATAGATGTTTATACCATTATTATGCATATCTTCTGCTGCTTCAAAAGCAATTCTTTCTAAATTTTCATATGTGTTCATTAATGCAGTTGTATGGACAAATGCTTCTAAGTAATCCTCTAAAGAGTCAGAATTAGATCTATCAAAAAAACTATTTATATCGTCAACTTCTAATAATGGACCATACGAGGCTTTTTTAGCTAGTTCTAATGCGGTAGTAGCTCTTAATCCTCCATCAAGGTGATCATGTAAAATAGTTTTATTCATAGCGCAACATAATATTAATTATACGACAAAGTAGGATATTCATAATTTTACTTAATCTCATTAAGAACACTCTCCTTATGGGTCAATGGTAACCAATGTCCTGCACCTTTTACTTCTTTAATAGTAATGTCTGATCCTAGATTATTTAATCGGTTACTCATTTTATCTGTCAACTTAACAGCAACATCTAATTCACCATAGAGAAATGTAACTGGTGTTTTTACTTTATTCCGCCATTCATTACTTAATTCAATATTTAAATCTATATTTGAATACCAACATATTGGTTGGTATAAAGAGTGTCCTTCAAAATGTTTAATGTAATTATAAATCGTAGTTTCGTCAACAACTAACTTCCCTGCTTTACCTTTTGTAAATAAATTTTGTAATGATAAATCAGGTTGTCCTATTTTTGTAAAAACATCTCTATAAGATAATCTAAAGAAAGACTCTAGGTTCATATCAATCTTTTTTGCTGATTTTCCTGGATTTTGAAATGAAGTAATATAGTGATCTTCAAGATTAAATTTCAAACTATTATATATATTTGTACTAGGAAACTCATCACCACCACATATGGATATAAAATTTTTAACACTTATATTCTTTCTTGATACTAGTGCCCAGCCAACAATTGATCCCCAGTCATGTCCTACAATTGTTAATTCATTATCTAAAACTAACTCTTTTACTAACTCTTCAATATCTACTGTTAAAGACTCAATATTAAAATCCGTAACAAGTGAATTATTAATTTCTGATAAAGGATATCCTCTCTGTTCAGGTACAGTTACTCTTTTATTTTTTTTAATAAGATCTTTTTTAATTTCATCCCAAAAATACATATTCGATGGGAAACCGTGCAACAAAAGTACATCACTCCCCTCGCCTTCAATGGTATGTGCTAATTTCATATAAGCTTATTTTTTCTTAAAATCACAATACTTAAACATATAGCAAAAAAGAGCCATTGAATAGAATAACTCATATGTGGAGGCTTATAACCTGTATTTAAAGGAGCACACTCAATACCAACACCACAGTTTGTGGTTAAATGTACATATTTATCCGATAACTTAATAATTTGATCTTTTTCAATAAATTTCTTATCTATACGAAAGATATATTCAGAACTTATTATGTCATCTTGACCTATAGGTGACTTTATATCATAATTTAGTAAGAAACCATCAAACCCGTATGTAAAGTTTCCTATTTCGAACCTTGCATTTTCTAATGGTATCCATCCATGATTAACTGTTAAATGTATATTATTTTGATCTTTATACACAGCAACGATGTGATAACCAGAGATTCCATTGTAAACTCTTGAACGTAATTTATAATAATCGACAAGTGTAAATGCTCCGTTTAATTTTATAAATGTTTCAGTTGTAGTTAAATTTATATCATCAATGTTTATTAACTCTTGATTAGTTTCATCATATGATGAGTTTTTATTAGTTTGATATCTATCGAATTGCCAATATGAAAGAATTAAAAAAATAATAACAACCATAGAGCCAAAATAGAATAGATTCTTATGAGGAATACTTTTTAATTTTTCCAACTTATATCCCCCCTCCTCTTATCACCATATGCAACAACATCATCATTTACACCAGTAACACAAACACCACCAAAATACATATCATTTGAATTAGTAAAAGTAACATTTTTATTTACTTCAATTGATTCTGGCTCTGCTCTTACTGATTGATCTTGATTTACATGAAATCTCGGTTTTGATATAGCAGCAGACCAATCATTTTTATTTATATAATTATTTATAACTTGAGCTAAAGCTG
>Ga0208408_1002183_pt1 | contig 10644 bp, 10 predicted proteins | sample ETNtaG_4_FD_185776 | JGI IMG/M metagenome (GOLD analysis project Ga0208408, IMG submission 185776) | Marine microbial and viral communities from oxygen minimum zone, Eastern Pacific Ocean - ETNP201406SV67 (SPAdes) (version 2) | ecosystem: Environmental > Aquatic > Marine > Oceanic ... | reverse complement strand
ACGAACTTCAGGATGGAGCTTCAACTGAGTATATTAATGCAAATAAAAAACATAAAGATAGTATAGATAAAAGTATGCCTCATCTATTTATAGATAACCCTCCTGGATACAAAAACACGCCTTTCTATGGGGTTTCAAATATGGATACTGAAGAAAGAGTTGTAGGGCTAGTATCCCAAAGAGCAAAAGAATTCATAAATAAAGAAAAGGGAGATAAACCTTGGGCTTGTTTTGCATCTGTAATAGAACCACACGATCCTTTTATATCTACTAAAAAGTTCTACGATATGTATGAAAATATTGAATTAGAATTGCCTAAGTCATTTAATGATGATTTCCATGACAAACCCAATATTTATAAAAGAGGTAAAAAAGTTTTTGAAAATATGACAAAACAAGATCATATAGAGTCAATAAGAAATTATTATGCAATGGTCACAGAAATAGATCATGAATATGGAAAGATAATAGATTTACTAGAAGAAAAAGGAGAATTAGACAATACTATTATTATTTTTACTTCAGATCATGGTGAAGCTTTATCATCACACGGTATATACGCTAAAAATCTATGTGCATTTGAAGAAATATACCGAATACCTATGATTATTTCAGGGCCAGAAATAAAAAAAGATAAATTATCAAATGATTTGGTATCAAGTATGGATTTATGCCCTACAATACTAGATTTATTAGATCAAAAAGAAATAAGAAATATTGACTCAGAATCTTTCAAAAAAATTCTTTGTACTGATGAAGTTAACACCATAGATAAATCTTTTTCTGAGTATGATGGTACAAGACTTCAATTAAAGCAAAGAGTTTTATGGTACAAAAACTTAAAGTATATTTTTAATGGGTTTGATTATGATGAATTCTATGACCTAGAGTCTGATCCTGACGAAATAAACAATCTTATAAACTCAGAAAAACATAAGAAACAAAGAGAAATGATGGTCAAATTATATTGGGGAGAATTAAAAAAGAACGGCGACCATAGTATATATAATTTAGATAATAATCCCATTTTAAAAATTTTAGAAATAGGACCCAACGGATAAAAAATTGAAAAAAGTACTAATTACAGGAGCAAACGGATATGTTGCTTCTAGAATAATCCCACATTTAGAAAAAAAATTTGAACTTACTTTAGTTGATATTGATTTTAATAAAGAGTTTGAATCAAACACAATAATACAAAACCTATCTGAATCTTCAATTTCAGATATAGAAAAATTAGTACAAGATCATAATTCTATTATTCATTTAGCATACATAAGACCTGATAAAGAACGAGATCCTAATAACTTAGATAATGAAATAGGCTCTTTTGACCAAGAGAATAAAAATGTCATCATGGCAAATAAAATTTATAAAGCAGGATATAAAAACAATGTAGAAAGAATTATTGTTGCCTCATCTAATCATGCTGCAGATTGGTATGAACATAATGAGATCCATGAAAGGAAACTCGATATGGTAAATACCAAAATGATTCCATATTCTGATAATTTTTATGGATGGGCTAAAGCCTCATATGAACTCTTATCAATTCCTTACGCATCAGGAAAATTTGGCAGAAAAATGGAATTTATTCATGTAAGAATAGGATTTCCAAGAGAAATAGATGAAAAAATCCAAAACAATAAGTTTATAAGCAATAATAACGGGACAGGAATTCAAAATATAAAACGACATCTTGGAGCATATATCAGTCAAAGAGATCTAAGCGACCTGTTTGATAAAGCTGTATCTATAGAAAAAGTTAAGGGGAATTTAAATGATGTCCCATATTTAGTTGTATATGGAGTTAGCGATAACACAAGAAGATTTTGGTCACTTGAATCAGCAAGAAAATATCTAAATTTTTACCCTAAAGACGACTCTGAAAAAAGATTTAGCTCTTTGATAAAAAAATATGAAAATTTAGATGAATGGAATGGACGATTAGGATAGATTACTTAGACTTTTCAATAGTCTTATTATAAAATCTAATTAATTATGTCTTTGTGGCATAACATTTTTTATAATCAAGGAGATATGATGAAAAAAATAATAATTTTAGTCACTTCTGCATTATTTGTACTTACAGCTTGTTCTGGAGGAGGAGCAAAAATTGGTACTTTAATGGATGAAACTGGTGACTTAGGTGCTTATGGGCCTCCAATACAGAATGGTGTTGATTTGGCAGTAAGTTTAATTAACGATGCTGGTGGAGTTAATGGTGGAGATGTGACAGTTGTTCATGCTGATAGTGGAACAAGTCCAAATGTTGCTACAGAAGCAGCTGGAAAGCTGATTGAAATAGATAAAGTTGGAGGAATTGTTGGTTCTTTATCTAGTGGTGTAACAATGGCTGTTGCAGAAGCAAAAACAATTCCAGCAGGAATGGTAATGGTATCACCTGCCTCTACAAGCCCAGCAATTTCAGTTCTAGATGATAACGATACTGTGTTCAGAACAACTGTATCTGATGCTGCACAGGGAGTTGTTTTAGCTAGAATGGCGAAAAGATTAGGTTATGAACATTGTTCAACCATATATGTAAATAACCCTTATGGAGAAGGATTAAATAATATTTTTACTTCAACATTTGAGAGTGAAGGCGGACACTGTGAAGCTGAAGTGCCTCACGAGCAAGAACAGCCTTCTTATAAATCAGAAATAGATAAAGCTATTACAGATCATGAGCCGGATGTAATAATTGCAATGAGCTATCCAAAATCAGCTGCTGTTTACCTTAGAGAGCTTATAGAAAGTGGTTACTCAGGAGACTTTATGTTTGTTGATGGAACTAAAAATCAAGAAATGTTTGATGAGCTAGGCGCTGACAAATTTGAAGGTATGTTTGGTACTGCACCTGGAGCACCTGATTCTGACGCTAAATCAACTTTTGCTTCTCTTTATGAGGCAAAATATGGTGAACTACCTACTAATCCATTTATTGGAGAAGGTTTTGATGGTGCTATTCTACTAGCATTAGCTATGGCTAAATCAGGATCTGATACAGTTGATGGAGATTCTCTACGATTTGTAGCAAATGCACCAGGAGAAAAAGTTGGTCCTGGTGATATGGCTAAAGCATTAGAATTAATAAATGACGGAAAAGATATAGACTATGTTGGTGTTGCTGGAGATCAAGAAATTGATGCAAATGGTGATGTGAGCAATACTATTGAAGTATGGACTATAGAAAACGGAAAAATAACTTCTACTGGAAGATTTGAATCTCCATAGATTATAGCTTTTATGAGTAATCCTTGCTATTTAGCAGGGATTACTCCATTGGGCTTATAAAGTTGAAATAAGATTATAATAAGCCCTACAAAAACAAACCTTAAGTTTGCGTCGCTCAAGAATCCTGGTAGAAATTGAGTAAAAGTCCAAATTCCCCACATTAAAAATGCGCCAAAAACAGCTCCTCTGTTATTACCGCTTCCTCCAACCATCAGCATACTCCAAATGATAAAAGTCGCTAACATAGGTTCGAATGTGATAGGATCAATGAATCTTTTTCCGTGAGTAAATAAAGCGCCTCCAATACCCATTATTCCTGCCCCAAAGGCAAATGCTTCTACTTTAAACCTTAGAACATTTTTTCCACTTGAAATCATTGTATTTTCATTATCTTTAATTCCTCTTAAAACCCTGCCCCAGGGTGAATTAGTGGCTCTTTCCGCTATAAGGTAAACTATACCCAGCGTAATCATAACTAGTACAAAATAAATATAGTCATAATTACCTCTATCAATTAAATCAAACGGACGTGGGATCGAATAAAGCCCTCTAGTACCATTTGCAAGCCATGACTCATTTACGAATATAATACGTAAAGTTTCAGCTAGACCAAGTGTGACTAACGCTAAATAATCTTCTTTTAATCTAATGGTAATTAACGCGAGAGGAATCGCTACAATAACGCAAATCAAGGCAGATAAAATTAAAATTAAAGGAAACCAAAAATCGATCCCAATTATAGTGAGTTGAGATAAATTTCCTCCCCACAAATATTCTTCATATTTTTCAAGGCTTGGTGATGGACTAGAAATTATAGCAGCCGTATAAGAACCAAGTAAAAAGAATGATGCAATACCTATGTTAAATAAACCAGTATGCCCCCAATGAATGTTAAGGCCTACTGAAAAAACAGAGTAAATTCCACTCATGATTAAGAAGCCAATCAAAAAATAAAGCACTGAATCCATTAGAATTGCCTACCCTTGCTACCTAAAATACCATTAGGCCTTAATAATAAAACAATCAATAAAACTATAAAATAAACAGCTGGTTTATAAGATGGATTAATCCAGCCTGTTGCAATTTCACCAGTAACTCCAATTAATAGACCGCCCATTAAAGCTCCAATAGGATTCCCTATACCACCAACTATAACTGCTGCAAATAATGGTATTAATATTTTCCATCCCATAACAGGAGTAATAATTGCCTGCTGCATACTTATCAGGATTCCTGAAGTGGCAGCTAATACTCCTCCTATAAACCATATATACAAAATAATTCTTTCTGTATTAATCCCCGTAATTCTAGCTAAATCAGGATTATCAGAAGTAGCTCTTATAGCTTTGCCTAATTTAGTTTTAAATAATACAAAATAAAACGTTATTGCAATTAAGAAAGCTACAATAGCACAAAAAAACATGTCTGGAGGAATTTTTATTTTAAAAGGCAGATCCCAAAAAAGTTTAGATTCCCTCGGAAACCTAGTTGAATCTGTTCCCCATATAAATTGAATCACACCTCTCAATCCTACAGCCAAACCTAAAGAAGTTAATGCAATTGCAGCTGGAGCTGCTCCAAAATCTCTAAGTTTTTTGTATATCAACTTATCAAACAAAACTGCTAAAAATCCTATGAATACTACAGTAAAGGGAATAACTATCAATAATTCATACTTAAACGTAAAAGGGCCAACTGATGCGGATTGGTCACTATTAGGAAAGAAAAATAAAAGGAGAGCTAAGGCCACATATGACGATAATGTCATAAAATCTCCGTGTGCCATATTGGCAAATTTTAGGTTCCCGTAAATTAAGGAAAGGCCAATTGATCCTAAAGCATAAAGAGATCCTATCAAAATCCCATTAACAAAAAGCCATGGCTTTAAAAGGGATAAAATCAATATTACCCAAAATAAAACAACAATCGTTTTATTTTCAAAAATCAAATCAATATATTTCAAAATCTATCCTCCTAGATAAAGTTTGGATATTTCTTTATCTTTCAAAATTTTATCAGCACCATCTTCCATAACTTTTTCTCCAAAAGAAAAAACCACTCCAATGTCTGATATCTGTAATGCTTTTTTAGCATTTTGTTCGACCAGTAGAACAGATAAGTCAGAATTTTTTAATGAAGTTATATTATCCAATACTTCATCTACTATAATTGGAGACAATCCAGCAGTAGGTTCATCAAGCATAATTATTTTTGGATCAAGCATTAGAGCTCTTGATAAAGCAAGCATTTGCCTTTGCCCTCCTGATAAATTAGAAGAGGAGTCTTGTAATTTACTTTTTAAATCTGGAAACATTTCTAAAACTTTATCTAAATTTTTTTTATATTGTTCTCCAGTTAAAATATATCCTCCCATTTTAAGATTGTCCTCAACAGTTAATGAAGGAAAAATATTTTCTGATTGAGGAACATATCCTAATCCAATTTTTGAAAGTTCAAATGTACTCAAGTTTGTGACATTTTTACCATAAATCTCAATGTTGCCTTCAACTGGATTAATTATTCCTGAAATAGATTTTAGAAATGTAGATTTCCCGCATCCATTTGGACCAATTATAGTAGTTATAGACGATTCATAAATATCTAAATTTATATTTCTTATAATTATTTGTTCACCATAACCTGCAGAAATATTTTTAGCTTTTAATGAAATGTTATTTTTAGTCATTTTGGCTATAACCTAAATAAGAATTTAATACTTTTTGATTTTTTTGAATTTCTTTTGGAGGTCCCTTAACTAAGGTTTGTCCTTCTGCCATTACAATAACTTCATCTGAAATTGACATTATAAAGTCCATATTATGTTCAATAATCAAAAAGTCAATTTTTTGCTTTTTATTTATATCAAGAATCACCTTTGATAGATTTTTTATTAGAGTAGGATTAATTCCTGCGGCAGGCTCATCTAATAAAATCAATTTAGGCTTCATCATTAAAATCCGTCCTAGTTCTAATAATTTTTTTTGTCCTGTAGAAAGATTCTCTGCTTTTTCGTTCATAAGATGACTCAAACCAACTATTTCAAGATTTTTTTCAGCAAGTTCAATTGTCTTTTTTTCAAAATTTTTAGACTTAGATCTATTAATCCATCCAAATAATAAAGATTCTCCAGGATGATTCATTGGGGATACTAAAAGGTTGTCTAGAACCGACATTGTTTTTAATTCACCAGGTATTTGAAAAGTTCTTACGATGCCAATATCAACTGTTTTTTGGGGAGAGGAAAAGGAAATATCTTCATCTAAAAAATAAATAAATCCATCATCGATCTCTGAAAATCCTGTTATCAAGTTGAATACAGTTGATTTTCCTGCACCATTTGGGCCAATTAAACCTGTTATTCGATTTGAATAAACCTCAAAATCAACTCCATTAACGGCTTTTACTCCTCCAAAATGCTTATGAACATTTTCGAGTTTCAAAAGAACTTCAGAATTCATAATTAATCTTCTGTTACCTCAGTTGTGCTACCACTAACAGTGATGGTTATGTGAGACATTGTTGTATTTTCTTTTGCCCCGTGCCAATGGTTTTCTCCAGCATTAATTAAAACCATGTCGCCTTTTGTGACGTTTAGTTCAACTTCTTCATTACAAACCATTCCTTCACCTTCAGTAATAATTAATATTTGATCTCCAGAATGAATATGAAATTTAGTTCTTGCCGACTCGGGGAAATTTACTATCGCAAAATTAAAATTATCACTATCTTCGTGTTCTAAAATTGACTGAGCGTAAACAGTATCTGTAAATAGAGATTCGTTTCTTGCAATTTTTGGAACATCTTTGAATGTTACTTTTTTCATATCTTCTCCAAAATAATTTACTTGTAGATAGGTTATTATAGATTAATGAAATTTACATTATTAAATGTTGAAGAAATTTAAAATATACAGGAATAAAGAATGAAATCACATTACGGCTCATGGGAATCTACAATTACTCCAGAAAAAATAATCGAAGGAGGATTAAGATTCAGCGAAATAAGATCAAATGGGTCTGATCTTTATTTTTTAGAAGGAAGACCTGAGGAATCAGGAAGATACGTAATAGTAAAACAATCATCTGATGGAAACATTTCAGATGTAATTCCAAAAGAATTCAATGCAAGAAATGCTGTTCATGAATATGGCGGAGGATCTTTTGCAGTAGGCAAAGAAAATATTTATTTTACTAACTGGGAAGATCAAAGAATATATAAGGTAAATAAAGAAAATATTACCCCTATTACAAATGAGCCTACGTTTGAAAAAGCGATTAGATATAGTGATTTAACCTTATCCTTTGACGAAGAATGGTTATTTTGTGTAAGAGAAACCCATTTCGAAAAAGGAGAAGCTAAAAATCAACTTGTAGCAATTTCTACAACAAAAAATACTCAATTAGTATTGTGTACAGGTAGAGATTTTTATTCTTCTCCTAGAATAAACCCTACTAATAATGAGATTTGCTGGTTGGAATGGGATCACCCAAATATGCCGTGGGACGGAAATGAATTATATGTAGGAAAATTTAATTCTGAGGGAATTACTACTAAAAAAATAGTCAATGGTGCTTCAAATATAAGTATAGTTCAGCCTGAATGGAGTGATTCAGGCGAATTAATATATATTAGCGATGAATCAGGATGGTGGAATTTAAAAAAATATTCAGAAAATAAAAACTCGACAATATTAGATGAAGAAACTGATCATGGTGAACCTGCTTGGAATTTTGGCGTCAGAACATATTTCTTAAGAGAAGATTATATTTACTTGAAAGGTTCCTCAAAAAGCAAGAATAAAGGGTTAATTAGAAAAATAAATATTTCAGGTGAAATAATTGAAGAAATAGAAGTTTTACATACTTCTATTGGAGGTTTAACAAATCATGACAATAAAGCTTTGTACATAGGAGCATCGCCTCATTCAAATAGTGAAATAGTTTCTTATGACCTTATGAAAAAAAATGAAGAAACTATTAAGGAATCTAATCCTGTAAAAATTGATATTGAAGAAATTTCTATTCCTGAAGAAATCTCTTTCCCTACGACACAAAATGCAATTGCATACGGGTATTTTTACAAGCCTAAAAATAAAAAGTATCTAGGAGAATCTGAGGAAAAACCCCCATTATTAGTAATAAGTCATGGAGGCCCAACTTCTGCAACGACTAATGCATTAAATTTATCTATTCAATATTGGACCAATAGAGGTATTGCGGTTGTTGATGTAAATTACAGAGGGTCAACAGGATATGGAAAAAATTTCCGAGATTCATTGAAAGGAAACTGGGGTGTTTATGACACAGATGATTGTATAGCTGCTGTAGACTATCTCTCTGAAAAAGGCCTTGTAGACTCTTCAAGAGTAGCTATAAAAGGAGGTTCAGCTGGTGGATATACAACAATTAATGCCCTTACTTTCCATGATAGGTTTGCTGTAGGTGCTACGTATTATGGAATAGCAGATTTATCTGTTTTTATTGATGATACCCATAAGTTTGAATCTAAATATCTTGAGACATTAATTGGAAAATATCCAGAAGAAAAAGAGAAGTATTATGAAAGATCTGCAATAAATTTTACAGATCAGCTTTCATGCCCAATGATAATATTTCAAGGAACAGAAGATAAGATAGTCCCTCCTTCTCAAGCAGAAATAATGGCACAAGGACTAAGAGACAAAAAGATCCCTTTTTCTTTAATAATGTATGAAGGAGAACAACACGGGTTCCGTCAATCTAAAAATATAATTTCTTCCTTAGAATCTGAACTTTATTTTTACAGCAAGGTTCTTGGATTTAAACCTTTTGATAAATTAAATGAAATAAATATTGAAAATTCAGAAAAATTAAAATAAAAATGTTAATTCTTATTCCTCCTAGTGAAGGTAAATCTTCAAAAAATACATTTCGAACTAAGTTTACAGAATCTGATTTTATTTTTTCAGAAAAAGTTAAACAAATAATTGAAATACTAAAAAATAATAATGAAGAAATACAAAAAATTTATGGAACTTCATTAGAAAAAAGCAAAGAATTACAAAAGAAAAACCTTGATGTATTTTCAAGTGAATGTTCTATGGCAATAGAAAGATATACAGGCGTAGTATACAACCAGATAGATTGGAAAAACTTTTCAGAAGAATCAAAGTTATATTTTAATTCAAATATACGTATCTTTAGTGGATTCTTTGGGATGGTTAAACCAAATACATTAATTCCAGATTATAAGTTGAAAATGAATGTATTGGGACTAACCAAATTTTGGAGCCCGGTTATATCAGAGGAACTTGCTAAAGAAAAAATAATAATTGATTTATTGCCTGAAATTCACAGAAAGGCATATGAACATAAAAATATAAAAAAAGTAAATTTTTATATTAAAAAAGGAAATAAATTAGTATCAGCAGGACACCATGGAAAGGTTGTGAAAGGACAATTTATAAACTTTTTATCCCTAAACTGTATTATCAATACAGATGAATTTGAAAAGTTTAAATATAACAATTACTCATGGGACGGAGAAAATTTTATTAAATAAATTTATTTAAACTTTGGCTTCCTTTTTTCTATAAATGCCCTGATTCCTTCTAAATTATCAGGGGAACCAGAAAGTTTCTTTTGAATTTCAGCTTCATTCTTAAAAGTTTCAAGAAAACTTTTATCTCCAACATCTCTCATTATCTTTTTTGAATACATCAAAGATTGAAACGATTGGTTAGATATTTTTTGAGCCCATTCAATGGTTTTTTCTTCTAATAATTCATCTTCAACAACTTTATTGGCTAATCCTATTTTTAAGCAATCTTCAGCAGATATTCTTTCATTTTCTATAGCAATTTGATATGCCTTTTTATATCCCAGCATATTATATAAAAGCCAATGGGAACCACCATCAGGTATAAGACCAATATTACTAAATGGCTGCAGTAGGTAGGATTTTTTTGACATTATTGTCAAATCACAAGCCATAGAATATGCGCTTCCTATTCCAGCAGCTGGTCCTCTTATTGAAGATATAACTGGTTTTGGCATAGAAATTATGTTATTGAATATAGGCCAATATCCTTTATTCAAGCTTTCTTCTGTGTCTTTCCAATTTTTTTCACCTGAACTTAAATCTGCACCAGAACAAAAAGCCTTTCCTTCTCCTCTTAAGATCAAACATTTAATTTGATCATCATTTGAAATATTTGAAGTACAATCAATTAACTCTTGAATCATCTGAAAATTCATAGCATTTAATTTTTCTGGTCTGTTTAAAGACAAGATCGCAATTCTATCTAATATTTCGAATTTTATTGTGGAAAAATCAATCATTTTTTTTATGAAATCTTATTTTTCTATTATTATATATTTAGATAAAAAAAAATATCCATGATTGACACTAAAACAATTAAACTTATCG
>Ga0208408_1002182_pt1 | contig 10648 bp, 9 predicted proteins | sample ETNtaG_4_FD_185776 | JGI IMG/M metagenome (GOLD analysis project Ga0208408, IMG submission 185776) | Marine microbial and viral communities from oxygen minimum zone, Eastern Pacific Ocean - ETNP201406SV67 (SPAdes) (version 2) | ecosystem: Environmental > Aquatic > Marine > Oceanic ... | reverse complement strand
GTAAGTCCATTACCGTTGGTTAATCCATTACCGTTAGTAAGTCCGTTACCGTTGGTTAAGCCATTTCCATCCTTCAGACCGATATCACTTTTTTCTCTCATATGTCTCACCTTAGAAAGTTACTATACATGGGCGAAAGTCTATATAAAATTGTATCTGGAATTTATCATAAATAACGCAATCTTTTCCAATCTAACGTATCAATGCGATTTATTTATTTTTTTTAGTGGTCTTTTTGGTAGCTTTCTTCTTTTCTTTTTTAGCTTCAGGTTTTGTCCCTTCATAGTGTTCTAGGAATTCAATATCGGTAACATCAGTATGTTTTCTTATTGCAGCTACAACTCTATATTTCGCTTGGAACCAATTAATATCAAATTTTGTCCTTTCAGGTAGTTTAATTGAAGCAATGCCTTTTTTTACACCAATATCGAAATCTTCATCCGAAGGGTACTCCATATTGAAGAGTGCTTTTATTTTTTCGTCTACTTTCTTAATTGTAGATTTTACAGTATACTTGAATGTAAGTTCTTTACCGGCTAACCCAGGATTAAAATCTATTCTAACTCTTGATCCATAAACATTAGCCATAATCCCAACTTTTCCTTCAATGTTAATTTCTTCACCAACAAATCCTTTTGCATTAGGACATAATCTTCTAAATTTGGAAACTGACATTGTTTCAATTAACTTTGTATCTCTTGGACCGTATGCATCTTCAGGAGATATTTTAACTTCAGTTGACTTTCCAACTTTTGCTTTCTTTAAATCATTTTCAAGACCTGGAACTAATCTTCCATCTCCTACTACTACAGTAATTGGTGAATAAACCCTATTTTCTACAATAGCGTCTTCTTTTTTTGCTACTTTTTCTAAAGTAGTATCGAATAAAACACCTTCTGTGCGTCCCTCATAGTCCAAAGTTATTATGTCACCATCTTTTAAGGCCATATTCTCCGTCTAAAAGGCAGAGTATTAAGCGCTTATGTTGGAAAGTAAGACTTCTTAATGACCTTTATGATTAACATCTTGATGCAGACGAAACCAGCCCGTTCTATGATATTGCCAAGGATGGTTGTTACAGGGCCAGGAGTTTTAGAACAAATTCCAGCAATAATTGCAGAACTGGATATTCCTGAGCGTGGACTAATTGTTTGTGATACAAATACATTAGAAATAGCAGGTAATCAAGTTATAGAATATCTAGAGGCAGGGGGACATCCTATGCAAAAAATAGAAATTGCAGGAGCCAATGTAGACGAACTTGAAAGGGTAGAATCATTTTCAGATAATATTGATTTTTTAGTTGGTTTGGGTGGTGGCCGTCCAATAGATTTAGCAAAGCAAGCAGGTTTCAACAATAATATCCCATTTATTTCAATTCCAACCGCAGCATCTCATGATGGTTTTGGATCAGCAAGAGCTTCAATTCGTAGAGATGGACGTAAAACATCAATGCAAGCTATTCCTCCAATTGCAGTAGTGGCAGACACTGAAATAATTTCAAAAGCTCCAAAAAGATTACTTGGAGCAGGTGTTGGAGATATAATAAGTAATCAAACTGCAGTTTTAGATTGGAAATTGGCAGGTCAAAAAGCAGATTATAGTGAATATGCGGCGGCATTGTCTGAAATGGCTGCAGAATTAGTTGAGAATGATATTGCTAAAGTTGCTAGTGGCAAAGAAGAAGGCGTTCGTTTAGTAGTTAAAGCATTAATTTCTAGTGGAGTTGCTATGTCTATAGCAGGAACATCCAGGCCAGCAAGTGGTGGAGAGCACAAATTTTCCCATTGGCTAGATTCTAATTGTGAGACTCCAGCACTACATGGAGAGCAATGCGGCCTTGGTTCTATAGTTACTATGTATTTACATGGAGGTAATTGGGAAAAAATAAGAGATACTTTGAAAGCAGTTAATGCACCAATCACTTCAAGTGAATTAGGAATAGATGATGGAATAGTTCTAAATGCATTCCTTAATTCAAAAGAAATCAGGCCCCATAGAGTTACAATTCTTGATAAGTCAAATCAAAAACAAATTGAAGAAGCAGCATTAGCTACTGGTGTTGTTGGATAGTCTTTCTTCAATTTCAGTAGAAATCCATAGAACAAGTATTGTTATTAAAATAACCGGAGTACTTATGTGGAAACCTTGTGTAAACCATTCAGGGATAGTATTTCCAGTTTTTGCACTCCAGTAGGACCATCCTACTATAAGTTCTCCCGTAAGTATTGAAATTATACAACTATTGGCCTTTACTCTTTTCCAATAAAGTACGGCAACAGTTGTTGGGAAGAGAACAGCAAGTCCAGTAAATGCCTGAGATACTATACTGAATATAGTGTCAGGAGGATCATATGCTAATATTAAACCAATTATAGCCAATATTATGATTAAAATCCTACCTATTTGTTTTTCATTTTCCTCTTTTACATTAGTAATTGCAGGCAGTCCATCCTTGGTTATTATAGATGACATTGCAAGAATCTGTGAATCTGCAGTTGACATGAAAGCTGCAATTGCACCTACACAAACAATAGCACCAGCCCACAGAGGTGCGTATTCAGTTAAGACTAATGGAAGTATATTGTCCGATTCAGCTTTTGTTAGATTATGGTCAAACTCAATAATGTTACCATATACTCCTATAATTACAGGAAATAAGAAAAGAACTGGAACCACGGTTGGATATAACCAAGCAGCAGTACGAATTGCTTTGTCATCCTCTGCAATATAGAATCTAGAAAAAAGTTGTGGAAACATAGGCACGGTTATCGGCCATAATATGGTGTAGGAAAAGATGATTTCCCACGTAAAGTTACCTTCTCTTACAAACTTTTCAGGTTTATTGTCCCATAACGACTGTCCAGCTTCACTGAATCCTCCAATATCTTCATGAATAAAGAATCCAACTACGAACACCATCAGAATAGCAAACATCAAAATACCTTGAAAAACATCAGTCATTGCAGAGGACTTCATTCCTCCCATTATAAGATAGGTAATCATTACACACGTTAGCAAAAATGCGCCTGTGAAGTATGGTATTTCACCTTCAGACAGAGTTTCTAATAATATTCCAGCACCCATTGGCTGAGTTGCAAGATATGGTAATGTGAATATTACTAAAACAGCACCATAAATCCATCCTAAATATTTTGAATTTGTTTCACCAGCAATTAGTGCAGGAGGAGTCATGTATCCTTTTTCTTTTCCTAATTTATGGATAGGAATTCCAAGTAATAGTATAGATAGACCAACAAGTGAAGTTCCCATAGCCATTATTCCGTAGAAACCCCAACCTGCGCGGTAACTTGCACCAGCAAATCCTAAGAAAAAGAATGCTGAGAAATTTGTTGCAGCTAGTGTACAAAATAAAATCCATGGATTTATTTTACGTGATGCCACAAAATAATCCTCAGCAGTATCTTCATTACTACGTCCATAGAAACCTATAGCTATAGAAATACACAGATATAATGCCAGAATAATTATAATTGTAATTATATCACTCATCTAGGTTCCACTCCTTTGAAAATTTCCATGTGAAATAAGCTAAAGCAAATTGTATTACAATAAGGTAAATAACCCAAAAGGGAATCCAATCAGATAATCTAGTATCTGAATTCCAATTCCAAAAATCTATACTTAATACAAATAGTATAAGGAATATTAATGCCCAAATGTTATTATTCTTCGACTGTGGGAACCAGAATGGTAAAAGCTCCCAGATCTTACTGTTCAAGTTTGTAATCTTTCAATAAGTTCAGATTTTGTACCAGATACAGGTAAATTCTTTTCTTTGAGTAATTCTTTTAGTTCAGCTACTTTCATTGAAGCATAATCAACATCATCATTTGATTCTTCTGTAGCTTTCACAGTCTCAGCTTCTTCTGAAACGGTTTCTTCAACAGTTTCTTCTTCATCGCTTGAATTTAATATTTTCTCAAGTTCATCTTCATCAGGAGGAACTTCCATAAGACTTGCAGGATTCATAACACTAATTTTTGAGATTTCGACTCTTTTGGTAGGATAAGTACTTTTCAAAGTAGCTGCAGTATCTTTGCTTAAATCTCCAGAATAAATTTTCTTTAAAGCTTCAGAAAGAGTTAGTTTAGTTAGATTTTTTTCTATACTCTCATGTGCTAAGGCTCTCAAAACTTTTTCTTGAGATTTTTTTATTCTTTTATCAACCATTATGATAGGTTTAATACGTATTTGAACGTCATCTTTCAATTTCAAAACGAAATTACAATCAATTCGACTATTCCTTCTTCTTGTTAGTGCTCTTTTGTAATCAGAGGTTAATCTGTGGCCATCAAACGAAGTGAATGCATTGTTTCCACGTGTTTCATTTACTCTGAATTTAATCATAAAATTCTTTTGATTGTAGTCTCCAGTTAATTTTTCTAATGGTACTTCAGTAACTCTACCGTTCACAAATTCAGGATTGTCTGCAGGTGTATGTGCCATTATAGTGTAGTTGAACATGGATGGTGCGTGAAGGCGGTACCACATTTTGTTCTTCCACTTGTCTTTAACTTTGGTTCTTGTGACTTTTGCCAATGATTTCTCCGTTTGAACTACAAGTTCAGGCTGCGACGACTGGACAGGGTTAAATATACGTTGCGTTGACAGCATATCACCATGTTTGATAAAATATTGCTACCTGTAGACCCTTCGAAGCGCCTCAAACCCGCAAGAGAATATGCGATAGCTTTATCAGAAAAATTAAAAGTTCCCTTAGTTGCAGCCTTTATTGCAAATCCCAAAAAAGCGGGGACTGTGACTGCTTCTTTGGATACAAGAGATGGTTTTGCAGCACTTGGTAAAAGACAACTAGATCAAATAATAGAGTCCAATAAATCAATAGACATAAAACCATTGATAATGAATGGTAAGAGGCATAAAATTTTAGCAAGAATGGTTGATGAAGGAATTGCAGATACCTTAATCTTAGGACCATTCAGATCGTACTTCGCTAGATGGTTTACAGGTTCAGAGGTTGAAAGGATATTAGAGTATGAATCTTCACATGCTTTTGTAGTTAGAAATCCACATCCACTTCCGGGCCCAGGCTCTCCGGCATTGGTGGCCATTGATGGCAATAATTTTTCAGATAAATCGATATCTTCAATAGAAAGCTTTGCAAGAAAATTTGGTTGTGATATTGAATTATTATATGTGGGTAAAAATATAATAGATACTGAATTTATGGACTCTACAGTGGTATCTTTAAGAGAAAAGTTGGGTGAAAATTATCACATAACTTCTACAATAATACCTCATACTTTATTTAAATCTAGAAGAGCTATAACTAATTCAGTCGTAGATTCAGAAGGCGCACGAATTGTAGTGTTGCCAGTAATGAATCATCTTGTTAGTGAATTTTTATTACATCAGGTAGTTCTAGATGTATCAGTTCCGGTGTGTGTACTAAGATGAGTGATGACAAAGAATTTCAGGACATGCTTGACAACTTAGATATAGTTGTAGAATCTATGGAAGAAGGCCATACGGTGATTACACCCAGAGTAGATCAGAAAAGCCGTAGAAAATCTTTGTTAGAACTCCAAAAGGATTTGTTTGATCCTGATGCAAGGCAGCATGCGTTTTACAGATTATACATAAATCCTACCTTTAGAAAATTATTTGCAGGTTTTGCAATTGTTTCTTTCATTCATATATTACTATTATTTTTTGCTACAACATTACCCACTTCCGGTAGGAATGTTTTTACTTTGTTTCTTTTGATAATTTACTTGTGGGTTTCTGAAACATTTCCTTTACCAGTTACTGCACTCATGGCTGGTGTGGCCTTAGTTCTTCTTGGTGAAGATAGAGATTTGGCATTCGCCTCATATGCTGCAGATTCGGTTTTCATGATTCTGGGTTCATTAATTATTGCCCAGGGAATAACTAAATCAGGAGCTGAGAATTTGATTATTCGAAGATTATTAGGACCTTTTACAGGCTCTAATTATGCACTAATTCTAGGTATAATAGTTATTTGTAGTTTTATGGCAGCAATTATTCCTGATCACAGTGTTGCAGCAATAATGCTACCTCTTGTTTTAACAGTTGCAGACAAAACAGATATTAGAGGAAAAAGTAATGAAATGATTGCGTTAGTTTTAGCAGTGGCATTTTCGTGTTCAATTGCAGGTTTAGCAACGCCTTCAGGAGGAGCTAGGAATGTAATTGCTATGGGTTTCTTAGAAGAAATATATGACATTAGAATTTCTTATATTCAATGGGTTATTCTGGCAGCACCAATAACAATTGCTTTGATTCCAGCAGTCTTTTTGACTTTAATCCTAGTTAACAAAGTTTCATACCGAAAGATAGACTATGTTCAGGAAACTGGTAAATCTATAGACGATAGACAAGTTTTGGCTTTATCTATTCTTATTATAACCTTTGGTTTATTTTTGACTTCAGGTTTTAATGGATTAACATTAGGAACTTGCGCAATGATTGGAGGTATTTTGATGCATGCGACCGGAGTTTTGGAATGGGAGGATAGTAGGCAACGTTTGAGATGGGGCGTTATGTTCATTTACGGAGCGGCTCTTACAATGGGTAAAGCCATGGTAAATCATGGGGCTGCAGATTGGCTTGCAGGTGGATTATACAAAATGGCAGATTATGGTTCAGAATATGGAGGTGATTTGTCTATAATTTTGATTATTATTGTAGTAACAGTTTTACTGACTAATGTTATGAGTGATGGAGCAGCAGCAGCAATTCTTGTACCAATTACTTTAGCCGTAGGTGCAGCAGCTGATTTCAATTTAGCATTTATCGCAATAATTACTGCAATAAGTACTGCATTTGCATTTATGACATCATTTGGTACGCCACCTAACCTCATTGTTCAAGCATCAGGAATACCAACATCCAATGATTTCTTAAGAAATGGAGTCCCCTTAGTAATAATTGGAATTTTATTCTTGGTTTTAGCCCAAACATATTATTGGGATATGGCTAGTGAAGTTGCAGGTATTTAGTCAATTAATAATTTATTTTTCCGATCTACTTCAACTAATCCACCTATAAACCCAAAAGCAACTAGTGAAAGAAATACAGAAGAATTACTATCAGGCATTTTTGATATTGGCCCAAGTAAATTGTCACTAGGATTATATCCTATGAAATCATTTATATTATCCGATAAGTCATTAGGCCCAGATCCTGGCGGAAGTGCACCAATAGATCCCATAATAGAAATTGAAGCAATAATTAGGAAAGGTAACATTGCTGCAGTTAATGCTCTAGCAGGATCTCCAGATTTCCTTCCTCCAAAATAGCCACCTATTGCAGCAGTTATAGATCCAGGTATCATTAGGATTCCAAGAACAATCATTATAGTTAAAATATAAATCAATCCAGCAAAAATCCCTTGTTCTAACAGAGGATTTCTCTCATCACCGAGGCTCATTTTTTCTTTCTTTATATTTTCAGGAGGGGAAACTTCTTTTAATTCACTAATGTTATCGGCGTTTCTTTTAACTTTAATTTTATTTTCAGTTTCTTTATCAACAAGACTTTTGGTATCCAGTTCACTGTTCTTTTCCAATTTTTGGCGAACGAGTTCCCATAAATCCTTCTTTTCTTCCACTTATATTATTTTCTTAGTATCTATAAATTACTGTTGGGCCTACCACAGGTTAATATATGACCCATTATTTAGCGTATAACTGGGGAATAAGTTTGGAAGTTTTAACTACAGAAACATTGGCAGCAGCAATCAATTACAGTCCAGAATACTCACACATGGGTGATGATGAGTCTAATTATCTTGCTGAGCATATTTTGAATTTTTTTGGTTACAGTGATAGAATAATAGATAATGTTCTTCATCCTGAAGATAGAGATACATTCTACATGTTAGAAGATGCAGGACTAATGGAAACAGAGAGAGAAGAAACAACACTTTATGATGGCCGTGAATGGAGAATACATTACTGGCTTCTAAAAGTGGCAGTTATTCAAAATAGAAGAGATGCAGGTCCTAAATTTGCAGATGATGATTTAGAACCATCGGTTTATGATGAAGTTCCAGAAGACATCTGGTCAAGATAAGTGAAGTTACCTTATACTTTACGAAGTAATCAGCAAGAAATAATAGATACAATAAAGAAAGGTCTTAATTCTAGAAATCATTTAATTATAGAAGCTCCAACAGGGAGTGGTAAAACATTTACATCATTAGCATCAGCATTGCCTTTTGCATTAGATAATGATTGTAGAATTATTTATTGTGTCAGAACAAATTCACAACAAGATCAAGTCATTCGAGAATTGAAAGAATTCAAAAAGTCAGGTAATAGCATTTCAGCAGTAGCAATACAAGGTAGACAGTCCATGTGTCCACAGCAGAAGGATGATAATGAATTAGCAAAATCGAATTGGTCAGAGAAGTCCAAAATTTGTAAATCGTTGAAAAAGCAGCCTAAAATGGGAGAAGCTGGTTGTCCATACTATAGAAAATTATTGCGTCCAACAAAAAAATTATTTGAAACATGGTCTTCTGAAATATATAATGCTGAAGAGTTCACTTTGATTGCAGAAGAAGAGGGCTTATGTCCTTATGAATTGAATAAATTGCTTTTAAAAAAGGCTCAAGTGGTTATTGTCCCATATGTCTATTTTTTTGATGATTTCATACGCAAGTACCTTCTTGGATGGATGGATGCTTCTATAGATAAAATAGTTACAATTGTTGATGAAGCCCATAATTTACCAGATTGGTCAAGGGATGCAGCTTCGGATTATTTGAGCATAGATACATTACGTAGGGCAACAAAAGAATCTGATAATTTTGGTTTATTACTGGGTGACGGAAGTCCACCAAGTTTTTTCCTTGATTTAGTAGAATTGGCACTAAAATCGTTGGAAGAATATCATATTTCAGAAGGTGAGGAGGAAGGACTTTTGCCTTCTCACATAGTTTCGCTTGATTCCGAAGTGCCCACTCTTGAAACAGAGATGATGTCTCTTGGAAAAATGACACTTTACCGTTTAAAGCAACAGGCATCAGACTTGTCAAAAATGGGGCAGCTAATAAGGCAAACATTACTTGAAAAGGGGAAAAGACCTCGCTCATATTTAGGTACAGTAGGAGATTTTCTTTGTAGGTGGTTAGACTCAATTGAAAGTCATAGTATACGTTTAGTGGGGATAAAGCCTTTGAGATTAGAAAAAGTATGTCTAGATCCAAGGGTAATGACTGGTTTTCTAGATGAGACTGCAGGAGTTATTATGATGTCTGGAACTTTAAGCCCATTAGACATGTTTCGAGATTTAATAGGATTAAAACCTGAATCAATACTCGAGAAGTATGGGTCAATTTTTCCTAAAGAGAATAGACTTATTCGTTATGTTAGCGGTGTAACAACCTCATATAGAGAATTAAAAAACAATCCTAAAGTATGGATTCAATTAATTGATAAATTAGAATCAATAATTAGCAAATTTAATGGTAATATAGCGCTATTTTTCCCATCATACAAAATACTTGAATCGGCATTAAATGAATTAAAATTATCTAAGCCAATATACAAAGAGTATTCAGGAATGAACCAAGAAGAACTAATGAATACAGTTGAGAGTTTTAAATCAGATAGTGGTTCTGTATTGGCTGGAGTTATGGGAGGGAGACTTGCAGAAGGTGTAGATTATCCAGATACATCTTTAGAAATGGCCATAATTGTTGGTGTTCCTTATCCTGCGCCAGGAGTTAGGCAGGAAGCTCTTCAGCATTACTTTGATGTCTGTTTTAATGACAAAGGTTGGCAATATGCTGTAGAATCTCCCGCTTTACGTAAGATGCTTCAAGCTGCAGGTAGAGTAATACGTTCAGAAAAGGATAAGGGAATGATTATAATTACGGATGGTAGAGCAGGTAAATTCTCAGAGAATATTCCTGATCTGGAATTATCAAATGATATAATTCATGATATAGATGATTTTTTTGAGGCCTAATTTAATTTAATGCAATATTGTTGAATATTAAATTGCCACCGTGGCTTAGCTCGGTATAGCGACTGATTCGTAATCAGTAGGTCGGGGGTTCAAATCCCCCCGGTGGCTCCATTTTATTTACTAAAAAGGTTCTTACTTCTTCTCATAGCTTCGAGTGCAGGCATTGTTTCCCCAGACATAAAAGAAATACATGCTCCACCTCCAGTAGACATGTGCCTAATTCCACGAGATAGTCCCATTTGGTTAAATGCCATAGCTGTTTCTCCACCTCCAACGACAGTCATTCCCCCACTATTTGATATGGCACTGAAAATTTCATTTGTACCAGTTGCAAATTCAGAGTCTTCAAAAACACCCATGGGTCCATTTGCAATAATTGTTCCAGCATTTTCTATAATATTTATGTAGTTTACAAGAGTATCAATTCCAATATCAAACAATGGATAATTTTGAGGTAAATTATCGATATTAATTCCATTACGTTTTCCATCAATATTTAATGCAACATCAGTAGGGATTTGTATTCTTTCTCCATATTTTCTCAACAAATCATTAGCTAAGCTAATGATTTTATCATGTTCAGGAATTTGTTTTTGAATGAATTCAGTACTTGGTTTCCCGATGTCAATACCTGATGCAATCAAGAAAATATTAGCAACAACTC
>Ga0208408_1002176_pt1 | contig 10667 bp, 14 predicted proteins | sample ETNtaG_4_FD_185776 | JGI IMG/M metagenome (GOLD analysis project Ga0208408, IMG submission 185776) | Marine microbial and viral communities from oxygen minimum zone, Eastern Pacific Ocean - ETNP201406SV67 (SPAdes) (version 2) | ecosystem: Environmental > Aquatic > Marine > Oceanic ... | reverse complement strand
GGTTGGCGGCCAGGAATGTGGCCTTGGAAGGGACGTTCATTTGGCAGGAAGATTTGCATTGCGGCGGGGTTAGTAACACCTCGCTCGAAGGCTTGGTCAGCACCGGCTGCCCCGCCTGATCGCAATAGATAATCTTCTGCTTCTAGTTTTCGTGCCATGGCGGTCATGACATCTTGGATATCACGAGGGGTGGCACGAGCGCCGATTCCGGCGTAAGAACGTGTCATGAATGGATTGCTTTATTACCACAATAAGTAACCCCTACTCCGTATAAACGAAGCAGGGGTAGTGTTTAGTTGGGTGATGGATGGAGTCTTGCTACTGCAGCAAGAACTTCAGGGGTCTCCTCCCAGGACCAGACTTCAGGCCTGGCGGTGGAAAAGGATTCGAGTCGACCGTTGTTGGATGAGACTTTGTAGCTGGTCTTTGATGTGGTGAAGTGTCTAGTAGTCATGCCGGACAGGGGGTGAGTGGACAAAGAAAAAGCCCCACCCAGCAGGAGCTGAGCGGGGCGTGTGGATCAGAAGGGCAGGCTGTCTAGATCTGGGGCTGGAGCTGAGGCGACCTGGTTATTGGGTCGTGCCTTGAAGGCGGTAACCAAGTACCAGGAGACGCCTCTACCGTCTGCAGATGTGTAGGTGTTCTCGAAGAACTCGAAGTCGAAGTAGGAATTTCCTGCGTCGATAGCCTTCTGCAGTTCGGTGGCGATGTTGCCGTAGCCGTTGTCGGTAGCGACCATTGCCTTCCATCCTCCGGAGTGGTAGGTGCCGTCGTCATCCTTGGTGGATTTGGCGGTGTAGAAAGAGACCTTCTTGGCTCCTTTCTGGGTAGTACCTACCGAGTAGAGGGATCCGTCCTTCTGCTTCTTGATCCAGAGTCTCTGGCTGCCTTCTAGCCTCTCCAGTTTCTCGATCAACTCTGTGATCTTGGCCTGGAGTGTGAGGTTCTCCGTCTGTAGCTTGGTGACATCTCCTCGTAGTTCGAGAACTTCAGGGGATGTCTCTACAGGAGCAGTAACCTCAGGGGATGTCTCGACCGGGGCTTCTGCCTTGGGAGCAGCAGCTTTGGTCTTGGCAGCACTGGACTTGGTGGCTGTAGTAGCCATAGGGATCTCCGGCCTTCCGACCGGGCGACAGAACGCACAGGTTTAGGTGTGCATAAAAAAATCCCTACTCCGTTTAAAACGAAGCAGGGATAGGTGGGTTAAGCGAGGACTAGCTGAGTTGGGCGCGAACGTTCTGGTAAGCGACGACTAGCTTCTTGCCATAGGGTTGGCAGATGTCTAGCGTCTCTTTGGTCAGGTTGTTCACTTGGCTCCAGAAGAGTGGGCGTTCCTTCCGGTCTGCTTTGAGACCTTTGCGGAACTCAATGACATAGCCAGCGATTGGCATTTGTCTTGCATTCTCTGAAGCCTGTTCATATCTCAGCAGCTCTAGCTCTAGCTCGGCATTGGCAGCCTGGAGCTCAGCAATTTCTGCATGGAGCTTGGTGTAGCCGTTAGCTTTAGACACTAGGTATCGCCGGCCTTCCGACCGGGAGATAAGACGCACAGGTTTAGGTGTGCATAAAAAAATCCCCACTCCGTTTAAAACGAAGCAGGGATAGGTGGTGTTAGGCGATGTAAGGCCTATACACGTCTCCTTTGTTGACTAGATCGAGATACTCGGCCTGGAATGCCATGTTCTCGGGTTCGTCAACGAGTAGGGAATGTATTAGAGCTATGCGATTACATAGATCTGGAGCGGAGAAGTCATCCGCTTGGTTTCCGAAGAAATCGTTGGCCATGCCACAGCAGCGCAAAAGCACTGGTAATAAGGGACACGAAAGAAACCCCTACCTCGAATAAACGAAGCAGGGGTTTGGGTTAGGGGATGTAGATGCCGCAAGCATCGAGTTCGAGTTCGTACTCTTCGATCGCAGCATCAATCCTGTCTTCCCAGTCGCTGCGCCTCTCTTTGACTATGAAGTCCCTAACTTGTTGAGGGTGCATAGTCGCAGGAAGAAATCTGCCTGTCATCCAGGCGTACTCTTCTAGGTCTGGCCTCCACGCTGGGATTGGAGTGGTATGCAATGACTGATTAGTCATAATGCACAGGTTGTAGGGGACATAAAAGAACCCCTACCTCGAATAAACGAAGCAGGGGTTTGGGTTAGATGGGGCTCACGGGGAGCGGTACGGGTGGATATGGGCTACCAGCGTTCTCCCAGTCGGCGTATTCCATGCTCATAAGAGCATGTTTGATTACGTCGGCATGGCAGAGAGATGGTGCGCACCAGCAGGCCAGCTCAAGTGGCTGCTTGCGGGCTAGCTGATAGAGCCTTAAAAGCTCTTGCTTAGCCTTGCCACCAGAGCGGTACTGTTTGCGTAGCCATCCCTGATAGCTTCTAACAACGGTCTCTCGGTCGGACTCTCCTTTCATCGGGAAAGGGTTTCCCAATGTAGACGGACGACCGATGTATACCCGTGCCGTACCAGGCATGGGATCGCTGAGATCGCGGTTGCTCACTACAGTTACTTGCATAATGCACAGGTTGTAGGGGACATGAAAGAACCCCTACCTCGAATAAACGAAGCAGGGGCTTGGGTTAGCTAGATCCGGAGTGGCGGGGAGTTGGGGTCGGCCATGTACTCAGCGAATGTACAAGTGAATCCGTTGAGCATGGCGTCCTCTTTATCGATCAGAACCGCTTCGTAGCCGAGTTCATCAGGCGCATCAGGGAAGATGGGCTCGTATACGACGAACATTTGCCAGGGTTCCTCTTCGAGTAAGAGGGCCTCTTCTAGCGGGCTGGGGTAAACGCAATGCCTGACGCCAGTGTAAATACGGACGTCACGCTTGGGTGCGAAGGCAAGTGAGTTGATCACTATGCACAACCTGTAAAGGACACGAAAGAAACCCCTACCTCGAATAAACGAAGCAGGGGTTTGGGTTAGCGGGGCACGTAGTTCCACAGGTAGTTTGAATCGAAGAAGAGTCGCATGTCACCGTCAACATTGATGTAGCGCAGGACGAGCCCGGCTACCAGGATGTGTGCGATGAACAGGTTGGGGTGCTCTTCAGCGAATGTGGCGAATGTGCGTAACATGGAAGCACAGGTAATAAGGGCCACGAAAAGAACCCCTACCTCGAATAAACGAAGCAGGGGTTGATGGCTACTTAGTGATGTAGCCGTATGTATGGCAGAAATCCATGTGTTCAGCATGTTTCTCTGCCGGCCAGTCGTGAGTTGCGCACTGAGCAGCGGTAGCAGCATCCAGCCGGTGGACCTGAGTAGGGATCGTAGCGAAGCCAATGACGGCGAGGCCGATTAGCGTGTAGAGGGTGAAGGTGTGACTGTTCACTTGAATGCACAGGTAAGAGTGGACATAAAAGAAACCCCTACCTCGAATAAACGAAGCAGGGGTTGGTGGGCTAGTGCCAGCTGACGCCTTCGCAGAGGTGCCAGAGTCTTGCGACTTGGCCCGGTGTTTCAGGGTCGTATGGGTGCTTGCCAAGCGTGCGCCAGTAGGCACCCATGTCGGAGGCATGAATCAGATTGACTGATTCGTCGGGGTCGTCGGTCCCCCCAATGGAACCTTCAAACTTGACGTTGTCAGGTAGCCAGAGGCGGTCGACTTTGCCCCACCCGGACATGAGGAACCCGCTAAGGCGACTAAGGTCCTCGTTGCCATCGCAGATCTTCCAGAGTTCGTAGTCAAACTCTTGATCATGCTCAGACTCTATCCAACACTCGCAGTTTTCGTGAAACATCTCGTGTTGGAGTGTCCTGAAATTGGCAGTCATCTCCTCCAGCATTCGCAGGCGTTGATAACTACCTCTCTCGACGTTGCACAACTTTTCAAGGTTGGCAGGGTCCTTAGTGCAAGGGTATAGGCGTGTGCCCATGTGTTCTACCGTTAGTAGAGGACACGACCAAAACCCCTACCTCGATTGAACGAAGCAGGGGCTGTTGGTCTAGAAAGGGCACTCCCAGTCTCTGGAGCGGTCCAGGGTGAAGCGCTCCTCTTGGTCGAGGTCTTGAATGAAAGCATCAAGGCCGACCTTGAGGATCCTTTCCATGGGTACGCTGGGGTGGTGGTCGTGAATCTCAAGCGCCATCTGAATAAACGTGAGGCATTTATCAGAGAGGTCGTGATTGGAGGGTTTCACTTAAAAGCACCGGTAATAAGGGCCACAAAAAGAACCCCCACCTCGTCGAAACGAAGTAGGGGTTGGTGGGTTAGGCAGACAACTTGGTGAAGGCAATACCTTGCTTCTCAGCTTCGGCACGCCATTGGTTCAGTCGCTTCCAGGCAGGGCCTGCAGCTAGTCTGCCAGTACGCTGGTGCGCTTGTACTACATCTGCGTATTGGATTACACCATTCTTCGCAAAGACACGGAGTCTGTTGCCGTTGGTGAAATCGTAAATCGTAGTAGTCATCGTGGATGCACTGGTAATTGTGGCCATAGTTGACACCCTCTCTAGTGCAAGAGACATAAGCTGTGCTAATAGTGCTATGCTTAGGAGACAAGGTGCGCTGCGGGACAGGGGATTTGAACCCCTAAAGCGAAGGGATGCGGGGCGTCGCGGAGAACGCAACCCAGAGGCGAGAGCGCGTGGGGAAGCTGTTGCAGCTCTAGGACGCGTCGCGGATAGGGCGCGGGGTAGAAGCGAAGCATAAGCGTGGCTTATACAAGGGGGCGAGCTGGAGAGACGCGGCGCGTTGAAGACTTAGGCGATCAATCGCTGCCAATTGTTTACATCCAATTAACAGCAGATCGCGTCGCGTTTACATACACTTCCGCTGATCTCTAGAGCGTCGCGCCGCGAAGGCAACGCGTCTTGCTGCAGATCACTTGCGCTCACTGCAGTTACGCATCGCTTCCTCGCGCTGCTCGCAGGCCGCTCTTCTTTTTTTGTTTGGAGCGCATCGCAACTTGCAGGGGGTGTTTGATGTATAACGCGCAGCGCAGCAAAAACTGACTTTTCCCCGCGAGAGTCCAAATAGGGAGAAATTAGCTTCAGATGGAGGAATGGGTCATTTTTTTGCCAAAAATTTCATTTCTCCCTATATCCCGCGAGGCCTGATTGCGAGAGGTAGTGCATATCAACCTCGATAGACTGAAGTTACGTAATAACAACTTTGAGTCGTTAGATGCTTGGTGGAATAGGGCGTATTCGCGATTTAGGCAATGCTTTTGACTGGAGAAGAGTGCGACCTCTGGCCACTCCAGCCAACGCAAATGTGCTTGGGCTGCCAGCAGGACAGCAGCGCGGAACCATAGATCCTCGCGATGTTATTAGAAGAAGCGGTGAATTCACAGATCCAGACGAAGCTATTGCTTTTAGCCATGCAAGTGGGCAAAAAGATATAAATAACCAGCCAATTCCGCGATTAAGCAATCTTTCCAGCAGCCGCAGTCCGCAGACCTTGCAGGGATTATTAGATGTAAAACCTGGAAATACTTACAGAGTCGGACAATCTGCTGCGGGTCCAGCTCCAAGTTCAAGGCAAACTGATGATTTTGCGCCGCAGTGGACATCTGCTGACGGAGGATTTGGCCCACGTACTCTGCGGAGATCTAGTACACCGGCAGCAAATAATCAGAGTTCAGTAACTACTGAGTTCACACCTCAGAGATATGAGGGCGAACAGGCCAGAGAAAGGCGGCCCAGGGCTGCAGATCAGGCTGATACAGAGGTATTAGGAGCATTTCTCAGACGTTGGGGCGCTGGTGGCTACCAATCTTTGCCCACCGGAGCAACAAGAGATCCTGATACACGCAGATGGCGGAATAGACCCGCGCTGAGTAACCGCATCCTCAATAAACGTGCTGGGATGTACGACAACGACCCTAGAGATATTCCAGATCGTGGAATTGGGCCTGTTTTAAGGGGTGAAAAAGATTGGACTTATGTAATGGACCCACATATGGCACATAGCGCTCCAACAAAGGAGGCTAGAAAAGCCTGGGGAGAGGAGAATCCCAATGTTTCAGAATTTCAGACACAAGAAGGTCAATTAGAGCCCGAAACAAGGGCAATTTTGGAGGAATATAGCCGTGGAATGATCAATGAGACGGATGTAAGGCCCGAAAAAATAAAAGAACTAAGAGGAGGGGAGGTCATAGAGTTTACTCAGATACCAGGGGTTGGAAGATTTATACCTCACCAATGGAGTAATGAGCAAGCAGCCTATGGTCCAGTGACGATGCAGTATCGTTATTACGATGCGCAGGGTAAAGAGCGATTTGAGGCCAGAAATGTTTACCCAAACATAGAATTAGAGCCTAAATTAGTCGATCCAGACGCAAGGTGGCAGTCTGATCAATATGAGACTCAGTACTTAGGAAGCTTGGTCAGAGATGAAAGGGCTCAAGGGAAGACCCCTTTAATGAGCGGTGAAGAGCTTAGGAAGCTATACGATCAGGGGCAGATGGAGGTAATCCCAAAGAATCAACGGGATAGAAATCTGATTGGTTACTTGAAAGATGAAAAAGGCGGGCGAGGTAAGGCTGTCTATCAGACGCAAATACAGGGTGCGAATTTGTTCAGAATCGGGGATCCTACGCATATGGATTCTGATCGGATAAGAGAAAATATTGCCAACCCGAAACTCAGTGGTTCTTACAACCCTCTTTCGACCAGAGTTAAGCGTATAGGCGCCAAAGTGTTCAGAGAGCCACTTAAGGATGCTGAAGGAAATGTTGTAAGGGATGAAAAAGGGAACGCCCGGATGGTGGTAGCAAGGGATGAGAAAGGAAACGCTCGGGTAGTGGGCGGGAAAAGAGTCGAAGAAGGATTTGTTCCTTTCCTAAATAGAAAAGACGTATACCCGCAAATTGGCGGTTTAAGGAAGAACAAAGAAGCGGAACCATTCGGCATGAAATTTGCCGATGTGAACAGGGAGCTTTCAGAAGGTAGCTGGATGGAGAATTCGTCAGATCCAGGGTCGAGAGTGGCTGATGTAGAAGATGCATACCGACGAATTCTGGCCACCGCCGTCAGAACTGGTCAGATGCCAGTTCACGTTGCCGGACAGGGAACAACACTCCTGCAGCCGATGAGAGGAACGGTGGCATCGCTGAGAAGTGGTATCGACCCAATTACTGAGCGTCGTAAGAAAATAAGGCCCCATGAGCCTGGAACTGATTCCCCTCAGGTCACAGCCGGGAAGCAGCTCCGTGCTGCTCTCTTGGATCATGTGGAAGCTACAGGGAGTCCGGTCCCTCAGCAGGAAGCAATTCAGTGGGCAAGCGCTATTGGTAGCCGTTGGGGAGTTGACGCCAACTCGGTATTGACCGCCGCTGCTGATCCCGCTAATGACCCTGGTAGAGCATTGTTCCCGCGTGGCTCGGAAGCAGAACGACTTCTTGCAGAGGGTGCGCGAGCGCAGCGAGCAGATCAGAACTATTTCCTCGCAGACAGAAGGGTTGAGCTCGACCCTGAACTCCCGATCAAGGATGCCGCAGGTAATCCAATCCCTACCGGCGCAAGGAAAGAAAGGAAGATCGACAGCTTGTTAAACAAACTGAGGTCTCAAGAAGGCGAGGGGGTCGAGAAGATTACTGCGTTGGTTGCATCAGGGAAGCTTGACTCAGAGGAGACTGAAATACTTGGTCAGTTCCTCAAAGAAAACCCGAACGCCCTGGAGAGCGACTTCGTGGAAAGCCGCCCAGGACATGTAGACGCTTCGGGGATTGACCGCGAGATGTTGAGAGATGACGTTACTGGGCAGCCGTATTTTGAAAGTAAGGGGTACAGCATCCGGAAGGAAGACGTTCCGGTATCTGACGCTGTGCAAATTGCGATGAGATACGTAAATGATCCTCTAGGTAATCCAGATGACATGAAGCAGGCCATGTATCTCGGCGAAATCGCAGAGAGGGAATGGGCTCACAGAAGGTCTATGGGACGTGAGCAGAGTCTGGAAAACATCATGGAGGAACTGGTCCAACCCGCTCCTGTCGTGAGATATGAGCGTCCAGATCCGATTCAGGCTGAAGCGATCCGGCAGCGTTATCAGAATTACGTTCCTGGAGCTAGCGAAATAGGTGGTCTTAAGTATCCATTCCAAGAAGGTGGTTATGACCGTTTGGCAGATGCCTTAGGCGAAGAGCCAGGAACTCCTCGTCATGATGCTGCAATGGCACATTTGGTTCAAAGGATGCAGGCGAGGCAAGCAGGAGGAGAAACTAGAGGCCAGTATGCCGACAAGATAGCTATCTCAGAGCAGGCTTCAGGTGTTCCTCAGCAACTGAATCTCGGGGTAGTTAGTACCGATGACAGTACAGATCAATTGGCAGCTCCAGCCCCACAGCCAGTAATTGACCAAACAGCTCCTGGCGTGCCACTCGATAACACTCCTGGCGTCGCCGAACTAGCCAGCACAATCTCTAGTCAGCGTCCGCAGGGGCGCCGTCCGCCTGACGCTCCTCCTCTCTATCGGGCGGGAGAGATAATTCCTGACGAATTGCACAATGAATTGCTCGCTCAACATCTAGCGAAAGCGAGGGGATTAATATAAGTGCGGGGCCTTATTTCTCTCCTGTAGATACAAATGAGCAAGGAGAAACATGAAAAGGCAAAGGATCTCGCGCAGACCTTCAAAAAGATGGATAAACCTGCCAGCAAAGGCGGTACGGGGGGAACCTTTACGACGGCTGCCACTAAGGCAGGCTACGAAGATACTCCTGAGGGGCGAGGAAAATATGCTGATGAGGTGTTAAATAACAAAGACAAGTATTCCGACAAAATGGTAAAGAAGGCGAATTTCTATAAAAACGTAATCGCCAAGAAGTGAGCGCTAAGATAGTTGTAAATACTGGCGTATTGTGTGGCTTGGGCAGGCTTAGGTAGTGACTTTGGGCGAACAGCATTTGCTCTTGGGCAGGGCGTTCGCAATGCTTCAGATAAGCAAGAAACTCATTCTGATTTTGCCTACAACGTAGGCTCTCCTGCTAAACTCTCAGACCCTAGATATGGGCGTAAACGATTCGCGGGAGATATCTTCGAGGGGAAAGGTGTGCACCAGAAGTTCGGGGGAGAGTTTGCAGTGGCAATAGCAGATAAAGAGAATAAGCCTGTGCAAGAAGGTATGGAAAAGTTCATCAGTGAATGGACCTCTGGTCCCTGGTCTCCTTTTGATATGGGACCCGAAGGAGAAGCCCCACCAGAGGAGATGGCCTGATGGCACTAAGGATGGCGATGGCTCCAGCATTGAGAGCCTTTAAGCAGATCTTCCCGTTTAGAGGGAAGCGTGCCCCGATGCAATATGCGTTTCGTTTCGGCCCTGAATTGCTTGGCGCGGGGATGATGGCTGCGGCTGCCCCGCCGGAGACAAGTATTGGTACTAGAACATTGATTGGTGGTGAAGATGTTCTTGTGAGTATTGGTTTATCGCTATTAGGTAGCGGTATAGGCCGGACGGTCTCAAGAGGGCGAATGGCTAGGAAGATGGGGAAGTTGCCTGGAGGACGGCTACCGAAGCACAGTGATTTTGAGGTATTGGACGAGTTTGGCGAGGTGATGGACTTAAGCGGTCTTTCCCCCGCAGGAAAGGCTGGTCTCAGGAGGCGTGCGCTTATAGAGGCGGGAGAAGGAGGGGCAAATATTGGCGACATGGTGATGATGCCTGCTCAGTTCTTAAGGCCAAGCCCCTTACTGAATGCGGCTCATGATGAGTATTACCAGAAGCAAGAGACTGCGAGAGAACAAGAACTTGCCGCACAACAAATAGAGAAGACAATGCAGGTCGAAGGGCTTATGGAACTCTTGGCTGGAAGCGGAGGCGTAGTGGCTGGTATTCAGAATTCGCCTGGGTCGGGATTAATGCGTAGTGGTTTGTCGGGCCTGTAATGGCGGAGTATCCCCGAGATCCAAGCCTGGATGATTTAGGCCGAATCTTCACCAGAGCATTCGAGTCCGGCCCGAAGCTGTGGTCGAATAAACAGCGTGCAGCAATAGGCGAGGGGTACGAGCACACACCCGTCCACGACATGCTGACTAGTTCGGCTGGTGTGGACTATGCCCGTCAATATTTGCCAGAAAAAGTAGGAAGTACGGCATGGGGAAAATGGATCGCCGATCAGCTACCAGGAGCAGATCCATCAAGAGTCCCAGAAAATAGGCGTCGTGAAGCTGTTAACAACTACATCCGCAATATCCGCCTAGGTGGCTACTCCGCAGAGGAGCTGGCCGAATTCGACAAAGCGAGAGCAGGTGATCCTGAGCTTGAGCGTTACACAACTCGTCGAGGCGTGGTTCCGGCACAAGATGGCAAAGGTGTAGTCAACGTTGGCGATAACTTCCGCGCTGCTGCTGCTCAAGGCGCAGGTGTGGTGGCCTCTGATTTTGCTACGGATGGGCTGCGAAATATTTGGTGGTTTCTAAATGCTCCTCAAGCGGTAAGCAGTATTGCGATGCTGCATGGCATGCACACTGCAGGGAAGGAATACGCGAGTTACGGCGGTAAGCACGGCGGTCACTTAATACAGAACCGCGCTCGCCGGATGGCTGCCACAGTCCCAGCATGGATTGGCATGTCAGCAGCCGTAGGCAATTTTGGGCGGCAACCTGGATACAAAGCTTCTGTCCCTAGCGAAGCCGATTCAAAAGTCGCAGTGGACCCGATCAGTGAAGCCACGAGTCGCTACTTCCTTGGTCGGGCAGGTCGGCTACTTCCT
>Ga0208408_1002170_pt1 | contig 10682 bp, 14 predicted proteins | sample ETNtaG_4_FD_185776 | JGI IMG/M metagenome (GOLD analysis project Ga0208408, IMG submission 185776) | Marine microbial and viral communities from oxygen minimum zone, Eastern Pacific Ocean - ETNP201406SV67 (SPAdes) (version 2) | ecosystem: Environmental > Aquatic > Marine > Oceanic ... | reverse complement strand
TCAACTCCACCACCATCAAACGGTGGACAACAAGGAGCATAAAATAAATTTACATTTTGAGAATTTAATTTGATATATATATATATACAAAGGTTATAGTAAATGGTTTTATGGTTCACAGGTCAACCTGGTTCAGGCAAGACCACATTAACAAAAAAATTCATAGACGACAAATTAATTGGATTTATGAAAGTCCATCCACATAAAATTGTGCATATTGATGGTGATGATTTACGAGATATTGTTGATAACAAGGATTATTCAGAAAAAGGTCGTAGAGAAAATATTAATCTTGCAATGAACTTGGCGAGATTTATGGATAACAAAGGTTTTACAGTTATAATATCTTTAGTTGCACCATATAGAGATTTACGAGAAGAACTAAAAATGGAAAGAAATGTAGGGGAGTTCTATCTTCATACAACGGAGATTCGTGGTAGAGAAAATTATTTTGCTGAAGATTACGAACCACCATTACACAATTTTACAGACATAAATACAAACAAATCAATAGAGGAGTGTTTAGATGAAGTATTCATTGTTTATCGGCAGATGGCAACCGTGGCATAAAGGACATAAATGGTTAATTGACCAAAGATTAAAAGAAGGTAAGAATGTTTTGATTTGTATTCAAGATGTAATACCCGATGAAAACAATCCATATACAAGTGAAGAAGTTTATGATAATTTAAAAGACCGATTATCATATTTTATACGAAAAGGACTTGTTAAATTAATGATTATACCACCAATAGAAAGTGTTAATTATGGCAGAGATGTTGGTTATGAAATAATAGAACATATACCACCAAAAGAAATTGGAGAAATATCAGCAACAAAAATAAGGAAAGAAAATGAAAATTGATGTATTAGACAAAGGTTATATTGAGGTTGTAGATTCTCTTGGTGATGACTTGACACCAGTTAATGCGGCCAGAGTATCATTCGGCGACCGTAGTAATGAATTTACAGAGAAAGATAGGAAATTATCCAAGTTCCTAATCAAAAATAAACACTTTAGTCCATTCAGACATCAGCATGTAATGATGATTATCAAGGCACCAGAGTTTGTTATGCGACAATGGTATAAGCATGTTGTGGGAATAGAAACCACATCTAACCATCCAACCAAAGACCACGCTTGGAATGAGATTAGTGGTCGTTATGTTGAGTATGAGGATTTTTATATACCAGATAATTATAGAGCACAATCGGATGATAACAAACAAGCAAGTGATGGTGTGGTAGATGACCAAGAGGGTGCATTGGCACTATGGAAAAAATCACAATCTACTGCTATTAAGTGTTATCGAGAAATGTTAGATATGGGAATGGCTAAAGAACAGGCTCGTAGTATTTTACCACTTACAGTTTATACCCAAGTATGGTGGACAGCATCATTTCAGTCAATTATGAATTTTATTGAATTACGAGATGAACCGACAGCCCAAGTAGAGATACAAGAATATGCAAGAGCACTAAAGAAAATAATGTTAGATGTATTTCCAGAAACAACTGAACTGTGGGAAGAAGTATATTGGAATGAGGATTAGAAGTAATACATATCAAAAAGTTTGTCATTTAATATCATCAAATATTTGTGATTTAGTAAGGCGTCATAGTGCGTTATATTTAGTAAAAGGATATGAAAAACCAACTTTAGGGTTAGCAACGGGTTCAACACCTATCGGAATTTACCAAGAATTATCAATAATGAAAAACACAAACTTTTCTGATACGATTACTTTTAATCTTGATGAGTATGTTGGATTGAATGGGTGGCATCCACAGTCATATAATTATTTTATGTATAAACATTTATTTACTAATTTAACATTTAAAAAACGATTTTTTCCAAGTGTAAATGGAGTAGATTTATATGATGATTTAATAGAAGCCTATGGTGGTATAGATATTCAGATATTAGGTATTGGAACTAACGGACACATAGCATTTAATGAACCAGGAACACCAAGAGAGTCAAAAACTCATGTAGTTGATTTAACAGAGAATACCATTAAAGATAATAGTAGGTTCTTTGATTCAATAGAGGATGTACCCAAACAGGCAACTACTATGGGAATAGAAAGTATTATGAGAGCCAAAAGAATCTATTTAGTTGCACAAGGAAAACACAAGAAAGATATTTTAGAAAAGGCAATGTATGGAGATATAACTCCTGAAGTTCCCGCTTCATTTTTACAAGAACATGATAACTTAAAGGTATTTTATTGTGATTGATAAGATAATGATTGTAGCACACCCTGATGACGAAGCACTATTTGGTGGAGCCGAGTTATTATCACACCCGAAAGAATATAAAGTTGTAGTAGTAGATGAGTATCATAGTAAGATTAGAAGAAAAGAATTAAAAGCGTCCATGAAGTTTATAGGAATAAAAGAATATGAACATTGGACAGGTTACAAAGGTGGAGAAGATTATCATAGAGAAAAACTTATTTATGAATTGTTGAGAGTATTACGAGAACGAAACTGGATAAAGGTAGTAACACATAATAAGGTAGGTGAATATGGACATCCAAGACATAGAGCACTTCACGAAATATTAAATCATTTAAGACCAGAAATATTATGGCAATTTGATAAGTGTAGAGAAAGATTACCTAAAGATATATTGAATAAGAAAAGAGATTTGTTGAAAGTGTATGAGAGTCAAAGGGAAGTACTTAATTGGTTTAGTCCTTGGTATGAGATAATAACAAAGATTAATAAATGAAAGTTATATTTTGTATTCCAGGAAATAGTTTTTCAAATAGGTTTTTGAAGTGTTGGACTAATCTTACCAGAGAGTTGCATAAAAGAGATATTGAATATGAACTTTTAAGTCAATATATTCCTAATGTTTATAAAGTTAGGTCATTATTATTAGGAGCAGACAGAACTTTTGGTCAATATCAAGCACCGTGGCAAGGTAAGAAAGATTACGACTATATAATGTGGATAGATTCAGACCAAGTTTTTGAACCAAATGATTTTTTTAAGTTATTGGAACACGATAAAGATATAGTTTCTGGATTGTATTTAAGGAAACCAAAGGGAGATAATTTAAATGATATACCAGTATACTTTGCTTGTTTTACTGATCCAAATAAGGGTTTATTTACAAATGAAATTAACGGTGAACTAAGAACGGTGTATGCAAATGGTATGGGTTGGATGTTAGTAAAAAAAGGTGTATTTGAAAAAATAGAGTATCCTTGGTTTGGACCAATTATTATGGGACTTGATTTTTGTGGAGAAGATGTAGCATTTCAAGTTAGGGCTAAAGATGCTGGATTTGAGTCTTATGTAGACACGAGTATCGTAGTAGGACATGAAAAAGAAGTAGTGTTGAAGTGATAGTAGAAACAAAACGTGAGTTTGAAGATTTTATAGAAAAATATCAAAACTCTGATAGTATTTTAATTCCAGTTTTATGTGATGTGAATAAACACCCACTTGAGAATTCTTTGTGCTTATTATATGTTAAATTATTAGATGGAGATGAATATCTTTTACCATTTAATCATAGTGAGGCAATAAATCTTGATGTATCATATATTAACAAGTTAGATTCAGACCACAAAAAATATGTATATGATAAAAAACAATTTAATCATATTGTTAAATGGAAAAATGTAATAGATATAAATCTTCAATATTATATGGAACACAATAAACCATTATACACTGAAGATATATCCACAAATTCCCACGATTATTTTAATAGAAAATATTATAAGTTAAAGGGTGTGAATTGTATAGTTCCCATATTAAAACATTTAGAATTATGTAGGAAATTATCCAATGAATTTCAGAAGTATATTGATTTACCAGTTCATCAAGAATATAATGATGACATAATTGATAATTTAACATATTTAGAATCTTCAGGATTAAGATGTGATAAAGAGATAGTTTATAGTGAATATAATTTATATACATCAACAGGTAGACCATCAAATAGATTCGGTGGAATCAATTTTGCAGCATTAAATAAAACAGATGGTTCACGAAAACCATTTAAGAGTAGATTTGAAAATGGAATGTTAGTAGAGTTTGATTATGATGGATATCATTTAAGGTTGATTGGTGAAGTAGTTGATTATAAATTTCCAGAAGGTTCAGTTCACAAACATATGGCAAAGTTTTACGGTGATGTTACTTATGATGAATCAAAAAACCAATCTTTTCAATATTTATATGGTCATATACCAGTTGAAGTGATTCAAATAAATCCATTCTTTGGTAAAGTTCACGATTATATAAATTTAATTTGGGGTGAGTATAAACAGAGAGATTTTATAACTTCTAATATTTATAGTAAGAAGATATTTAAGAAAAATTTATCTGATATGAATCGGAATAAATTATTTAACTATATGATACAGTTAATGGAAACAGAAAATAATATGAAAATGTTAAATAATCTTATTCCTTTTTTAGAATCATACAAAAGTAAATTGATTTTGTACAGTTATGATTCATTTTTGTTTGACTTTAACTTAGACGATGGAGTAGACTTTTTGAAAAAAATTAAAAAGATTATCGAGAGTAACGGGTTATTTCCCACCAAAACAAGCAAGGGGACAAACTATCATGAAATGGAAGATATAACAGAGAAACTTAATGATTAAATTGGCACCTTATGCAAAAGAAGCAATTTTTGAAGAAAATGCGAAACAGTTAAGAACTCTTTGTAAGAAATTTAATAATCGTTTATTAACTGAAGCACCAACAGGTTTTACTGAAACCGTACATGAAATTTTTACTGCAATGGCTTTGGCTGGAAGTACCGCCCCTCCAGCGAATGTGTTTAAAAAATCAGTACAAAAGGGCAACGATATTGAACCTTGGGTAAAGGGTGCTTCTAAATTAGACCATCCAAAGCTACACTATGATGAACTTTGGAATCAAACAAAAAACAAACAAGGACATTGGTATTCTGGTAAAGCATCTACACTGTGGGACGAGGGCAAGGCAATAGCGGATTTGATAATCAAAATGTATATAGCACCTCTTGGGTATACTCTGAAAAGTGCTGAAAGAGTATTTGGCGGAGGAGCAAGTGGGAAAAAAATAATAGCCGATGTTCAGATTCATGAAACGATAAGTGGTAAGAAGAATGTACTTGCTGTATCGTTAAAGGCTGGAAAGCATGCACAATTTACAAATTTAAGTCCAGGTAAACTTATGGATATTGTATTTCCTGGTCAAGGGGTAAAACAAGGAATGGGCCTCTTGAAATTTTTATATGGTAAAGGTTATAAAAAAATATTAGATCAAGGATGTAGGTCTTATTTATCAGTTTGTTTAAGGGCGTATAGAAAAAATAGAAGTTTAAATTGGCCACCTAAAACTTCATCTATTACCCCGGCTGAAATTAAAATATTAGATGATATATGTGGAATAAGGATGAAGGGTACTTCAGTAGGGGGAGCTACCAATAATTCTATTTTAAATAAATGGGTTAAGAGTCAAACTTGGGAAAGTTGGAGAAAAACTAGCTTGAAAAAAACCCACGTAGCTATGAAACATTTGTTTGGCACCAACCCACTGACAACAGATGCAGGTAAAGCAAATTATTTAAAATCTAAACGAATACGGATAAACGGAACAATAAACGACTATTTTGATGCTGATTGGGAAAAACTTCATCAGAAACAGATTGAAGATTTGATAATTTATATATTGAGGTCTGATCCCATCGACTCATATTTATATGCAGGATCGGCTGGTGAGAAGTTAAGTTTTTTACCATCAGCCTCCGAAATAAAAAATCATAAATATAATATTGATGTTGAAGATGGGAATATCGATCACCTCGGAAATGAAACGGGAGGAGATTATGTTAAAATTATTACAGTATCTTCAAAACAAGGTAATAAAAAATTATTTAAGTTTGATTTAAGATTTAGATTTGCAGGAACACGAGGACAATGGACCAGTGATATTAGTCATAAAGGGTCTGTATTTAAAATTTATCCAGAGTTTTGGAAATACTTTACAGGTGTACCAGCAGGAATTTGGCCATAATGAATAATTGGAATAACATATTAAAAGATTTTGCACATAAGTGCGGAGATGGTGGCCCAGATATGACCAATCCACGTCATCTTGCTTTGTTACGAGAATCACTAATAAAGTTCGGTTGGAAAGAGAATGCCACGAATGAGTTTATTGGTAACTTGAGGGAAGGTGAAAAGAAATACGCAGATAATACAAAAAATAGAGCTTTAGGTAGAGTGGGATTGCCGTGGGGATCAAAAGGAACACCCCCTGAAAAAGAAGAACCTAAAGGTGAAGAAGGTGGAGAAGATGATAAAAAAGGTGAAGAAGAATCTGGGGGAGGATCAACATCTGAAAATATAGATGCTATTGATGGTGAAGCTAAAGAAGGTGGTATGAATGGAACTGTAACGGCACCTGGAAATGCTACATCAACAGTAAATGAAATTGGTGTTGGATACGCCATGGCTTGTATGGAAGAAGAACCAGATAATGTAGAAGGGTGTTTAGATAGGAAATTAGATTCAACAACATTAGGTGCAAAGGCTAATAAGAAAAAAAGAAAACAAATTCTTCAATCTGCTAGAGCCGAAAAGAAAAGAGTTGATGATCACATTGAAGAAAAGGGTATGAATCCAGAAACAACATCTGTTTCTCATGTTTGGGGTTCAAAAGCATCATTAGCCGCTGCCGCGAAAAAATTAGAAGAATTAAGAGATGGTGAACCTCCTGTAACTCATATAAATGGTATTCCAATTGATGAGTATATAGAAATTGTTTTAGGAGGTGGTGGCGGTGGTGATCCAACAGATACTATGGTTATTCTGGTAGATGAAAGTCAAGATCCACCAAGAGTTGAAATATTACATACTTCAAATAAAACAACATCAGCTGATATTCAGGCAAATGGTTCACCACACGAAGAAATAGACCAAATATCACAATCTGCTAGAGATCAAGTTGAAAGTGAAGAAGATAAAGCTGCAGTTGATGAAGCAGATAGAATAGCAAAGGAAAAAGTAGAGGACGCTAGAGAGCGACAGAAAGACTACATTGGTAAACAGGGTACAAAAATGTCTAAACAAGCCCAAGATGATGCTACTGCAGACAGAATGTTGGGCAGGTTAGAAAATGATGAAAACGATGATCCTCCTGGAATATCTTCTTCTAAAGGTAAATATTATAAGAAAGTGTTAGGTCATCCAGCAGTCAAAGCTTGGATGAAGGGCCCCCCAGAGAAGAAACCACCATTAACACCAGAAGAAAAAAGAGAAATGTTAAGGGCATATGCTAAAGGTGTTTCAGATCCAAATGATCCTAATTATAAATTAAGAAATGATGATATTAGAATTTTAGCTGAATTTTATAAAGATGAAGAATTAACGACAGGCAGAGATCCAGAAAAACCAATATATAATGAAGAGAAAATGAAATCTTTTTACGAAGAACAAACAGATGCTATGAACGAACAGAGGGAAACATTAAATAATATTAAACCAGGTATGGGTGATGAATTATATACAGATAGAATGCTTGAAAGGTTACATATACCTGCACCAGATGTTCCACCAAATTTCCAATTAAATATGGGTGAATACGCTTACAAAGATTTACAACAAGATAAAGATGGTAATTTATATGAAAAAGGAGCTGATGGTAAATGGTATAAAATAGATGAAAATGGGAATAGAGAAGAAAATGCATCCGATATAGATACAAACGATTTATCAGATACAGAATGTGCTGTTATAGTAGATGAAAAAGCACATAGACATTGTTTAGGATTAAAAGAAGGTGAAGATATTAAATCAGGAATTACTGTTAGATATACAGAAATTAAAGGTGAAGATGGAAATTATAAAGCAATTATATATGATAATCAAGATCCACCAAATGTAATAGCAATTCAAACTTGTAGGTCGAAATCAGGTCCGGGTGGTTCTGTGAATGATACAATTCACTATGGAAAAGATTATCAAAGATGTTTAGCCAAACATACAATTCAGAACGATAGGTGTGGGTAATGAAAACTCAACTACTCTGCACATTCACTAAACGAAATAGACTTTACGATACAGTAAGTCTTATTATTGAGTGCCATGACATAGTATTCAACAAGATTTATGTATTCACTAATGAAGATGATCATCATCAATTAATTTGTACTTATAATATACCACAGAATGAAGATAATTATATTGAAGGCGTTGATACAATAGCACTTCACAGAAAGAAACAGACTAACACATTATACACTATTAATTCATTAAATGAAATCATTAGAGAAAAGAATCAAGGAGTTTTAGATAAAACATTTCCTGTACCTTGGGAAGAATATCAAAATACTTTATTGTTAGTAAATGATGAAGGATTAAATAAGATATATACAAGAATTTATACTATTGTAAACGTTGATACTTGGGAGACTGACCAAAACTTAAAAAATGAATTATAGGTTTTATTATCCAGAATGGAATAATCGAAAAGAAGTCTGTAAAGACTATCCACAAATAAAAGAAATAACACGAGAACCAACATCCTTTTGGTATGGAGTTGGGCCTAAACGAACCATCCGAAAGACCAAAAAATCAATCCAAAGATTACTGAAACGGGCAGACCCGTATTTACCAGTATTAGTTGTATATTCAATACCATATAGAGATTTAGGTCATCATTCAAAGGGTGGTGCGGGCAGTGATAAAGAGTATTTAGAGTTTATTAGAGAATTCTGTGACGCCTTAGGTGATAGAAGTCCAATAGTAATATACGAACCAGATTGTATTCCACATATGGAAGAAATGGGTGTAGTGGATGGATTAAAACGATTATCTTTGATAAAGAAATCAGTTGAAATGTTAAGTAAGACAAACGCATTGGTATATCTTGATATTGGACATCCAACTTGGTTGTCAGTCCCAAAGGCCGTTTCATATTTAAGAATGTGTGATATACACAAAGTTAGAGGGTTTAGTATTAATACAAGTAACTATTATGCTACAACTACCTGTTATAAGTATGGAAAGACTATAAGTAAGAGATTAGATGGAAAACACTTCGTAATCGACACGTCAAGAAATGGAACAGGAGCATCAAAAGAACATTTTAATCCATATGGAAGGTCAATCGGTGAATTTCCAACCACCCAAACTTGTGATGAATTAGTAGATGCATACCTTTGGATTAAGATACCAGGTGAAAGTGATGGAAAAGTGAATGGAGGACCCAAAGCAGGCCGTTTTTCACACAATTTGGCGTTAGATTTGATACATAACAAAAAAAAGTGAAAAAAACACTTGACTTTCTCGTTTTTTCTTCGTAAGATCAATTACGAAATGAGAGAGATATAAAATATGAAAAACTATTTAACAAAAGAAAACGACCTTGACCACATTAAGATATTAGATTCAGTTGGTTGTATGTTTAATTCATCAATGGGAACGGTAATACCAATGATGGAAGATGGTTCGTTTGATGTAGATAATCCTTTGGATATTATGGAACATGACCCAGAATGGTTTGGTAATTTGTCAATCGCAGATTTTGATATAGTAGAAGATTGGTTTGACAAAGAAGATTTAGACATAGGGGGTATGTTGTTGGATATGGATGAGTTAGTGTTTGATAATCCAAAAGATGAACACGATTTTAATGAAGCAATGAATGGGTATTGGAAGTAAATATGTGTGATAAATGTAAAAAACATAAATCAACAATCGAGTACAAAGGTGGTAAATATTGTACTTGGTATTGTGTGAAAAAAAAATAAAAAAAGCCTTGACTTTATCAAATATTATTCGTAAGATCAAGTAACAAATAGAGAGAGTAAATAATGAATATAAAAAACGAAATCAGAAAAGTAAGTAGTCTTTCGGAACTAAATGAATTATCAGCGTTCATATCTGAATGTAAGACTATGTTGGGTAAAGCAACATTAGCAGTTGGTTCTAAGGTATGGGTAGTTCAGAAAACTAAAAGGACTGCTGGAGTCATTACTAAGATGAATATCAAAAAAGCTTTAGTTGATATGAATGGAATGACTTATAGAGTTCCATTTTCAATGTTGGAATTAGCATAAAAAAGTCAAAAAAAGACTTGACTTTTACGAAAATATGTCGTAAGATCAAGTATGAAATTGAGAGAAAGGTCATAAAATGAAAAACACAAAATGGTTACTATTATCAGTATTGTTTATATCAAGTTTGTTTGGTCAAATAGATATAAAGATTTCTGATGGGTATAAAGTTAAAAGGGGCATTGGTGGTTATACTGTTAGGTTAAATAACAGTAGACAAACTCTTATTAAATTAGAAGGTACAATACCTGAAAAAAGTGGTTATCACAGAGTAACTTGGAAAACTTCCAATAAATTTTATTGGAGCAATGGAACAGCAACTGATGAATTTAAGGTTGTTAATCCAGTAAGTTATTCCAAGAATGGTAAAGTTTATACTATGTTTGGACCCCTTCCTGAGATGAGGGGTAAAACAGTAGTTGTTACCGCCACCTATGGTAATTATACAGATACTATTACTTTTAAATTGAAGTAAAATTGCACCGTGGCTATGAGTTTCCTACGGTAATTTGGAAACTTGGTGGGTTTGAGAGTGACTACCTATTTGGAACTCTCAAAAATTTTGGGGAATAGATAGTTAGACTATACCGCTGGACTCGTT
>Ga0208408_1002162_pt1 | contig 10716 bp, 9 predicted proteins | sample ETNtaG_4_FD_185776 | JGI IMG/M metagenome (GOLD analysis project Ga0208408, IMG submission 185776) | Marine microbial and viral communities from oxygen minimum zone, Eastern Pacific Ocean - ETNP201406SV67 (SPAdes) (version 2) | ecosystem: Environmental > Aquatic > Marine > Oceanic ... | reverse complement strand
TGGTACTAAAATTAATTGATCTCCCACATTTTACTCAATAATCGTTGCTATTCTAAATCATTTTTGTTGATGAATCTTTATTAATTTGTTAAACAATATAATGAAATTACTGATGATAACTTTTTGAAACTTCTGAACCCAATTCTCGGCTTAATAAATCTTTCAAATCGACTTCAGACCCAAATGTAACACCATTGTTTGACAATAATGGTTGATTCAAACTGTTTTCAATACCTTCTAAGACTAGAGTTGTATAAAAACCGGTTTGAAAAGGATTCAACATGAATTGATACTCATTATCTGATAATTTATTATTTCTAAAGTTAAGAATGTTATCAAATATTTTACCAGGATAACTTATTCCAAAACCTGAAACATTTCCTTTTTCTTCGAAGGTTCTGAATAAAGGATTTGCCCAAAGATGTCCTTCAGAATGAATCTCAACAAAACCACCACTTTCAGCAGGCAAATCAACCCATCCATCTGAACATATCATTCTGCTGGATTGTACAGTTAAATCAGGTGCAGAATTAGGCAAATGCCACCCCGTGATAATATGGGCAATTGATCCATTATTAAATGTAACTAATGTATCAATTAACTCATAACCCAATACAGGTATTGGACTCAATGATGGCATTTTTTGAGAAAAACCAATTGCTTTTACTTTTTCAGGCACTAAATCTACAACCATCATTAACGAATCGATCATATGTACAGTGAGAAATGATGCAGGATTATTTTTTTCTGCAAAATCTTTTGAGGCAAAAAATTTTGGGGAATAGTTTGGATCTGAAACCTTTAAAGCATCGACCATCCACCAATCCGCTATTTGTAACTCTCCATACCTACCTGACTTATATCTATTGGCTAATTCTATCAGTCTGGGATCGTCTCTTTTGTGAAAGTCTACTCCAAAAATTCGATTATTTTTTTTAGCTGTTTCAATCATTAAATGTACTTCTTTAATTTTTTTTGAAGTAGGTTTGGGCATTTGGACATCTATACCGTGATTTAGACAATAAAGCGTTGGCTCTAAATGTAAATCATCTGGAGTATTGATATGTGCGGCATCTAGTTCACACTCCATAATCATTTCTTCATATGATTCGTACCTAAAATTTTCTTTGATATGATATTTGTTACAAAACCAGTTTCTATATTCTTTGTTAGGATCAGCAACAGCAATTATTTCTAAATTTTCTGAATAATGACTATTAAAATATAAATATTGATAGATTTCTCTTACAACTGAACCCACGCCAATGACTCCTAATTTTAATTTATTCATGATTGACCATTAATAATTAATTCTTCAAAAATTAAATATATAATTTGACTCATCTAAAAATTAATAGATATAATACCAAAAATAAGGATAAAGTGATGAAAAATAATTAAACACAATGTTACATTGTTATTTGGTATTCAATAGAAACGTTCATAATAGAATGCACGACAATACAAACGAAGGCGAAAATAATGCAAAGATGTTAAAATGAGAAATTTTGTAGATTTAAAAGAATCAAATAGCATTATTTCTGATAAAAACCGCTTAAAGAAAAGAATGGATGAAGAAGGATATCTTTTCTTTAAGGGGGTGCTTAATAAAGAAAGTATTTTAAGTCTAAGAAAAGATATATGTGATATATTGCAGTTAAATGGCTGGCTAGAAAAAGACACAGAATCTATGGCTGGAATAGCAAATATTGATAAGCGTTGTACCGAAGGGGAGTTAACTTATATCAAAGTATATCATCAAATATATAAATTAAGAAGCTTCCATAATTCAGGTCATTGGACTGAATTAACAAAAATACTTTCAAATCTTTTTGAGCATGGAGTTTTTCCAATTCCCCAAAAAATACTAAGGATATGGTTCCCAAAATTTGTTCAACATACAACGCCGTTCCATCAGGATTATGTCCATTTCCAGAGTGACAAACAATATACAAGTTGGATACCACTTGGTGATTGTGATATTGCTTTAGGAGGTCTTGGAGTGATTCCTTATACTCATAGAGAAAAAAATAATCACACGTTTTCATTAGGTGCAGGCAATTTAAAAGTAGACATTGAAAAATATAAGGATTCTATATATTCTACAGATTATCAAACAGGTGATTTGTTGTTGTTTCATGTAAATACAATACATGGAGCTTTGCCTAATAAGACCACTGATAAATTACGACTTTCACTTGATAACAGATTTCAACAAAAAGGTCATGATGTTGCCGAGCATTTATTAGAACCGCACTTGTTTGATCAAGCACAATTCAAATGGGATGACGTTTATAGTGATTGGGATGAAGACGATGATTTAAAATACTACTGGAAGAATGATTCATTCAAGGTTATAAACAGAGAAAGAAAATATATCGAACTAGCATTAAATGATGCTATAAATTTGGCCAACTCGGAAAAAAATGAAGATGCATTGTTATTTTTAAGTAGAGTTAAAGAACTGGATCCTGCATCTGAAAATGGACAAAAGGCAATAAAAACTTTAGATCATTTAAATTTTTAAAAAAAAGGAGGTCATATGTAAAAATTAGGTATTGCAAAGCAACATATATAGTTTAATTTCACTTATAAATAGTTTAATTTCACTTATAATTTGGAGAACAATGATGAAAAATTTATTCTTAATATTAACTTTCTTCACAATGAGTTTTTCCGCATTTGCAGAAAAACTTACTATTGTGAGCGTAAATAACGGTGATATGGTTAGAATGCAAAAATTGTCATCGGATTTTACAAAAAAGAATCCAGGTATTGAACTAGATTTTCAATTTATGGAAGAAAATGTGTTACGTCAAAAAGTGACACTGGATATTACTAATAAAGGTGGTGCTTATGACATAATGACCATTGGAATGTATGAGGCCCCTATGTGGGGTGAGAAAGGGTGGTTGGTCCCAATGAATAGTCTTCCATCTAAGTTTGACATCGATGATATTTTACCAGCGGTTAGGAATGGTTTGTCGCACAATGGGGTTTTATATGCGTCACCTTTTTATGGTGAAAGCTCCTTTACCATGTACAGGGTTGACCTTTTTGCAGAAAAAGGTTTGATAATGCCCGATAAACCAACTTGGGGAGAAATTTTCAAATTTGCCAAAGCACTGCATAATCCTCCTGAAGTAAATGGTATTTGTCTAAGGGGTAAAGCTGGCTGGGGAGAAAATGCTGCTTTCATTGGAACTGTAGCAAATGCTTTTGGAGCCAGATGGGTTGACGAAAAATGGAATCCACAATTGACAGGCCCTGCCTGGACACATGCATTTAGCTTTTATGTAGACCTTGTACAAAATTATGGTCCAAAGGGTGCTGCGAATAATGGTTTTAACGAAAATTTAAAACTATTCAATCAGGGAAAGTGTGCAATGTGGATAGATGCTACCGTTGCGGCTAGTTTTGTGACAAATAAAGAAGAAAGTACTGTATACAACAAAGTAAATTTTGCTCTAGCTCCAAGTGCTGTAACTGAAAAAGGTGGTTGGTTATGGTCCTGGGCCATCGCAATTCCTGCAGGTACTAAGAAAGAAGCTGCTGCCAAAAAGTTTATTATGTGGGCCACTTCAAAAGATTACATCAAGTTGGTTGCTGAAAATCACGGTTGGTCAAATGTACCCCCAGGTACAAGGACTTCTACCTATACCAACGCAATGTATCTAAACAATGCTCCATTTGCGAGATTAACCCTTGCTGCTATGAATGCAGCCGATCCTTCAATGAATGGGACATTGAAAAGGAAACCATACATTGGTGTCCAATTCATGACCATTCCAGAGTTCCAAGCTATTGGGACAGAAGCTGGCAGACAATTCTCGGCTGCTCTAGCTGGTAAGAAATCGGTCAGTGATGCATTAAAATCGGCAAACAAATCTGCTTATAAATTATTGAAAAAAGGTGGATATATTAAATAAATTAATTTAATCAGCACTGGCTTTATTTTTTGATAGAGTCAGTGCATCTGATATGACATATTCACGTTCTTTCTTTGGGAAACTGATCCTAACTCCAACCATTGTAGTATTATTACTTTGGATTGTCATACCTCTATCTCTTACAATTTATTATTCCTTTCAAAATTACAACATGCTCGATGGTTCACCAACAGGTTATACTGGTTGGATGAACTATGAATTTTTCATATTTGATGAGGCGTTTTATGACGCGATTTTAAATACATTTTTAATCGTATTATCCTTACTATTGATTACGGTATTTTTTGGATTTTTATTTGCTTCTTTACTAAACTCGGACATTTTTTTATCAAATTTTGTAAAATTATTATATATTTCACCATTTTTAATTATTCCAAGCGTTTCTGCTTTACTTTGGAAAAATTTAATGATGGACCCAATTAATGGATTTGGAACGTTTCTTTTAAACATATTAAATTTTGAAGGGATTGATTTTTTGAATGAATATCCATTAGGCTCTATTATCACTATGTTATCTTGGACCTGGGTCCCTTTTTCAACATTACTAATTCTTACAAGTTTGAAATCCATAGATAAGACCATGATAGAGTCTGCTAAAATTGATGGTGCAAACCATTTTCAAATTTCTTTGTTTATTATATTACCTAATATACTTCGTTCAATAAATATCATTATATTGATAGAGACAATTTTCTTTTTGGCAGTATTTGCAGAGATATCAATTGCAACTAATGGTGGTCCTGGAACGGAAACGACAAACTTACCTTTCTTAATTTTTCAAAAAGGTCTTCAAAATTTTGATGTCGGTGAATCCTCTGCAGGTGGCTTGATTGCGGTTGTACTAGCTAATTTTGTCGCTATTTTTCTGATTAAGAATATGAGTAAGAATATATAATATGATTCCAAAATTATTTAGAAGTGTCATTACCTTGGCAATTGGGATTCTATTATTTTTCCCAATTTTATGGATGTTCATAACAAGTTTTAAAACCGAAATAGAGGCTATCAAATTTCCACCCAGCTTTATTTTTGATTTAACGTTCTCGAATTATTTTGAAATCCAAGAAAGAAGTAACTATTTTAAGTACGCATTCAATTCCATTATTATTTCGTTAGGATCAACCCTTTTAGGGATTTCATTATCAATTCCAGTTTCTTGGTCTCTTGCATTTATAAAAAACAAATATAAAGAATTTATTCTTTTATGGATTCTATCCACAAAGATGATGCCCGCAGTTGGAGTATTAGTTCCCATGTACATCATTTTTCGAGATATAAAATTATTGGATACCTTAACTGGAATGGTCATAATTTTGACTTTAACAAATTTACCAATACTAGTGTGGCTCCTTTATAATTATTTTGCAGAAATACCTCACGAAATAATTGAATCCTCTCAAATCGATGGCGCGACAATTTTTCAGGAAATAACTAAAATTATTTTACCTTTATCATTGCCAGGTATTTCCTCAGCCTTTCTTCTGAGTGTTATATTATGTTGGAATGAAGCTTTTTGGTCTTTAATGCTAACGTCAACTAATTCAGCACCGCTATCAGTTTTTATTGCGTCCTTTTCTAGCCCGGAGGGCTTATTCTGGGCCAAACTTTCTGCAGCGTCTGTAATGGCTGTATTACCAATTATGATTTTAGGATGGTTTAGTCAGAAGCAATTGGTCGCAGGTTTAACATTTGGTGCTATAAAATGATTAAAAAATAAATTCTGAAAAATCAAATTTTTTTATATATTCTTGTATGAAGTTAAAAAATAAAGTGGCCATTATAACTGGTGGAGGTAGTGGAATCGGTAGAGCTGTTGCGATTCGCTATGCATTGGAAGGAGCTCTTTGCGTTGTTGCCGATCTTGACGAAAAGAATGCGGAAAGTACATCATTAGAGATCAGGAAAAAAGAGGGAGAAGCACTTTCAATTCAAATGGATGTGTCTCAAAAAAAAGATATTCAAAAAACCATTGAAATGTGCATTAAACATTTCTCTAAAGTCGACATCCTTTTTAATAATGCAGCTATTTTTGAAATGGCTCCACTTTTGGATTCCTCTAGTGAAAGCTTTGATCGCATCTTTGGAATAAATGTGAAGGGGATGTTTTTTATGATGCAAGCAACTGCACAAATGATGGTTGATAATAAATCAAGAGGTAAGATCATTAATATTTCTTCACAAGCGGGGAGAAGGGGAGAAGCATTGGTTTCGCATTATTGTGCTAGTAAAGCTGCTGTTCTAAGCTATACACAGTCTGCAGCCCTGGCTTTGTCGGGAAAAGGAATTAATGTAAATGGAATAGCACCAGGTGTTGTTGATACTCCTATGTGGGATATTGTTGATGGGCTTTTTGCAAAATATGAAAATCGACTGCATGGAGAGAAAAAAAAAATTGTTGGTGATGAAGTCCCTTTAGGAAGAATGGGAACCCCTCAGGATATTGAAGGTGCAGCAGTTTTTCTGGCATCCGAAGATTCAGATTATATTACAGGACAAACTCTCAATGTCGATGGTGGGAACTGGATGAGTTAAGAAATTAAATATGATGAACAGGTTTTTTTAAATTAATATACAAGACACTGGACACCAAAATGCCCTTTATACCTTCCCGTGATTCATTAAAACTAATCCCTAATAATATCCTTAAACCCAAATACAATGTGGAGGATCTCAAACCAGGAATCATCCATATAGGTGCAGGGAATTTTCACAGGGCCCACCAAGGCATCTATTTGGATGATTTATTTAATTATGGAATAGACTATGGATGGGCGGTCATTGGATCAGGTGTGATGCCTAATGATAAATTTATGCGCGAAGCACTACAAAAACAAGATTATCTATCGACCATTGTTGAGTTGGAACCAAACTCGAAAAAAGTCAGAATTTCAGGATCGATGATTGATTTTTTGACTGTTGAAAAAAATAATAAGTCCTTGATTAAGGCCCTAAGTTCTCCTTGGGTTAGAATAGTATCGATGACTATCACTGAAGGAGGTTACTTCATTGACAATGCAACAGAAAAATTTAATTCGGAGCATCCGCAAATAGTTTTCGATTCCAAGAATATTGAGAGATCCACAAGTGTTTTCGGGGCATTAGTTCAATCTCTAAAGTGCAGACGACAATTAGGTATTCCACCTTTCACGATAATGTCTTGTGATAATCTGCCAGGTAATGGAGATGTTACTAAAAATGCTGTAGTAGGTTTAGCAGATATGAATGACCATGATCTGGCTCGGTGGATAGAAGAGGAGGTGCCATTCCCAAATGGGATGGTTGACCGAATTGCAACAGTTACATCTGATCAACAACGTCAAAGACTTCTAGAAGAATATGATATTCATGATCAGAGACCAGTATTTTGTGAGTCCTTTCGGCAGTGGGTTTTAGAGGATTCTTTTTCCATGGGACGTCCTTCTTTTGAAAAAGTCGGAGTCACTTTCACGAAAAATATAAAAGTTTTCGAATTGATGAAGCTTCGAATACTTAACGGAGGGCATCAAGCCATTGCTCTTCCCGGAGCTTTGCTTGACTTTCACTTTGTCCATGACGCAATGAAACATGAATTGATTAAGGCTTATCTTGCGAAATTAGAGCTTGAAGAAATCATTCCCATTGTACCTCCAGTTCCAGGAATTGAATTACCAAAATACTTTTTCCAGACTCAGGAACGGTTCTCAAATCCACAAATTGGAGATACAATTTCCCGTGTCTGTCAGGAGAGTTCAGACCGACAGCCTAAGTTCATATTCCCTTCAATCAGGGACCGTTTAAGCAAGGGGCTTGAAATTAAAGGATTGGCATTGGAAAGTGCAATATGGTGCCGCTACTGTTTTGGAGAATCTGAAACAGGTAAAGCTATTAATATCGTCGACCTTCATTCAAAAAGACTCCAAAGTAATGCTAAGGAAGCCCGAAGCCAGCCTGAAATCTTCTTGGGTATGGAAGATATTTTTGGGGACATTTGTAAGAATGAAATTTTCAAAGAAGAGTTTTCTTCTTCCTTGAATTCTTTATGGAAAAATGGAGTTGAAAAAACCCTAAAAAGTTATTTGGAATCAGAATAATTTGCTTTATGTTTGATATCACTAAAGTATCTTCATATCAATTGGCGGTATAATTGGGCGCTTATTTAGTTATCCAATAAAATTTAAATAATAATATTAATAATTTATAGCTTAATATTGGATGACTCTCCTTCCGCCATATCCTAACAATGAGGATTCAACTCATTTCCTGATATGCCAGAAGAAAGAATAAAAGGCAGTTGTTTTTGTGCCACTTTTGTGCCCATTTCTTCCAATATGCTTTCACAAATTGTCCCAGCAGTCAGACGCCCTCTAAGTTAATTCCAAATATTATTGTATAATCCACTAAATTTTTGTATATCTTACTATGTATATAACACTTATTAATATTTATTATGTTTCTTGGAGTTGATTTAGGTACTTCTGCTATAAAATTGCTGGTCATAAATGACAGTAATTCTGTTTTAGCGGTAAGCAACATATCACTTGATGTGAGCAGACCACATCCTCTTTGGTCAGAACAAGACCCAGATGAATGGTGGTGTGCTTTACTAAAAGGGATTGAAGACCTGAAATCACAGACTTCTTTGTCAGATATAAAAGGAATTGGATTATCAGGCCAAATGCATGGGGCGGTGCTTCTAGACAAGAATGGAGAAGTATTGCGTCCAGCGATTCTTTGGAACGATGGAAGATCTGGAAAGGAGTGCTTTGAACTCGAAAATGCAGTCCCAGATATGCATCAAATTACGGGGAACCTGGCTATGCCAGGATTCACTGCACCTAAACTTATATGGATTAGAAAGAATGAACCTGAAATTTTTGATAAAATTAGTAAAGTTCTGTTGCCAAAAGATTTTTTGAGATTCAAGCTTTGTGGTGAAGCAATATCCGATATGTCGGATTCATCTGGTACTCTATGGATGGATACCGCGGCAAGAGACTGGTCTGAGATGATGCTTAAAGCAACTAATCTTTCAAGGGATCAGATGCCCCAACTAGTTGAAGGATCAAGTCCTGGAGGAGTTCTCCGTTCTGAACTAGCAAGGAAATGGGGAATAGATTTTACTCCTATAATTGCAGGAAGCGCTGGTGACAATGCTGCTGGAGCAGTGGGAATCGGTGCGATTAATTCAGGCTCTGCATTTGTTTCACTTGGAACATCGGGAGTTTATTTTGTTGTCAATCCACGTTTTCTAAACAATCCGAAACAAGGCTCTCATGCTTTTTGTCACTGTATTCCAAATACTTGGCACCAGATGGGAGTTATTCTCAGTGCATCAAGTTGCTTAAGTTGGCTTTCAAGCATTCTGAAACAGAAGGAAAGCGAATTAATCAACAGCTTGGGATCTGGTCCTCTTAAACCTGGCGAGGTGATGTTTTTACCTTACCTGTCTGGAGAAAGAACGCCACATAATAATCCCCATGCTCAAGGTGTCTTATTTGGTTTGAGACATGAGCACGGAAAAAAAGAACTGACACAGGCAGTACTAGAAGGAGTCGCTTTTGCTTTTGGAGATTGTCAAAAAATTCTTCTAGATGCTGGATCTGATATTGATGAAGTATCATTAATTGGAGGAGGTTCTATCAGTCGTCTTTGGGCACAAATCCTTTCATCGGTACTTGAACGTCCAATGATAAGGCATGAAAGTTCCGAAATGGGTCCAGCCATGGGTGCAGCGCGTTTAGCAATGCACGCAACCAAAAGTGGTACAATTGAAGAAATTTGCCAACGTCCCCCTATCAAAGAAATCATTGAACCCAATCTAAGCTACGTCTCTCAGTATAGAGAAGGGCAGGAACGATATCGAAGACTCTACAGGCAATTGGAAGAAGAATTTCCAAAATGAATATTTATAAGTATTTTTCGTATCATAAATATCTTTTAGGCGAGCGGGTTGTGCCTTTATAACTCCCGCATTTTCATTTTTGCTCCTTTATGTAGAAGAGGGAATGATTGTGTCTTCCCTCTTCTATAGGAATTTCGATTATTGCAACCTCTGAAATTTTGAGCAAGTTTAACAACTGAATTTTATTCTTAGAGTTAATTTTGAACCTAAACTTTTCAAAAATATCTTAAAATCATTTAACACCGCTTTTCACGGAAGCCGATATTTCCAAAGTAATTGATTTAGGTGTGCATATAGGTGTCTATCAGCCATGATATTGAGTGCAGTTCGGTAACACCTGTTATGAGGCCATCACGAGGTCAAAATTTTGTGCCAATTTTGTGCCATTAGCTTACAAAAACAGGCCATATTTGGGGAGAATCTGCAATAGTTAGTAACACTCATCTTACTGATATTGTTTCCCTTAATTGTTGCAGTCTATCCCCATTTACCCAGTACCTCGGACTTCTAATCAGTAGGTTATAGGTTCAAGTCCTATCTGGTGCGCCACTATTACCAACGGATTACAGCAGTTTTATTTTTTGTCAAATTCCATAATTGTGCCAATTTTGTGATAATTGATTTTAAAAAAGGTGCCACAGTCAGACACCCTCCTCACAGTCAGACACCCTCTAAGTAAAATCACTTGTTATTGAAGAAAACACCTCAAATCTGGTATCTGGGGATGCGTAAATTAACTAATTGACAAATGTATGAGTTAGTTCTACTATGCGCATTTAGATTGGATTGATGCGACAATCTCTTGTGAAGATTCGTTTAGTCTGGATTGAACACCAAAAGGAAACCAAGTGAAACATCTACTAATAACAATACTCTTTCTAATTT
>Ga0208408_1002160_pt1 | contig 10726 bp, 9 predicted proteins | sample ETNtaG_4_FD_185776 | JGI IMG/M metagenome (GOLD analysis project Ga0208408, IMG submission 185776) | Marine microbial and viral communities from oxygen minimum zone, Eastern Pacific Ocean - ETNP201406SV67 (SPAdes) (version 2) | ecosystem: Environmental > Aquatic > Marine > Oceanic ... | reverse complement strand
ATAGCTTTTCCAAACAAACCTTTGTTCAAATAGCCAGGGAAGTATTCTGGATATAAAGTAAATATACGAGATAAAAACATTTATTTTTTTTCTTCTTTCTTAGGTGCTTCTGTTTTAGATTCTTCCTTAGGTGCTTCTGTCTTAGCTTCTTCCTTAGGTGCCTCTGTCTTATTAGCTTCATCCTTAGGTGCCTCTGTCTTAGCTTCTTCCTTAGGTGCCTCTGTTTTAGATTCTCCAGTTTCACCTTCTTTTTTTCTATCTTTTTTAGGAATTGCTTTTTGTGGGTTATTTCCTTTAGCAGGCATTGGTATAATTTCGTTTTCACCTAAAATTCTAGCCACTCTAGTCGTTGGTCTAGCGCCTTGACCTAACCAATATTTTATTCTTTCAAGATCTAATCCCACTCTCTCTTTTTTATCTTTTGGAAGTAATGGATTAAAAAATCCTAATTTTTCGATAAACCTTCCATCTCTTGGAAACCTGCTATCAGCAACTACTATCTTGTAAACGGGTCTTTTTTTTGTTCCACCCATTGATAACCTCATTTTTAACATTCTTTCTCCTTTATATTATTTAAGTTGATTAAAAAGTTCAGGAGGAATTCCTTTATCCGCCATTCCCTTCGTATTTCCTTTTGACATCTTCTTCATCATTTCAGACATCATTTTAAATTGTTTTAACAATTTATTGATAGTGGCCACATCAGTTCCAGAGCCATTAGCAATTCTTTTTTTTCTAGATCCATCAATTATTTTTGGATTCTCTCTTTCTTTTTTTGTCATAGATAAAATTACAGCTTCATTTTGAGTAATAATTTTTTCATCAACACCAGCTTGATCCATTTGAGATTTAATTTTTGAAACCCCTGGAAGAAAAGACATTATGCCTTCAATGCCTCCCATTTTTTTCATCTGTCTAAGCTGTGAAAGATAATCTTCTAATGAAAACTGTCCTTTTTTAAGTTTTTCTTCAGTTTTTTTTAAATTTTCTTGATCTAAATCTTCCGAAGCTTTTTCAACTAGGGAAACTATATCTCCCATACCTAATAATCTATTAGCTATTCTGTCAGGATAAAAAACTTCAAAATTTTCTATTTTTTCTCCAACACCCAAAAATTTAATTGGAACATCGGCAACATACTTCATACTTAATGCTGCGCCACCTCTGCCATCACCATCTGATCTTGTAAGAACAATTCCAGTTAAATTGACTGTATTTTTAAATTCTTTTGCAACATTGGCTGCAACTTGTCCGGTTAATGAGTCGGCAACTAATATTGTCTCTGATGGATTAATTATGTTTTCTATTTGTTTGATTTCATTCATCATCTGAAAATCAATTTGGGTTCGTCCCGCAGTATCAAATAAAATTACTTCTGAACCATTTAAATTAGCTGCGCTTATTGCTCTTCTACAAATATCTGCTGGAACTTGTCCTTCTATTACTGGAAGTGTTAAAATATTATTTTGTTCACCCAATAATCTTAATTGTTCTTGAGCCGCTGGCCTATAAACATCAAGACTGGCCATCATTACTTTCTTTTTATTATTTTTTTCTAAAAATCTTGCTAATTTTGCAGTTGTTGTTGTTTTTCCAGATCCCTGAAGTCCAACAAGCATAATTGGCACTGGGGGCACTGCATTTAACTGTATATCCGAAGTTTTATCTCCTAAGAAAGAAACCAATTCATCATAAACAATTTTTACCACCATTTGCCCTGGTGATGTTGAGCGAACTATTTCCTGTCCCAATGCTTTTGGTTTAACTCTATTGATAAATTCTTTAACAACTTCAAGGGATACATCTGCTTCAAGAAGTGCGAGTCTGATATTTTTTAAACCTTCATCTACCTGCTTCTCATCTAAAGAAGGTGCTTTTTTTAAAGAAGAAAATATTTCTTCAAATTTATTAGTTAAATTTTCAAACATAATTTCACACAGCAACTATCGCACCAGTGGGCGAACCATCGCTGACTAGTGTCGATCTCTTTGTAACCAAAGACACCGCAAATTGCTGTATTTTGCGGAAACGGCGATAAACTATAATAGAGGTTCAAAAAGTCAATAAATAAGTTAAGTATTTATTTATATGGAATTTAATGCATTTAAAATGGATGGATTAGGTAATGATTTTGTAATCATTGATCAAAGGAAAGAAAATATAAGTTTATCTAATGATCAAATTATCAAAATTTGTGATCGTAAATTTATAGGATGTGATCAATTAATATTTATTAAGAAAGATAGTAATTTAGATGCAGAATTAGAATTTTACAATTCAGACGGAAGTAAATCAGATGCATGTGGAAATGGCACAAGATGTGTTGCTCATTTACTTTCAAAAGAAAATAATAAAAAAGAAATAAACTTAACGGTAGCTTCAAAAATTCTTAAATCTAAAATTTTTGAAAATAATTTAGTAGAAACATCAATTGGTTCACCTAAAATGAATTGGAATGAAATACCGCTAAGCAAAAATTCTGATACTAAAAATTTAAAAATAAAATTAATTGATAATGAAAATAAAGAATTTATTGGTGGAATAGCAGTAAATGTTGGAAATCCACATGTAATTTTTTTTATAGAAAATATAGATAAATTTAATCTAGAAAAAATTGGTCCAGAAATTGAAAATCATGAACTGTTTCCTGAAAAATGTAATGTTACTTTAGCAAAAAAAATTAGTCCCAATTTAATAAAAGTTAAAGTTTGGGAAAGAGGTGCTGGACTAACTAAAGCTTGTGGAACAGCTGCATGCGCAACGGCAGTTGCTGCAAATTTAGAAAATCTTGCTAATTCAAAAACTGAAATTGAATTTAGCATGGGTAAATTATTAATTAATATCGATGAAAAAAATAATATAAGTATGATGGGCCCAGTCTCAATAATTGAAGAAATTAAAATTAATATTTAATGGGTATTTTTGAAAAATTTAAATTAGGATTTAAAAAAAGTGCAAACAATTTTGCATCTGGATTAAGAGAAATAATTATTAAAAAAGAAATAGATGATAGCACTTTAGATAAAATAGAAGAATTTTTAATAAGTTCCGATGTGGGCATTGATGCGGCCTCAGATATAAAAGATATAATTGCCCAAAAAAAAATTGACCCTAAAAAAGATCCAATTTCTGAAGTAAATAAAATCTTAAAAGAATACATAATTGAACTAATGCAACCTTTAGAAAAACAAAAATTTTTTGAAAAAAAAGAAAATTTAAATGTTGTTTTAGTATCTGGAGTGAATGGAGTAGGGAAAACAACAACAATTGGTAAAATAGGCAAAATATTTAGAGAAAATAATAACGAAGTTTTATTTTCTGCTTGCGATACATTTAGAGCTGCAGCGATTGATCAATTGGAAAAATGGTCTGAAAAAGTTAATGCTACCATAATCAAATCTAATCCAGGTTCAGACCCTGCTTCGGTTGCATACAAGGCATTAGAACACGCAAAAAATAATAATATTAATCAAGTTCTAATTGATACAGCTGGAAGATTGCAAAATAAGAAAAATCTTATGGATGAATTTAAAAAAATAGCAAATGTAATTAAAAAAAGTGATGAAACAGCACCACATGAAGTAATTTTAGTTTTAGATGCAACATCGGGACAAAATATTATTAATCAGCTAGAAGAATTTAATAAAATTATACCTTTAACAGGTTTAATCATGACAAAGTTAGATGGAACAGCAAAAGGCGGTATTTTAATTGCTATTTCTAAAAAATATAAAGTACCAATTGTAGCTTTGGGATTGGGTGAAAAAGAAGATGATTTGCAAATATTTAAGGCAGAACAATTCGCGAAAGCATTTACTCAATCGAATTAATTAAATTTTTTGAAATTAGAGGCTTATAAATTTTACATTCAAAGTTATTTTTAAGAGACTTATAACCACAATTTTGTGCATATGTTGAAATTATAAAATTCAATTTTCCACGATTTTTTTGAATTCCAAGTTCTTTTTTATTTATATCGTAAATTAAGTTTTGATTATAATCTTTAAAAGCACTTACAAGAATTAAAGTATTGTTGTCATTTAAAAGATAATATGCAAAATCTTCTGGGAAAACTGGATACTTATAACTTGTAAAAAATTTTTTAGCTTTTTTGGGAAACCAATCATAAGAAATTAAAGGATGTTCTTTTTTTGTTGAATGATCATAATAATACAAATCTTGGGGGTAGTCAGTAATGTAGTTTGAATATTGACCCCTTGCTACAATAGCTTTCTCTCTAGTCTTAAAATATAATGTAAATTTATCATGGTGAGACTTCATCTTTCCAATATAAAAATATTTTTCATAGTTTGAGTCTTTTAATTCCGCAAATGATAAATGAGGATAGAATAGTATGAAAATGATAAATATTAATTTTTTCACAATAAAAAATTAATATCCAAAAATGATGAGCATTTGTTTAAATTGTGTTCTAATTTAAACTTTTTATAAATAATTTTATCGAATTAATTAGTTCATTGTTAAAGTCCATCATATGATCGTCATATTTTGAAAAATAGGAATATTTTGGTTCATTCGCTAATTGAAACATTTTCTCTCCCATCCAAAATGGAACTATTTTATCTACCTCTCCATGCATTACTAATATGGGGGATATAATATTTGTTATTTTCTTATCGCTTTCATATCTGTCTTTAAGCAGTAGTTTAATTGGAAAAATAGGATATTTTGATTTGCCGGCCGCAACCATTGAGGTGAAAGGTGATTCTAATATTATACCTGCAAAATTTTTATTCTGTGCAATTTCAGTTGCAACTCCACTACCTAGGGACTCGCCATAAATTATTATATTTTCTTCGATAACACCCTGATTTATTAACCATTTAACTGCACTTCTTGCATCTCGATAAAGACCTTGCTCTGTAGGCTCTCCTTTATTGCCGCTAAACCCTCTCCATGCAAGTAATAAAAAATTAATATTCATATCTTTAAAGTGATTAATTTTATGTATTCTATTTTCTAGTGATCCAGCATTACCATGTAAGTAAAGAATAGTTTTAAATTTTTTAATATCTTTATTGTGATACCAAGCTAATAAATCAATATTATCATCTGTTTTAATTTTAACTTTTTCAATTTTTACAGTTAATTTGTCTCCATAATAATTATTTTCCGTTGGATGATATAAAAGATTTCTTTGAAAAATATACAACCCAAGTGTAACCAACAAATAAACTAAAACAACTAAACTAACTAAAAATAAATTGTACATTTTTTTATTATTCATTTTTATTTTTCATCACAAAATATGAATAGCTAAAAATACAAATTATTAAATAAACAGTAAAAGAAATTTTAAAACTTTGAACTTCCTCTTTTCCTAAAAATTGGCACAAGTCTATAACTAAACCAATACCCCACTGCATAATAAAAGTTCCTAAAAAAATAAGTAAATTAAATGATGTTAACGATTTCCCGGCTAAGCTTGGTGGAAAAGATAAAGCTACAGCAGGCTGAGTAAGGGTTAATACAATTGAAGATAACATATAAACTGTAAAATGTATTGCTCCAGCATTTTCACCAGAAAGAATAATTATAAGTAAAACTATATAACTAATTGGCAATCCATACTTTATTAACTTCATTGTTTCTAAACCATATTTGCTAATTTTAGGTAGAAAATAACCCCATACAAAAAATGCTACTAGCATTGATGAATTTATCCAAAAAAGTCCTGTAGCACTTTCTAATGGTTCATAGCCAGCAACTCGTACCATCCATGGGCCGGCCCATAAAGTTTGAACCGCAACAATTCCTCCATAATTAAATAAGCCAAGAGGAATAGTGCTTCTAAAAAATTTATTTTTCCAGACATCTGATAATGATCCTGGATTTTTTTCTTTTTCTTCATTTTTTTTCCAAGTAGGTATAAAAAATACCGTTAGTAAGATTACTAAAAATATTAATATTGTTATTCCTCCAAAAATCCATCTCCAACCAATCATTGGTAATAATATTTGGACAGGCAGTGTTGAAAAAACAAAACCCATAGATAATACCATTAACATCCAGGCATTAGCTCTTTGTTGATAATTATCAGCAAACCAAATTCTATAACCTGTTAAAGGTCCCATTAAACAAGCGCTAACTCCTACGCCAATAAAAACTCTTGAAATTAATAAACCTGTAAAACTTTCAGCTAAAGCAAATGAGCCTGTCCCTATAATTGCAATCAGTAAAAATGAAGAAACAATTTTCTTTGGACCATAACTATCCAGTAAATATCCTAATGGAATTTGCATTGAAGCAAATCCTAAAAAATATCCTCCAGCTAACAACCCAAGATCTCCCGCTGTTAAATTGAATTCTGTTGAAAGTAATGGTGATAAAGTTGCTGTAATAGCTCTTAAAAGACACGATAAAAAATAACCACAGGCAAAGACAAAAAAAACCAGAACGGCCTTTTTGGTCGATAATATTTTTTTGTCCATTTAATTACATTAAAAATTTAAAGATATATCGCGATGTATTGAATTACATTTAGCAACAAATTTTGCTTGATCTTTAGTCAAACGAGATTGAAGTCTCAGACCTATATTGTTCTTTATAACTAAATTATATTTCTCAAGTTCTGGCATTAAATTTTCTTCTGCGTCTTTTCTCCATTTCACTTCATTATCAAACAATATAAGCGCTTCTGAACTTGCATCTGAAATCTTGTTAAAATCTTTTTCTTCACTGTCAAGCAAGGAATATAAGTCATCTAATTTGTTGGCAAATTCTTCTGTTCCTGAAATTTCCCCAAGTTTTTCAAATAAACCATCTATAATTGAAATTGAATTTTCATAGTCTTCATTAACAATATTTTTCTTTAAATTATTAATATCTGAAGAAAGTTCGTTTAATTTTTCATGATCTTTTATAAAAATAGCAATTTGATCTAAGTTATCATATGCTTGATCAACATTTTTTCTATATCTTTTTGTTTGAGTATTTTTAGCTTTCTGAATAATTTCAAATTCTTTATTTCTAGATAGCCAATTTTCTGGGATTTGTTTTTTTATTTCATCAATTTCTAACTTATAATCTTCAATCTTCAGCTCAATTTTATTTTTTTCAGCCACATTATCTTTTTCTAAATTTCTAATTTCAGATTTTAATTTTTCTATTCTCTTATTTATTTTTCTTATCTTTTTTTCTTTTTTTCTCACGCTAAAGTGAAGGTCTCTGTAATCTTTAGCAAATAAGTTATATTCCTCTTCTGTTTTTTGAAGTTTTTTGACTAAAGCAAAAGTTCCTAATGCATTTTCAAAATGTTCCTCAAAAATATCTAGTTTATCATTAGGAAGGTTTGGGGGAACCAATTGTTGAAAACCTGTAATAGCAGCTATGATTTTTTGTTCTTCATTATTATAAATGGCAAACTTATAATCTTGTAAACAATGTTGAAGTTTAGGATTCATCGGAGGTGGAGCCACATGAGATGTTAAGTATGTTCTTGCTGGCAAATAATTTACCAAAGTTGGATAAAAACCTACAATTCCTAGTCCTATAAGCTGCAATGCTATGAATGGAACGACGCCTTTCCAAATATTTAAAGTTGTAACGAACTTGGGCGCAACACCCTTTAAATAAAATAAAGCAAAACCAAATGGAGGTGTTAGGAAAGAAGTTTGCAAATTCACGCCAATCATTACACCTAACCAAATTGCACTAACGTTAGCTCCAGTTTCAGCTAACAATATTGGGGCAATAATAGGAACAACAACAACAGCAATTTCTATAAAATCAAGGAAAAAACCTAATAAAAAGATTACTGCCATTACAACAACAAATTGGGTCCAAAATCCTCCTGGTAAATCTTGTAAAAAATCTCTTACTAATTCTTCTCCTCCAAAAGCTCTGAAGCCTGAAGTTAACATCGCTGCTCCTAGAAGAATTATAAATACCATCGATGTAGTTGTGCAAGTTTCTGTAACAACTTCTTTTAAAACATTATCAATTTTGTAAGCTCTCCAAAAACTCCAAGAAACTCCAATTAAGAAAGTAATAGTAAAAAAACCGGTGATCAAAATTGCAGATAAGTTTCTAGTTTCTAAAGCTTTAATATTTAAGTTAAAATTGTTTGAAATTATAAAAATAGGAATTAATGATATAATAGTTATTATCAGTGGATAAAAAGCATCTTTTCTACCTTGATGAAGTCGATAGCCTGCCATTAAAGTTGCTCCTATAGCTCCAATAGAACCAGCTTGATTTACTGTTGCTATACCCATTAATATAGATCCAAGAACTGCAAAAATTAATGCAAGCGGAGGGATTATTACCATAATAACTTTTGTCCAAAATTTAAAATTAAATTGACCTTTAAACAGAACAGGTGGAGCTGCCTTTGGATTTAATCTTGCATACACAAAAACATACAACATATACAAACCAACTAATACTAATCCAGGTAATAATGCTCCAAGAAACATATCTCCAGCACTTGTAGATCCTACCCTAAGTTCACCAGGCATATTAAACTCTCCGGTAACTAATTTATAATCTGCCTGTCTTATTGTATTTGCAACATCAGCAGCGCTGGCTAATTGATCGGCTATAATAATTAAAACAATTGATGGAGGTATTATTTGACCAAGTGTTCCGGATGAACAAACAATTCCGCTTGCAAGACTTTTATCATATTTATTATTCAACATAGTAGGCAATGAGATTAGACCCATTGCAATTACTGTTGCTCCAACTATACCTGTTGTTGCCGCAAGCAATGCTCCAACAAAAATTACTGAAATACCTAATCCTCCAGGTGTAGGACCAAATAGCTGACCCATGGTTACCAAAAGATCTTCTGCAATTTTAGATTTTTGCAACATGATTCCCATAAAAATAAACAAAGGTATTGCGATTAAAGTATCGGTCTCTACATCCCAATAGTTGCTCCTGAAATTTGTAATACCTGCCGTTAACCATTCTATTGGTCCATCAGTTGCAAAATAAGCGCTGACATCTCCTTCAAAAAGATATCCAATAAAAGCTGCAAGACCTATTGAAACAATAGCTGAACCCGGTAATGCAAAAGCAACGGGGAAACCTGATGCTAATGCTGCTATCATAATTATTACAAGTAAAGCTAAAAAAAAATGTTCCATAATTTAATTTTTCAAAAGTTTATGACTGCTACTCATAAAATAACTAGTAAATTGGATTAACATGCTTACGGCAAATACAGCCAAATATATTGCCATTAAATAAAGCAAATATAATCCATTGGAACCTTGCTGAGTAATTTCAAATGAGAGAACTGGACCATTAATAATACTCGCTTTACTACCCATTCCCAAAAATATAACAATAAGACAAAGTGGAATTCCTAATACCAATGATCCCATAGAATTTGTCCAAGCTTTTTTTCGTTCAGTAAAACCAGTGTATAAAACATCAACTCGTACATGGCCTTCATGCATTAAAGCATATGCGCTAGCAAAAAGATAAAGGGCGGAATACCAAAAACGAACTAAATCTCCTTGGAAAGCCTGTTCATACTCAAATATAAATCTAGATAGAACAATTGAAAATTCACTACCAACTACTAAAACAGCTAGCCAAATAAAACCTACTGTTCTTGTAAAATATCCAATTACAAATGAAACTAATATTAAAGGAAAATGAACAAACGTAATTCTAAAATTTGGAATAATTAATTTAACTTTTAAAAATTCACCTAAAATTGGCTCAACTAATTTTTCAACAACCATAAATGAAACTAAGAAATCCGCAGCTCCAACTATTAAAACAGCCCAGAAAGAAGATCGAATAATATAAGCTGTAAATTTAGTAAGAATTTCTGCATCAGATTCTAAAGTTTGTTTAATTGATTTAAAAACATAAAAAATTACTATTACTATTGAAAACAGATAAAAAAATAACTGAATAAAAGCTAAAGTTATTGCTGATTCTTCTAAAGGTTTACTTAATTTTTTAAATCCAAATATACCGTAATTTGAATATAGCTGCTTAATACCAGGCCAATCAAACCAAACTGTTAAAGCATTATTGATTAAAAAAACAAAAGTAATGGCCAATATCGAATAACTAAATACTCTAATCAATATTGGCAAATTATTTTTTGTAACCATAAAATGAAAAACTCTATTTAATAAAACGCACTAAAATAAAGGGCCCTTAATAAAGGGCCCTTATATCAAATTTTATTCAAACTTTAAGTATTATTAAAGTCCTAAAGCTCTGTTTCTTTGCTGAATATATGGTGAGTCAGACAAGTTAGTCCAGGCACCAATTTCTTTACGAGCTTTCACAAAACCTGCATGCGTTTTAGCAGCAAGATCACTATGTTGTTGAACCTCTTCGTAAACTTCTGCGGCACCTTTAGCAAAAGCATCATAAACTTTATCATTAAACTTCTCAAGTTTAACACCATGATCATTTACTAAACGAGATAATGCAGCACCATTTTTGGCATTGTACTCAGCCATCGTAAGTTCATCTGCCCAAGCACAGCAAGTTTTGATTAACGCTTGGTCTGATTTTGATAAACTTGTAAACCATGACTTGTTTACACCACATGCTAATGCAGAACCAGGTTCGTGCATACCAGGATAGTAATAGTATTTAGCTGCTTCATGGAACTTCATAGCTTCATCATTCCAAGGACCTACCCATTCAGTTGCATCAATTGCTCCTGAAACAAGGTTTTCATAAATTTGTCCACCAGGAAGTGAAATTGGAGAACCACCAAGTTTTC
>Ga0208408_1002159_pt1 | contig 10726 bp, 9 predicted proteins | sample ETNtaG_4_FD_185776 | JGI IMG/M metagenome (GOLD analysis project Ga0208408, IMG submission 185776) | Marine microbial and viral communities from oxygen minimum zone, Eastern Pacific Ocean - ETNP201406SV67 (SPAdes) (version 2) | ecosystem: Environmental > Aquatic > Marine > Oceanic ... | reverse complement strand
TTCATAGGCTCTTGACTCCAGTACGACTTCTTTATTATTAAAGTCTATTTCTTCAAAATATATATTGGGAGTTAATCGAATTGTATCACCATCCGTTGAAACATTGATCGCTCTTTGAATGGTTGCAAAGGGTGTTTCCAGACCACCATCATTGCCATCATGTCCATTCTGATCTACATACCAAATTGGTCCGAGATTCACAGGACCACACGCCGATTCGAAACAACCTATGAGTGTCCCATCAGATCCACCATTAATGCAGGGAGAATTTTCTCTTAAATAATAATTCCCTATTGGTGCATTACAAAAATAGGGATCACCATCCAGGTTTCCTTCTTCCCAATTAACATCTCCATTATCATTATCAATAATGCCATCTTCCCCATTTTGAACTAAACTGTAATTCACCGTTAATTCTACATCATCTCCAGTCGATCTGAAATAGACCTGAGTTTCATTATTTCCAAAAAGAATAGAATTATTCAATGATACATCTGCGCCATCACGCAAATAGATACCGCCGCCATTGGTAGCGGCCACATTGTTCGCAATGGTCGCGCTGTTGATTTGAACAGTAGATGAATTCCGTATATAAATGCCTCCGCCTGAACTAGAAATATTGTCAGCTACTAACAAATTTTCAATTTGAGAATCAGCATTGTTAATATAAAGTCCACCTCCGAGTCCATCTGCAGTATTATCAAATAAATAAAGATGGGTTGCAGTTAAATCTGCATCGTCCTTTAAAATAATACCGCCGCCGGAATTGTTGGCAGAATTTGCTGAGAATACAACATTGTCCATAATGGGTGATGATTCATTTCTCAAATAACATCCTGCCCCAAATTCAGCCACATTGCCCACAAAAGAACAATTGTAAAATTCAGGACTGGAAGCAACTTTTGCATATAAGCCTCCGCCTACATCGTCTGTTTCATTTTCTTTGATAATGCACCCAAAGAATTTGGGAGAGGCATTATAGCAAAAGATGCCACCGCCGCCGCCGCCATCACATATATTATTTTGGATAATACAATCCTTAATGATTGGATCACTGTTTTCACAATAAATGCCACCACCATAATTATAGTATGTACCATTTCCATCTGGATCTTCATTATTCCCTGTACCATTTCGAATTGTAAATCCTTGTAAAATAGACTCATTTGATTCTCCACTGGCAAACGAAACAACACTACCATTAGCATCAGCATCTAAGATGGTTGATTCAATGATTAAAGAATCATCTGTAATGTGATAAAGTGATGAAACAACGATTTCCTTTCCATCAAAATCTAAGGTTTCCTCATACAGCCCAGGCCAGACTAAAATGGAATCCGAATTGGATGCGACATTTATTGCGCTCTGAATTGATGAAAATTCTCCTGGTACGTAAAATGTTTCAGCTCTGAGAATTGATAATATAATAAATAGAACGAGATAAAGTTTAAATTGCATTTTTTCATTCATTGGTTGGGTACCACACTCAAGGAGTTTATCTTATAATTTCGGGATGGAAATATAAGAATCTCATATTAATTTTCATCCCCATTTTTAATCAATTTAATAAAAAAACGTTTATGATTGTAGCAATACCTAAAGAAATAAATGCGATGGAGCCACGTGTTGCCGCCACACCTTCCACCGTTAAAGATTTAATAAAATCTGGTTTGCAAGTTCGGGTAGAAACACTAGCAGGAAATGAATCTTTTTTCTCTGACCAAGAGTATGTTAATTCTGGCGCCGAAATCGTATCATCATCAAGTGATTTGCTGTCTTCTGCTGATATTATTCTAAAAGTGGTACCCCCTACTCAGGATGAGACGTCACAATTGAAATCCAGTGCCACATTCATTTCTTTTTTTCAAACGACCCGAGAACTCCAAACTGTACAGGCATTAACTGAAAAATCTATTACTGGTTTTTCCATGCACCTGATTCCCAGAACAACCCTAGCGCAAAAAATGGATGCCTTATCTTCTCAAGCAAATATCGCAGGATACAAATCTGTTTTGATTGCTGCATCTCGACTAGGTGTTTATATGCCACTATTGATGACAGCTGCGGGTACTATTAGACCTGCAAAAGTATTGATTCTAGGTGCTGGAGTTGCAGGGCTCCAAGCCATTGCCACTGCGAAAAGATTAGGAGCACAGGTTGAAGCTTTTGATGTCCGTCCGGTTGTTAAAGAACAAGTTGAATCCTTGGGTGCAAAATTTATTGAAGTGGAATCAGATTCTGATGATGGTGTGGGTGATGGTGGCTATGCCAAGGAAACATCGGACGATTATAAACGCCGGCAACAAGAATTGATTCATGAACATATGAGTATTGCTGATGTGGTCATTACTACAGCATTAATTCCTGGGCGGCCTGCCCCCCTGCTTATACCAACCACCATGGTAGATGCTATGAAACCTGGATCCATCATTATGGATCTGGCAGCAGAAAATGGTGGGAATTGTGAATTGACTCAAAAAGATGAGATCATTAAATACAATCATGTAACCATTGATGGTACATCCAATATTCCAGGTACCATGCCTGTTCATGCCAGCGAAATGTATTCTAAGAACATTACAGCATTTTTAACTTATATGGTAAAAGATGGTGAAATCAATCTTGATCTGGAAGATGAAATTATTTCTGGGGCAATGTTCACTCACAAAGGTGAAATAACCCACAAACCAACCCAAGAAGCATTGAACGCTTAAGGAAAATTATGGATATCAATATTTTAACAGTTTTTATATTGGCGATCTTTGTTGGAATTGAGATCATTTCAAAGGTACCTCCTACCTTGCACACACCTCTCATGAGTGGATCTAATGCCATTTCTGGAATTGCTATTGTTGGTGCTATAATTGCCACAAAAGTAGGAGGCGGTACAGGAACATGGCTAGGGTTGATCGCAGTCATATTTGGCACTATAAACGTTGTTGGCGGTTTTATGGTGACCGATAGAATGTTAAAAATGTTTAAGCGTAAATAGGGAAAGACAGTGGTATACACAAATATATTTTACGTTCTGGCATCGGTTTTATTTATCTTAGGGATAAAAAAACTCAGCCACCCAAGAACCGCTCGCAATGGAAATATGATCGCATTCATTGGAATGATGATTGCCATCGTTGCTACCTTAATTGCCAAACATGAATTTGAAATAGATTTTCAATTGATAGCTATTGGAATTGTCGTTGGAATTATAATCGGTGCTACATTTGCAATAAAAGTAGAAATGACCCAAATGCCGCAAATGGTTGCCATTTTCAACGGGTTTGGCGGTGGTGCATCAGCATTAGTTGCGGCGGCTGAATTCTTAAAAACCGGTGAAATCACAACTTTTACTTTAGGGACAATAGTCCTTTCAGTTTTTGTGGGAACTCTTACATTTACAGGAAGCTTTATCGCTTTCGGCAAACTTCAAGGATTTGTCAGCGGGCAACCCATTGTTTTTCCAGGACAACAAGTCTTTAATGGGCTTATGGCCATAGCATTATTAATTGTTGGCGTTTATTTGGTTCAAATACCGGGCGAAATTAATTATTTTTATGCAGTCGTTGTCATTTCTGCTGTCATGGGGATCACTCTCACGATTCCAATTGGCGGCGCAGACATGCCCGTTGTTATTTCTCTACTTAACTCCTACTCCGGAGTTGCGGCGGCAGCTACTGGATTTGTATTAATGAATAATGGTTTGATTATTTCTGGTGCTTTAGTTGGTGCGTCCGGACTCATCTTGACCAATATTATGTGCAAAGGAATGAATCGGTCTCTGGCGAATGTAATTTTTGGTGCCGTTGGATTGGTACAGGAATCCACTGGCGATAGTACAACCAAACAGATTACAGTTAAATCTTATTCAACCGAAGAAGCAGCCATGATCTTTGATGCAGCTGAAAAAGTGATTGTTGTTCCCGGTTACGGTCTCGCAGTAGCCCAGGCACAGCATGCTGTCCGTGAAGTAGCTGAATTTCTTGAAGGAAAAGGGAAAAAAGTTTTATATGCCATTCATCCCGTAGCTGGAAGAATGCCAGGCCACATGAATGTATTATTGGCAGAAGCAAATATACCGTATGAGCAATTAAAAGATCTGGATGAGATCAATCCGGAATTTGAAGATTGTGATGTTGCATTGGTTCTGGGAGCAAATGATGTTGTGAATCCTGCGGCACGCCATGATACATCTTCCCCGATTTATGGCATGCCTATCTTAGATGTGGACAAGTCCCGAACAGTCATCATTAATAAGCGAACCATGAACACTGGATTCGCAGGCATCCAGAATGAATTATTTGGCTTTGATAATTCGATTATGGTCTTTGGTGATGCAAAAGATATGTTACAGCAATTATTGAAAGATCTAAAAGAATTATAAGATTTCCTATAAAACAAAAAAAGCTCCTCGGCCGGTAAACCGATGAGCTTTTTTTGTTTTCACAATAATTTTCTATATAAAAAATGGCAACTACTATTCTTTACTAAAATCCACCATTTTTTTAGTTGTATTAGAATAGAGCCCTATGGAAATGTATTTAGAACATACAGCTTCAGCATAGTCCTCAGAAAAATAACGGCCAACCTTAAATACGCGACCGCCCCGATCTTGGACCACATCCAACTCAGGTAGGATTTCTCCCACAGCATTAATCTGATCATCGCCCTGCGGAACTATATTCACCTCCCACATTTCAACTTCTCCACCTTTTTCTAGACTGACATAATGAGCTATCATTCCTGTGAATTCTGCAACGGCCATGGCTTCTTCATCTGTTACTTCATCGTCTGCTTCAGCCATCAAATTGATTAAATCAACCAAACTTTCTGCCACATCTGTATCCGGACCTTCATCCAAATAAGATTGTACTAATGATTTCAATTCTACAAGGTTTGTAACTGTCTCAGGCTTTCCAGGTACGAGTTCAGGAATGTCTATATTCCATTTTTCAGCAAACTGATTAATCAAATCAATTTCTTCCTGAGCAATATCATCATCAATCGCTGCAAGTTTAACCAATATATCAATTATTTTACGAGCACCTTTCGGGCGTAACATATCACTTAATAATTCGCCGGATTCTTTTCGTTCCAGATTTAATGCTCGGCCTAAAAGAGTAAGAAATCCAACACCACGATTATTGTCAACATAATATCCTGTACCAATCATAGTAAATACAAAAGCTAAACATAAAGCAATGACACTTTTGGCTGCAGAAAAATAATCGTTTGTAATTAATAAACTATTCAAAAGAAATGGGAATCCAACTGCAAATCCCAACATAGCAGCAACGATAGAGATACTGTTAGCTACTTCTTCATTTTTACGCCGCTTCCAAATTTTATTTACTGTCAAATATCCCTTTATCAAGGAAAATACCAATGCACTGGAGACAAGAACACCTATCAACTTTTCAAACAATGTTGCTTCACCTACAGGAGATGCTTGCAAGATGTTCGTACCTGCTACAATAAATAAAATGAAGCCTATTATATAATGATTATTACGTGTCATTTCCAGTGCCTATATTTTCAGAAAAGTTTTTATTGGTAATGGTTTAAATACCTTATTTGTAAACAGTGAGAAAAAATAATCGGTAAAGATTTGTATTTATTGTTAAGCCCAATAATAAATAAAGCCCCATACTATCTGCAGAGGGCTTCATCTAAGGATTGATTCAAATTCTTTAATCAATAATAGAGATTTCAACAGCCTTTTGACCACGATCGCCATCAATAACCTTGAACTCTACCTTATCACCTTCCCGAACGTAAATTCCTTCGGTTAACCCTGATTCATGAAAAAAATAATCATTTCCATCATCACTGGTAACAAATCCATATCGTTTACTCTTATTGTAAAATTTTACTTTACCTGTTTGCATATTTTCCTCTGTAATTGAAATTATTGTTGGTAATCACATTGACCATTGTACCAAAAAATAGAGATGACTGAAAGTAAAATTCAATCAAAATTATTTTCCAATAAATCGGTATTGATTCATCAATTCTTTCTTAGCCTTGGGCCTTTTTTGGCTCCCCGATAAACAAACCAGTCCTCACTGGTAATTTCATGAAAGTAATTCGATTCATCTATCAATATTTTTGCAGTTGTTTGCCTTACAGCGGCAATCTCAACCCTAACGCCTTCTGCTTTCAGATGGCTTACTAATTCAACAAAATCTGAATCACCTGACATAATAATAATAGTGTCCACCTTGGATGCCAATTGAGTCGCTTTAATTGATAATGGAATGTCTGCCGATTTATGGCATGGAACAACGGAACCATAATAATTCTCGTGGAGACGTTCAGAAAATTTTTGTGAAATTGATTTCCCTTCCCGAAAGTAAATGAGTCTGTTTAGACCCCTTCCATTCAATAGTTTAGGTATCAATTTATCAAAATCGATCATAGCCTTTGTCGATTTGGATACTCCATGAATACTTCGTTCAATATTATTTCCGTCACATAAGATTGCAACGGATTGGTTAATCAGTATATCTGACATTTAGTTTTTTCCTTAAAAGTAAATTTGATTATTGTGATCTTTCAACGATCTTGTAAAATAATTTAACGGATTCTTCTTCCCCGATCCGGAATTTCCGCTGGCAATAATGGGAAACTATACCTTCCACCAACTCTTCATATTCATCTTCCGTGTATAATTCAAGTATTGTTTCCAGGTATTCTTCCAGTTCTGCGCGTTGTGATTCCGTAAAGGGCATGATAATTTCCGTCGGAATATACCGCTAATTATGGAGAGATGGCAGAGTCTGGCTGAATGCGCTGCACTCGAAATGCAGTATACACTTGCGTGTATCGGGGGTTCGAATCCCTCTCTCTCCGCTCTCGGTAATGATGACAAAGCCCTGTAAAAACAGGGCTTTTCTTTTTCATTATATTTCCACCAAACTACCGGAATGAATCAAAATATTCCATTCCTTTTGCAAAAACGGGATACAATTTGGGATACCGGTTGAGGTTCCGGGTTTTTTGTTTGTGGGATGTTGGGTAGATTTGGATATGGAGATAATATGAATATACCAACTGACGCAATAGTGATGACTGTGGTTCTAATTGCGGGTTTCATATATTTTAAAATGCAAAAAGAGAATACGAAACCTAAAGAAACACAATCAGATGAGGAAGAATGACTAAACACCCCACACTATAATTCTTATCAAGCCCCACATTAGTGGGGTTTTTTGTTTGTGGGATGATGTGTAGATTTGGCTAATGAAAACTTTAACGTAATCTAATAAATAAATTATGAAGAAAATCTACTTACTACTTTTGCTATCATTATCATTCTCACAACACCTTGATCTTTTAGATGCTAAGTTAGAAGAACTTAGAACCATTGTCGAGACCGCTTCTAGAAATGATCAGCGGGTTTTTGTAGATGATTTTACTGGCGCTCATTTTTGCCCTTATTGTGGTTTCGGAAGTTTTGCAATATCTGATTTATTAGATGAATTTCCTGGAACTTTGATTAGTGCACAGTGGCACTTAGATGCTTACACTGCTGAAGATTCAGATCTCGATGAGTGTCTCTATAACGGTGTAGTTATTAATTGCTTTGAAACTCGTGGTGAACCTTACGGGTGGAATAATACCATTACTGGCATACCCTTTGAAGTTTTCAATGGTACTGCAATCATAGTTGGTGCTGCTGATTCAATAACTGCTTATGGTAATTATCTTAATATTTACGAGAGTCTTATTGGTACTGATACACCCTATGAAATATCGATTGCTGGTTTTATAGATAGTATCAATGTTGATTATGAGATTATCGTTTCATTAGATAGCGATATAAGTAATGAAAATCAAAAAGTTCATATTTTCGTAGTTGAAGATAATATTATGATTCCATGGTATATATGGGAATGGGTAGATCGTAATGCCAGGAATGTAGTCAGGCATTGGATTACAGCTGGAGATTTGACCATTGCTTCTTCCGGAGAGTCACAGATTTTTTCCGGTTCATTTACCATTGATGAAGCAGCCTGGAATCCAGACAGTCTCAAAATTATTGCCATAGTTCAGAATGAGAATACTTCAGAAATATTTCAGGTTCAGGAAATAAATATAAACGATGTTGACCCAGACCAAGATGGAATTATTAGCCATGATGATAACTGCGTATTTATTTATAACCCTGATCAGGCTGATATTGATAGCGATGGTATGGGTGATGCATGTGATCTTTGCGATAATGAAAACATCTGGGTCTTTGGCAATATCAATGGAGATTTAAATACCGATTCAACTGTACCTATTGATATTTTTGATATTTTATCTTTATCTGATCTTGTTCTTTCAAATAATCAAGAAGGTTGTGCCTACCAGATAGGTGACGTTTCTGGGGATGAAATAGTAAATAATATTGATGTAATGAGGCTTGCTTTAATGATTTTGGAAGGATCAATATAGTTAAGTCTTTTTAGATTGGCTGATAGGGCATTTTTGAAATAGTTTTACCCATCTGCAACATCAAGCCCCACATTAGTGGGGTTTTTTTTGTGGGATGATGTGTAGATTCTATTAGAGTATCAGTATAATAAATCTTCTTAATATATTTATTTAGGATATTTTAATGACCAAAATCTTACATTTGATTATAGCGATTATTATTGCACCCACATATTTATTTTCTGAAACTGTAACAATCTATGCAACTCAATCAGCGCAATATTCAGCTAATGACTGTTGTACATTAAACATTCTAACTAATCAAAATAGCGATTCTCTTTATTCTCAAGACTGTCAAGATATGGGCACTTATTATGGTTGTGGAATGTCAAAGCAAGTCCCTTTTTGGCTCTTTGATTTATCTACATTGGACAGTAGCATTGATATACAATCAATGCAATTTAATGGCAATATTCCAACAGATGACTGGTCGGATGTATATTTAAGTGTTTCCACAACAATTGGTCAAATTTCAACATCTATAGCATCTGATTTATGGAGTGGTGGTGATTGGGCTTCAGGTAATGGGCAATACAGTTCTATAAATTGGGCAATGGGTGATTTCAGTCAGAATCTGCCTTTGGAGATAATTTCGCAAGGAATTATATCAGGTCAACTTAACATTTTAACTTATACCAGTAACCCATGGTCAATTTTTTCAATCGTTAATTCAGGCGATGATGCTCCAAGGTTAGTTATTGATTACGAGAATATTGATGAGAATTGTACTGCCGATGATGGCACCGATGGTGTTGAATTGTGGGGTGAGTGTTATTCAATCCAGAATACTGATAGTTTGGATTTATCAGATAGTGGTCTAAGTAATATTATTGATTCCATCCCACCAGAGATAGGGAATTTGACTAATTTGACTTATTTGAATTTATGGGATAATGACCTTAGCGGAGAGATTCCATCAGAGATAAGTAATCTAACTAATCTGACTTTTTTGATATTTTCCAAAAATCAACTCACAGGCTCTATACCATTAGAGATTTGTAATCTGACCAATTTGACTGGTTTGTATTTAGACAGGAACCAACTCACAGGAGAGATACCTTCCGAAATAGGTAATCTGACAAATTTGGAATATTTGTATTTTTTTAATAATCAACTCACAGGTACAATTCCACCAGAGATTGGTAATTTGACAAATCTGACTAATTTAAGTTTCTCAACTAATCAATTCACAGGAGAGATACCTTCCGAAATAGGTAATCTGATAAATCTGATTGGATTCCAATTAAATGACAATCAACTTTCGGGACAAATCCCAGAATCCATTTGTAACCTTTCAAATCTCCAGTGGTCTTCAGATTTTATTGATTGGGATTATTCATACTTCTATAATAATCAATTCTGTCCTCCATATCCATCTTGTATTGAAGATTATGTGGGAGAACAAGATACCACTAACTGTGGGCAAGTATCCATAATTGATGAGACTCTCCCAATCGCATATAACCTTTACAATGCTTATCCAAATCCATTTAATCCAGTCACAACACTCCGCTACGACCTACCAGAAGATGCAGTGGTCAATATCACCATCTACGATATGATGGGTAGAGTAGTGAGCAATCTGGTGAGCAGTCAGCAAAACGCAGGCTATAAATCTATCCAATGGAATGCTACAAATAATCAAGGTCAGCCAGTATCAGCAGGATTATATCTATATACCATCCAGGCTGGAGAGTTCAGGCAGACCAAGAAGATGGTGCTGTTGAAATAACTCCCACCCAAAGGATTTAAATAAAGGAGAATAAAATGAAAAAATCAATAATACTGCTTTCGTTAATAGTATCCGTCACACTGGTTTATCCTCAAAGTAATGAAATTCCCGTTATAAATGTGGATGAGGATGTCCTCGTATTTAGTCAAAGCACTTTGGATACTGTAGCATTAAACGGTTTACAACTTAAGATGGGTCAATACACTAATATATCAGATTGGAATGATGATGGATTGAATGATTTAGTAATTAATATTGCAAGTAACGATACAATCACTGCTTATGTAGCTCTTTTCAAAAGACAAGATACTAACGGTGAACTAAAATTTGTTGAAGATCCTAATTACCTAATGAATCCATTAGGTCGTGTTAAAGAGTTTAAGAATACAGTGGGAGATATCAATGAGGATGGCCTCTTAGATATTGTTATTGTAACTGATAATTATCATGGTCCAGAAGGACAACAACCTCCATTTTATCTGGGTAGTGATCAGGCAACTGATAAGCTATTCATTAATA
>Ga0208408_1002155_pt1 | contig 10736 bp, 3 predicted proteins | sample ETNtaG_4_FD_185776 | JGI IMG/M metagenome (GOLD analysis project Ga0208408, IMG submission 185776) | Marine microbial and viral communities from oxygen minimum zone, Eastern Pacific Ocean - ETNP201406SV67 (SPAdes) (version 2) | ecosystem: Environmental > Aquatic > Marine > Oceanic ... | reverse complement strand
GGGGGATTCAAATGCCCAACAACGCCTTGCCGAAACAACCATTTTGCGTAATTACCTGGATGATCTGCCGTCAGGTAGCCATTTTCTTGTGGCCGGTGATTTTAATATTTACAGCAACAGTTCATCATCTGAACCGGCGTTTGATATGCTCACCGGGGAAGGAAATGATGACGATGGCAGATTATTTGATCCCATTGATAGAATAGGTCATTGGCATAACAATAGTTCTTTTGCTGATGTACATACTCAATCACCCCGGGGCGGCAGCTATGGAGGTATGGATGACCGCTTTGATTGGATTTTTGTTTCTGAGGCTGTTCTGAATGAAACCTATGAAATAAACTATGTGGAAAACACGTATTGGGCCGTGGGAAATGACGGCAATCATTTCAATCAAGCCATCAACAATGGAAATAATACGTCTGTGAATGATGCCATGGCTGATGCACTCCACGACGCCTCAGATCATTTGCCGGTTATAGCTACGTTTTCATTCCCTGGAGGTGATCCATCCCCTTATAACATTGTAGTTACGGAAGTTATGGTGAATCCTTCAGCAGTTTCAGACACTTATGGTGAATGGTTTGAGATCTATAACAATGATACCATATCTATTGATCTTGCTGGCTGGCGAATTGCTGACAGTGAAGATGACCTCCATGAGATTCAAACTGTATCCATAGAATTTTATATAAATCCAGGAGACTATTTGGTGTTGGGTAGAAATGTTGATAATACTGTAAATGGTGGATATACGGCTGATTATGGATATTCAAGTTTCCAATTATCCAATATTGAGGATGATGAAATATTTCTGGTAGATAATGAAAATAGAATTGTAGATGAAGTAGAATATCAATATCCTTCCTTTCCTTTTTCATCGGGCGCCTCTATGTATTTGAAAAATATTGATTATGATAATAATGTAGATACCAGCTGGGCCATGTCTGATATGGAATATGGTTTGGGTGATTTGGGAACACCGGGTCGCGCTTGGGATGATTCGTTATCAACCAGTAATGATATTGACTTTGGATTACCTCAAACGTTTGTTTTATTTCCATCATATCCCAACCCGTTTAATCCTATTACGACAATCAAATTTTCTGTAGAGACATTCCATGCCACGTCTATAAGTATTTATAATTTAACTGGTCGTTTGGTTGAAACATTGATAAAGGATGAAATCCCTGTTGGGAATTATGAAATAACTTGGAACGCGTCCAGTCAACCTAGCGGAGTTTATTTTGTACAATTATCCAATGGGGAATCAGTACAAACGCAGAAGCTTATTTTATTAAAATAATTTTTAGTCTTAATTGACTTCCTTTATCGTCGATATTAACTTGGCGGGCGTATTTTTCAGCAAGTGGACTCTTCTGCTGTTTTTATCCGTGGTAAAACATGAAAAAATACTGGTATCATTTCATATTTTTAATACTCATAATTGGTTCAAACAAACCTGTCCAAGCCCAATTTGCGGATGATGTTTATGATAAATATACATCTGTAGGCCAGTTGGGTTTGGCTGTTACAAATTTTGGTGTTTTGGGTAATGGCTGGAATAAGATCGATGGGCGTATTCAGCCTTCTTGTATGTATAAGCAAAACACCGAGATCCTGCGTGAACAAGTTGAACATTTTTCATACGCTGGTCTATGGATCGGCGGGAAAGTAAATGGTGAACGCCGTGTCTCTACAGCTATAGTTGATGGTGTTTTTGAGTCAGGACAGGAAGGTTTTGAATATTTTGCTAACTCAGATGTAAAAATCCAATCTTCCATTTCATCAACATCCTTGGATTCCATGGCACAATATTATTCTCCTTATGCAGTTTCTCACCAGGACTTCACCATGGATTTCAAGGATTATGGAACCACACCCACAGATGATTACGGAATTCCGAATCATACCCCGCTTGGAATTGATGTTCACTTAGAATCCTATGCGTGGAATTTTTCCTTTGCCGATGCATTTGTTATTTTGAATTACACGATTAAAAATGCTTCCAACGAAACTATCAAGGATATTTACGGAGGAATGTGGATGGATGCTTCTGTGGCTAATATGAACTATACCAGCACATATGAACCAGGCGGCGGATTTACTTGGTATGATAATTTAGATGGTTACGATCAGACAACAGATGATGCTGGGTTTACAAGGGACATTGCTTATCAGTATGATGCTGATGGCGATGACGGCTGGGCCGAATCATATATTGGTGTTTCTTTCTTAGGTGGAACGGTTTCAAGGCCTTATGTGCAATCTCATTACAACCAATGGGTATGGACCAATTCCAATAATGCTGATTATCCGCAATACAGCATGCCGCTAATGGACTTTGAACGATATGATGCTATGAAAACTAATGTTCCTAAAGGAACGGGTGTAGATTATACAGATGAGGGCTACCCGTCTGCGACGAACAGCTGGTTGTTTTTATTTTCAGCCGGTCCATTTGGCAGTTTGCCCGCAAACGAAGATTCAACGGTATGGGAATTGCCGCCTGGAGATTCCTGCAAAATTGTAATGGCCATTGTCTGTGCCCGCTGGAATGGAACGACTGATGATTCGCCAGTGCGTAGAGCCAAACTACATGTGAATAATGATTGGGCACAAAAAGCGTTTGATGGAGAAGATGCAAATCGTAATAATATTCTAGATGCAGGAGAAGACCTGAATGAAGATGGCGAGATTACACGCTATATTCTCCCTGAACCTCCTCCTGTACCTAATATAGCCGTTGAGATTGATGATCAGGAAGTTACTGTTTACTGGCAAAAGAATGCGGAATCCTTTGAAGATCCTATTAGCCGGGAGCAAGATTTTGAAGGGTATCGTATTTATGGTGCCAGAAAAACACTGAATGATTCAGAAAATGAATTTACACTTTTAGGTGAATTTGATATTGAGCATCCTGATCATGATGACATAGGCTACAACACTGGTTTTGATTTTGTACGCATTATGAATGAATTTGGCGAGCAGGACAGTGTAGAAGTGGATGGAAAGTTTTATCATTATAAGTTTGTAAATAGTGATGTAAAAAACGGCTGGCTGAATTATTATGCGGTAACAGCGTATGATCGAGGTGATCCTGCTGCTAATTTGGAAAGCTTGGAAAGTTCAGTTTATGCCAATCGTAAGTATGTATATCCAGGAGTAAAATCATCCACTGATTGGGCAGATAATCCTAGTGTATACCCGAATCCCTATCGTGGCCAAGCCAAATGGGATAGCTACAGCAGTCGCGCGCGGCAAATATGGTTCCAGAATCTGCCAACAAAAGCAGAAATCAGGATATTTACATTAGCAGGAGATTTGGTGGATATTTTGGATCATGATTCTGATTACAAAGGCAGCGATATTCAAAACATAGATGAACGAAAGAATCCGCAATTCAGCGGTGGTGAGCATGCCTGGGATCTTATTACCCGTCACGACCAGGCAGCCGCATCAGGGTTGTATTTGTTTACAGTTGAAAATTTGGATAATGAAAGTTTATCCTATGGTGATATTAAAGAAGGTAATTTTTTAATTATTAAATAAGAAAAAAGGAGTTCAAAATGAATCGATTAACAGTTGTTATTTTTACGATTTGTTCGTTGGCATTTAGCCAAACAACAGATCTGTTTTTATCAGAATACGCTGAAGGAAGTAGCAATAATAAATATATAGAAATATATAATGGAACAGGTGCTGATGTTGATTTAAGTGGATATTCGCTTTCAAGCTGTAGTAATGGATGTGATGTTACAGATGAATGGGATTACCCTGATAATGTTACATTTGCAGCAGGAACAATTTTAACTGATGGTGATGTCTTTGTTGTATATCATGGAAGCGCAGATGCGGCTATAGTAGTAGAAGGAGATCAAACCTTTACTTACTTAAGTAATGGTGATGATGTATTTGCACTTACAGTTGCAGGTGCCACAGCCAGCACGTATACAATTATTGATATAATTGGAGATATGGGAGGAGATCCAGGATCTGGTTGGGATGTTGCTGGTGTAACTAATGGGACAAAAGATCATACATTAGTTAGAAAATCCACCGTTACCAGTGGCAATACAGACTGGACAGCATCCGCTGGAACAGACGCAGATGACTCAGAGTGGATTGTATATCCGCAAAATACATGGGATTATATTGGTTCCCATCCTCATGTTGACCCTTCGATTTCTATCACAAGTCCCGTCGATGGATCAACCTTGTATTCTTCTGATGTAACAATATCTTTTGATGCCAGTAATTTTACAGTAGGAACATCAGGTAGTGGGGATGGACATATACACTATGCATTGGATGCCGGTACCACGGTTATGCAGTATACAACTGATGATATTGCATTGACAGGTTTATCAGAAACATCCCATACGTTTATCATTTGGCTGGTAGATGACAGTCATGCAAACTTGAGCCCACATGTGACAGATACTGTTTCATTTACGGTTGCATCACCGCCAACTGCAACACCCATTGAAAATATTCAAACTGCAACCAATGCAGGAAGTGGCGATGATTGTTATCCTTCGCCTGAAAATGGGAATAATGTTACAGTAGAAGGGATTATAACAGCTGTCAGTAGCAGTCGATTCTATATTCAAGATGGTCCTGATGCTTGGGATGGAATTTATGTATATAATTCAACTGTTATGCCATCTGAAGGTGATGAAATAAATATTACTGCTGAAGTGAATGAATACTATGGTCTGACTCAATTATTGAATGTTGCATCTTCAACCACATTATCTTCCGGAAATGATCTGTATGCACCTATTGTAATAACGACTGGCGATTTATCCGGCGGTTGTGCAGCAACAGCAGAATTGTATGAAGGACTCTTGGTTAAAATTGAGAATGTAGTTGTTACTCAAGCAGCAGACAATTACGGACAGTGGTTTATTGATGATGGATCGGGAGCATGTGAAGTAGAAGATAGCTTTTTTGCATATTCTCCTGTTGTTGACGATACGCTTTCGGCCGTTATTGGAGTAGTCAGTTACGGATATGGTGAATATGAGTTAAATCCCCGGGATGAGGACGATATTATATTATCCGACCCACCATTGGAAATCCCCGAACTAAAAATAAATGAGTTTCTTGCTGCCAATGATCAATGTTGCGATGATGGTAATGGTGAAATGGAAGATTTCATAGAAATTTTCAACCCCGGCACTGAAAATGTAGATATTGGTGGCCTATGGATAACAGATAACCTAAGTGATGTAAGTAACTGGGAACAAATCCCGACAACTGATGCGACCACTACCACTGTTGCTGCTGCTGGACACATTGTAATCTGGGCAGATAAGGATCAAAGCAGCCAGGGTATTCTTCATACGGATGATATCAAATTAAGTGCAGGTGGTGAACAGATCGGTATCATTTTTATTTCTGGGACGGATACCGTTTTTGTGGATTCATTAACCTTTGGTGCTCAAACGGATGATATATCTTACGGTCGCTATCCTGATGGCTCGGATAACTGGATATATTTTGATCCCCCCAGCCCAGGCACAACCAATGTCTCTGGTGTAACGGTCACAGATATTTATGATATTCAATATGTCAGTGATCCTGCAACGGATGATGCCAGTCCTTTAAATGGACAAGATGTCACAATCAGTGGTGTAGTTACAGCAGAGTTCTGGGGCAGCAGCAGTAATCGTTATCTTTTTGTCCAGGATGCCGAAGGACCCTGGAACGGAGTTGTATGTTTTGAATATGATGGTTGGGACACCTTTGATTTTACATCATCCGCAGGAACGGTCCATTCAGTGGCCGAAGGCGACAGCGTTACTGTTACCGGAACAGTGGATGAATATTATAACTTAACAGAAATCGTGGATGTAACGGAAGTTATTATTCATGGGCCTGCTGTTAATATGATCAGCCCAGCGGTTGTTACGACCGGTCAGATTATGACTGGAGGATCTGATGCAGAAGCATATGAAGGGTGCTTGGTAAAAGTAGATAATGTTACTGTTAACGATCCTGATCTTGGTAACGGTGAATGGTTAGTTACGGATGGGACCAATTCCCTGCGTGTAGATGATATTTGGGATTATTACTATTTTCCTGAAAGCATGCAGTTTCTGGCGGGAGTTGCCGGCGTTATGACATACACATATAGTAATACAAAACTTGAACCCAGGTTGGCTCGCGATGTTGTGGAAGCAGATGGCGATCCTGTTCGTTTGCAGCGTATCCAGCAGGTACTTTATAGTGATTTGCTCAATACTAGTGATGACGGTGAATCAGATATTTCCTATATGTTGGAAGACACAGTAACAATTGAAGGCATTGTCACCATGCCAACCGGCTTGAGTTATGCAGGCGCAGGTATCAAGTTCATTTTCCAGGATGAAAATGGCGGTCCCTGGAGCTCGATCCTATCTTACGATCCGGACAGTTCAGCATTCCCGGTTCTGTATGAAGGAGACCGTATTCAAGCGACTGGCTATGTGTATGAATACACAACGGGTGATGCAAATATGACAGAATTATTCATTACAGCACCTATCAACATTCTTGAAGTAGGAGTAGATGTTCCTGAAGTAGAAGTGGTAGAAACCGGAGATCTGCGCTGGCCAACAACAGCTGAACAGTGGGGTAATGTAACGGTGAAAGTAGAAGAGGGCATTGTTACCAATAATGACCTGCAATACGAAATATTTGAAGTAGATGATGGATCAGGTGGCGTCCTTGTGGATGATGATTCTGATAGTATTCAGGTCTATTTTGATGCTGTTGGGCCTCCTCCTGTGGGAACATTTGTTAGTTCTATCACCGGATGGGTTTATCATCATTATGGAAGTTATAGCGACTCTACAACATACAAATTAGAACCGCTGTATGTGTCTGATATTGACTTTGGTGCTGGACCGCCGATTTTTTCAGATGTTTCTAGAGATCCATGTGCACCTGGCAATGATGAAGATGTGGTAGTGTCTGCTGTAATCACAGATAATTCTGTTGTTTCTTCAGCAGAGATCATGTATTCGGTTGATGGTGGTGCGTATCAATCAGTTACCATGGTAGAAGGTACAGATGATACCTGGACTGGAACTATTCCACATGTGAGTCCTGGTGGTAGCCCGCTCTATTACTATTATATATCTGCAACTGATGATGGAACCGATCAAGACGAACCCAAAACCAGTACTTATCCTTATGATATTGAGAATGATCAATTAGGTTATTGGGGAATAGATGTATTATATATTGAGAATATTCAATATACTGATTGGCCTTCAGGAAATTCACTTTACGATGATTGTGAAGTCACTGTCACAGGAATTGTTACTGCTGATACAGCACAGTACAATTCTGGTTATGGAGCCTATGCAATTCAAGATAATAATGATGTTTGGGATGGAATTATTTTTGATGGCTGGGATGATACTGAATTAACAAGAGGAGATGCAGTAACTATTACTGGTACTGTTGCAGAATTTGATCCTGAATGGCATTTCAAATACGATAATAATACCAAGATCATTGATGTATCATCTGTTACAGTTACCGGTGAAGGTTCAGTGGAAAATTTAGTTTTATTAGTTTCAACTGAAGACCTTGCCCAAGATGCTGATGAAGTAGAGTCTTATGAAGGTTGCCTGGTGACAGTTTCCGGTGTAACTGTTTCGGCTGTTAATGCTTATGATTGGAGTATCATTGATGATTCTGGGGTAGAATGCCTCATCGATGATGATATGGCCAATATGGCCACAAACAGTGCTATGTCTGCATTGACTGAAGGTGAAACTCTTGCAAATGTTTCAGGTATTTTCAATTTCAGTTATGGTACTTACAAGATCCAAATCAGAGATATGGCAGATCTTGGTCAATTGGGTATCGATGATGATTTTGCAGGTGTTGCTCGGGAATTCGCCTTGTATCCCAACTATCCAAACCCCTTCAATCCGGAAACACGTATACGTTTTCAACTGGCTGAAAATTCCAATGTTAGACTGATGATCTATGATGTTTTAGGACGCAAGGTGCGCACGCTGGTTTCTAAAAGAATGGATGCCGGTCATCACGTACTCAATTGGAATGGCCTCAATGATGCAGGTGCAGACGTTGCATCAGGAATGTATGTGTATCGCATTAAGGCAGGCGATTTCATAGCACATCGCAAGATGCTTCTAGTTAGATAAATCATAAACAGGGGCGGTTTTCACCGCCCCTGTGTTGTTTTTTTATGTACAGACTCGGTTTATTCTTCCTATTACTTTTTATCTCATGCTCTTTATGGGAGTATGAAGACCCTTCTGTCCCATATGAGAAAAAGGTTCCAGAAACATTTTTGTCCCTTATTGCTAGTGATACAATTTATGCTCATTATGATTCAACGAGCGGTGAGTTCACTTATGCAATAGATGAAGAACCACCGGCAGGGATGCTCTGGGATACACTGGACCATGCCTTTACTACTATTACCACCAGTAAACAGCGACTACACTGGTGGGGTGAAGACCAGGATGGTGATATAATTGGTTATAAGTACAAGTGGAGTTCGGATTCAGTGTGGACTTTTACATCAGAAGAGGAAGGCCTATTCTATGTACCGATCACATCAAATTTGGATGTTTTCTGGTTTGAAGTAAAGGCCGTTGATAATGACAGCTTGGAAGATGCTACACCAGCAAAATTGACCTTGCCCATCATGAATTCAGCGCCGGCGATCAGTTTCCGTTACAACAGTAATCCATTTGTCGATAATATCCAGAGTGACACAAGTTTAACTTTCCCAACACGGACTTTTGTGTGGGATGTAACAGACCAAGATGGTATCGAGACCGTCATCGATATTTATTATGCCTTGGATGATACTTGTGATACATGTTGGACCCAATTGGATGCAGCAGCTTATTCCAGTATTACTCTAACAGACCTTATGCCTGGTTACCATCGCTTTTTTGTAAAGGCTATAGACATAGCCGGAGCAGAAAGCAATATGGTCATGTTCCCAGATAGCACTAATCCTAATGAGCCTGGTTTTTGGCGGGTCATGCCCATTCGTGGTGATGTATTGTTAGTGGATGATTTTGCCCAAGACAGCCAAAATAATGCTCAGAACTGGTATAAAGGAGTATTGAATGCATTGTTAGGTGAGAATACATTTTCTGTTTGGGAGATAGGTAATGAATTGCCGTACTCGAATAATGATGTTTCTGCAAACCTGAAGTATTTTGATAAAGTTTTCTGGTATTCCGCTTATACGGGTGGTGAAACCTATCATGAAGCCAGCAGCAGTCTATTGAATTATGTCATGGGCGGCGGACATCTCTTTTTAAATGCACCGGAATTAAAAGATACTACATTTTCGTGGTTTCCCTTAAAGGATGCTTCTGTGATCAACCCCTCTGGGAGATTATTTTCTGGAACAAATCTCGAATCACAAGTGCATGATAGCCTGGATATTTCATTATCCCAACTTGTAGCGATTCGAGTAAAAAGTTTCACACCAGATTCCAGTGAATTCAGCTCTATAAAGAATTTATACAATATAGAAGAAGCAGACAGCACCGATGAATGGACTGGATCACCAAATATCTGCAGTCTTGGGAGATTCCAAGTTTCTCCAACCGAAGAATCTGGTAAAGTGGTCCTTTTGTCAATACCTTTCCACAACGGGTCTGCCCCTGTTTTAGAAGGTGGTGCCACTGCAGCAGGATTTATTGATTATCTATTACATGAGGAATTTGCAGAATGAAGCTGCGCATTTTAATTGTTCTTATGCCGTTCCTTCTCTATGCGCAAAGTAAAGGCACAATTTCTGGAACTGTTGTTGATGCAAAGAATAATGAAGGTCTTGTTGGCGTAAATGTTATTGTTAAAGGCACTTATTATGGAGCCGCTTCAGATTTAAACGGGCGTTTTTTCATTACCGGAGTTTCAGCAGGTACTTACGATGTAGAAGCATCCATTATTGGTTACAAGGTATTGTTGCAAACCGGAATTAAGATTGAAGCAGGGAAAACTACTATCTTGAATTTCAACATGGAGGAAACTGTTCTAACCTTAGGAGAAGAAGTGGTTGTCCTGGGATCAAGGCCCCTGTTTGATGTGGATGAGACGGCGAGTGTAACCCGGGTAACCAGCGAGGATATTGCTAATAAGGTGGTATCCAGTGTGGAAGATATCTTGTCCGAACAGGTCGGTGTGACCACACAAGATAATGAGATCCATATCCGTGGTGGACGAATTGATGAAAGCATGTTTATTGTTGATGGGCAGTCCATTAAAGATCCTCTTTCTGGTTATTCAGGCAACCTCTTTATAAATCCGGAAGCGATACAGGATCTAGAGATTGTAACTGGTGGTTATAATGCAGAATATGGACAAGCCATGTCCGGAGTAATTAATATTCGTCTAAAAGAAGGACGTGATCATTTTGAAGGGGCCTTCAAATATGCCAGTGATAATTGGGGCATGGATGAAGAAGTATTAAATCATTATTCCACCGACAGGGTAGAGTTCAACCTGGGTGGGCCAGATCCTATAATGGAATTATTACTGCCCAGAATTGGATTTGACCTTCCTGGGTCATTTTCCATTTTTTTAAATGGCTATGGCAAGATGTACGATAGTAACCTGCCCACAGCATCAAAATTATATCCACACCGCTACTGGTCGCTCCCGGGCGTAGAAGAGCAAACTCAAGATGACCTATTAGCATCATTGTCTACTAGAGAAAATAATGACTGGCATGCATTATACAA
>Ga0208408_1002154_pt1 | contig 10741 bp, 10 predicted proteins | sample ETNtaG_4_FD_185776 | JGI IMG/M metagenome (GOLD analysis project Ga0208408, IMG submission 185776) | Marine microbial and viral communities from oxygen minimum zone, Eastern Pacific Ocean - ETNP201406SV67 (SPAdes) (version 2) | ecosystem: Environmental > Aquatic > Marine > Oceanic ... | reverse complement strand
TCACCTCTTGGGATCTACCCACTGCAAAAACTGGGCAGAAAATCTTGCCCTTTCTGTTCAATGTGTCCGTGACAAGATCCTGTAACTCCTGGCTAGCCTGCTGTCTAGTTGGTTGGATGCTCTGAGGACTTCCATAAGTGGATTCAATTACCAGTGTATCCACCTTTGGGAAGCGAACGGTTGCCGCATCGAAAAGCCACGATTTCTCATACTTGATATCACCTGAGAATAGAAGCCTGTGTTCCGATTTACCTTCACCAATCTGCATGTAAACGCTTGATGAACCTAGTATGTGTCCAGCATTCTCCATCGTCATCTTGACATCAGGTGCGATATCTGTCTTGTCACCCCAGTTGACATCTACTACGTGCTTAATGCACTCTTGTATATCGGCCTTGGAGTATGGTGGTTCATTTCCCTCCGCTTGTGAGACTTTGATGTAATCAATCTGTAGTAGAGTCATCAAATCACGAGTGGGCGGTGTACAGTAGACAGGCCCCTTGTAACCATACCTGAATAGAACAGGAAGCATCCCTATGTGATCCACGTGAGCATGGGTGATAACTACGGCATCTAAATTGTCAAGCGGAAGGAGTTCGGGGGCTGCGAAGAATGGTTGAACCTCATTTTGGTTATTTGTTGGTTTGGCACCAACATCAACGAGAACCTTCGACTCATTGGTAGTGACAAGGTGCATCGCTCTGCCGACCTCTCGATATGAGCCCAAGGCAGACACGCGGACCCACGATTCACCAGGTCGTTGTGGCCGGTAAATCCTTGTTCCAAATTTCTTCAAGAGTGATTTACGCTCATCGGCCAATTCCTTTCGGTATCGACGAATGTCGTGTTGAGTACGACTTTCCCTTGCGGGGGCACGCTCGACCTTAACCAGCCAACCAATCTCATCCCTCAGGGCATTGATGTGGGCACCCTTTGGTCCGACTGCTGAAGATGGGTCGTCACATTCCAGTATGACCTCCGATAATGCTGGATCCAACCATGTGTTCCTCACCTTTGCCTCTGGAGGTATGATTCGATTAACTGCATCATGAACTGCAGCATCGTCAGCTAGAATGTCTGAGTGCGGCCTAATAACGACCCTTCTTTTGATAGTCTTGGCAATTCGCACCGTAAGACTCTCACTACCACCGGTGAATCGTCCTGGTTGCTTGGTAATTATTGAAATGGAACCTGCTTCCAAGGTCACCTCTGATTCTATATCGTCAGGTATTAGTTTGGAAATCTTCCTCTTAATTTCCGGTAGGGTCAGTCTCATAGTATTCTCCTCTTTTCCACAGGCAACTAGGCCAAGTCGGCTCTAGGCCGGGAATGTAATCAAAGCGAAGAGAGAAGCTCGCTGACTTCCTCTTCGGATAGTAGGGTGAATCCGTCTTCGTTGGTAATAAAAGCTAGATCCATTCCATTTCCACTTGCTGCATCTCTCTGAGCAGATGCTAGGAGAGCCTTTGCAGCAACCGACAAAGCCTGCTGTTTAGACATACCCTCCTTGAATTGGTCCTCTAGTACCCCGTACATGTATGGGCTCCCTGATCCAGTTGCACAGTAGACATCGGGGATAGAACCGCCAGCCGAATCGATACTATAGACGCTTGAACCAGAGGGATCGACCCCCACGATTAGCAGCTGGACGTAGTGTGGTCTGCCGGAGAGAATGTTCGCAGTGAATGTCGCTGCTCCCTTAACGGTCATGGGTGCATCTCTCTTTAGTTCGTACAACTTCAACTCTGCAGCAAGGACTCTTGAGAGTGATTGGGCGTGTCCAACAAGACCTGCTGTAGTCAGTGCAATATTGTCAGATATCCTGAATAGTTTTTGAACGGATTTATTCGCGATGAAATGCCCCATTGTTGCCCTGTGGTCTGCACCAACAACTACTCCACCATCGTAAGTAATGCCAACTGTGCTGGTGCCAGTCTTGATTGCGGTAGATGTTGCGTCCATAGTAATCACCGGCGGAGTTGCCAGTGATATTGACTAAAATCGACCCTTTATCAATGCGACGGGGGGTGGGGCTGCGAGAAAATGTATTACAATGAGCAGATATATTCCGCCAAAGTAGAAGGTATGAAGCGTCAAATGAATGTCGTAACTGCGTGCGTTCGGAAGACAAAGGCCCGAAATGGGTTGAAATGCCAAGTATTTCTGATCAGAGCAACGGCAGTATTGCGCCCGGTGAACCTTATCACGACTTAGGAATGAAGTTCCCGCATGCTCCTGTTCCCCGAACCCAGGGCGATGTGATAGTTCATAGGGCCTTACTGGAGGATGTTACGGGGATATCTCAACTAATGGATTGGATATCCGATGGGGATATCGTAATCGTAGAAATGACTGATTTGATGTCGAGGGATATGGAATTGCAATTGGCTGTTGGTAGAATCCAGGAGTTTGTGGAAGGTGACATGCGTGGACAGCTGGTACGTCTGGGTAATGCAAGACTGCTCCTTCTACCCCCTACTTTCGATAGTGCGAGAGTGAAGTAATCATGCAGAGCGAGGTAGACGCGCCCTGTCCGCAATGTGAGGAAGGGGAGACTTTGACCATGCTAGCAATGAACTCTGAAATCCCATATTTCGGAGAACATACACAGATAACCGTGTTGTGTTCATCTTGCGGTTGGAAGCACACTGATTTTATTCCATCAGATGGGGAAAAACCTGGATTTTCGTCTCTAGTTGTCGATAATGAACAAAAGATGATGGTGAGAGTAGTAAGATCATCATCGTGTACCATAAGGATTCCAGAGCTAGATCTTGAGGTCTCCCCCGGTGGTTCATCTAGTGGATACGTGACAAACATAGAAGGTGTGATAAATCGATTTGAAAATGCAATCGAGACGATTATTCGAGGTGATGATGGCAAGGAGGGAGAAATTGCAATGCAAATCTTGGAAAGATTGCATCATGCCAAAGAGGGCAAGGAGAGGATCAGTGTAGAATTACTTGATCCCCGTGGAAGGAGCCAGATTATCCATGATGAAGCGAAATCGAGGGAATTGAATGATGCTGAGAGCGAGGGCTTGGAAACAGGCCCCGAGATTCCATTATTCGATCTAAGCTAGATTGCATCTGGTGCCAGGAACTCGTCCACTCTATCTTCCCACTGGGCCCTCTTCTCCGAGAGTTCGGACAACCACTCGGTAGCGTTGTCGATACATAGTTGCTTTATCTCACCAGCCAGTAATCTGCCACTTTCGTATTCGGTCTGAATCTCATGCAATGCTTTGTCATCTTCTTCAAAGAAGAATTGCAAATATTGGAATGCTACGTCCTTGGATACATCGCCACCGTGCCTACGATGTTCCTCGACTGTTGGCTGCCCGCCACTAATCGCCCTCTTGACCTTCTTCGTCATGACCCCTACATCGTCGTCCATGAAAATCGTACTTTCCGGTTTTGAAGATGACATCTTATCACCAGTCATACCAACTGCAAATCTATGGTATGTTGAGCATGGTGGCAAGAGTCCCATCCCACCCATCTTCCTCTCTTTTGACAGCAACTTCATTCTAATTCGGAATTTGTCAGCAGATGTTGCGGCGGGAATCTCAATAGTTCCGTGCTTGGGGTTTGATTTTACATCGGAGAATCCCAGATCGATTATTGAAGATTCCAGATTTGCCATCATAGACTTTCTCGAAATCAGGTCAACCTTGCCTGAATCTGTGACCCCTAGATCTGAACGATTACCATCTTGAATAGATAGTGCGACTGTCAGTCCTCCGGACTTTCTTTGCTTTACGTTGAACCAGTTACTCTTCTGAGTAATGTCCCTAGTCAGTCTCAGGTGTGGATCCTGATCAACTCCTACTGGTACAACGATTGGCCTCAGGCCCCCGTACTCATCCATCTGAGGGTGTACTATGTCACCGACTTGTACAAGCGGTGCTTGGACATGGGCAAGATTTGTCTCACCATTAAACCCGTAGATCGCCTCGAATTCAGAAAGATTTGTTCTCTGACCTAGAGTGAAGGCCAGCCTTTGAACAGCTGGCCTACTGCTCTGAAAGTATACACTAGTGTTGTCTGGATCAAGCCCCAATGCGGCATAGTTGAGTACGTATTCACGTAATGCCGTCTCACGACCCTCTGCAAGTGAAGTGCCACGGGTTGCAAGGGCCTCTAGGTCGGCAACAGCAACTGTGACATCCGCACCTTGTTGCTGGAACCATCGAACTTGATCAATTACCATGCTATGCCCTAGATGCATCCTTCCACTTGGCATCAAGCCAGTAAGGACGCCGAATGGGTCTCCGACACTCATGCAGTCAACTACAACATCGAGATCCCTGTGTCCGAAAACTATGCCTCTACGATGGAGCATCCCCGGATTTGGCAAGGAGTCTGGATTAACAGAAGACAACCCAAACTGGCTGACAATTCGGTCATAGTCAGTTGATTGCTCAGATGACCATGGGTCTATCCTTCCGGCCTTATCCATGTAATGCGGCATGTATTGCACCCAATCAAGGCATCGCTAATAGTAGTACCAAAATTTGCGGACAGTTACAACGAATAACACCGCCGCACCCCGAAAGGTGTGGCCGACATACACTGCTTCGGAGTTGGACTAGTAGGTTCCTATGTAGCTAGGAAATTTGCAGAGTCGGGTTTTACTGTCCATGCCTACGACCCCAAACCACATCGTGTTATCGGGGTTCCAGGTATCGAAATTCATCATCTAGAACTCGATGAAGACCCGATAGATCTGATGCTGGAACTAGTATACTCACGGGATGGCATTACATTCGAACCGGATAGTGACATAGTGGTCAATATGCTACCTGGCGACATCGGTCATTCAAGCACAACATCACTTGCAGAGTTGCCATGGAGAACTGTTGACCTAAGTTTCAGCGAGTTCACGCCTGACAGAGATGATGAGAAGGCCAAGAAATACGGAGCAACAATCCTGTGGGATACAGGAATAGCACCTGGCCTATCCAACATGCTTCTTTCGTTGGCTTACCGGGAGATGGGGGCGTTGAAGAATGGAGAAGTGAGAGTTGGGGGCAATCCAACGGGTCCCACGGGAGGTTGGAACTACATGGCACCATTTTCACCAATTGACGTAGTAGCTGAGTATACTAGGCCTGCTAGGGTAATCAGGGATTCTGAGCTAGTGACGTTGCCGGCACTCTCAGAGAGGCACGAGATAGAAGTGCCCGAGAAAGGAAAGATGGAAGCCTTCCTGACAGATGGACTTAGGAGCGTCCTAACCACAATTCCCGCAGAAGACCTTTCCGAGTATACCGTTAGGTGGCCCGGGCACATTCAGAGGTTCATTGATCAGAGAGATTCGGGGAAATTAGATTTTCAGAGCCTCACAACCGAATGGCAGTATAATGAAAAAATACCTGAGTTCACATGGATGGAGGTTACTGCAGAGAGCCATGATGGGGGGATAATGACTTGGCGCGTGCAGGATCATGGTGGCGATGATGGGCATTCAATGGCTAGAGCCACGGGCCTAGTGACAATATGCTGTGTCGAAGAGTGGCTCAACGATCCCAATATGCTTCCACCAGGAGTTCACCCCCCTGAGGCACTTTCTCCCGAAGCAGTGGGGAGAATAGTATCCCGAATGATTCGTGAGGGCGTGGAAATCGAAGGACCTTTGATCAGTGGTCCTGATCTCTAGAACCCGAGAATTGGTCGTTTCTAAGTAGAAATACTATCGAAAGTGGAACGGCAATTAGCATCGTTAAAGCGAATAGGGGCAATTTCCAACCCACTACGTCGTCAGTTGGCCTCTCAACCAACCATGTGAAGGTTAGTTCCGTACCAGAGAAATCCTGAGTCCACCTGAAAAGATTAGTTGTGTGGTGACCGACGATAGTGATCGAATAGTAGAGGTCGTTGAATGTGGCCATTGGAGTAGTTTCAACATTATCAGTACTAGTTTCCAATTCAACAATTACCGTTGAATTGGGGTCTTGGGTTACGATAATTCCCCCCTCAACGTGACGCCACCCAATAACGAGTTTGCGTTCGGTTCCAGTTAGCAATGGCATCGGTTGGCCTTCGGAATCAGTCACTTCTACAACAGTAGATTCGAATTCGATCATCACAGTACCGGGAACTGCCCAAGTGCCCGTTCCGACTTGCTGGGAGGATGAATCGATAGTAATTGTAGAGCCATTCACAAACGCCGTAGTAGATATTCCCGATTCTCTGTGATTATGCCACTCTCCCCAAGTTGTGAACCAAACCGGTTGCTCCTCGATCCAGGAAATAACCTCCTTGTCCTCGCGGACACGTAGATCGCCAATTCGAGCCCTCCAGTGAACGCTTACTAGGGAATCCTCCTCAGCCGATTGAATCAGTGATTTATCGGCTACTCCCTTCTCCAGACTGGCACCATTCCTATTCGCAACGGACAGGCCTTCGGGAGCCTCTTCGACCATGTCACCAACGATCTGGAAACCGGAGTTTTTCAGAGAGGCTCCCAATTCGGCGTTAATGACATCTGAATCTATCCCGAATGAAATGGGGCTAATTCCCCATCTTGAGGCGTTTGTTTGCCCTTCCAGATATTCCTTGCATGCAGCAATGACCCATGGCTCATCGGTCGTCACTATGCCCTCATAGCCTTGGCATCCGAACTCATCACCGCTAGTCAGACGTTCTTCAGAAATTACGCTTGAGAGCCAAGTATCGGTGCCCCATTCACCTGCAACTGATGGTGCAATAAGTGGCATGAAAAGCAATGCAGAAACAAGCAGTGTTTGCAATTTCCCTCCCATGGCCCTCTCTGATTGTTTTGCTTATTCAACGTATTCAACTGTAAACTATGAAACAGGGTACTACTGGCGAGGGGCATGGGTCTCTCCGAGGGGTCGCTGGAGAAGATTTCTTCATGGGTCGGACTAGAAGGAACTGGAGAGGGATTCTATACACCTCCGATTTACAGATTCCTTGAGAAGTATGTTCCTGCACTACTGAGGTCGATAACAAATGTGCATATCAGAGGGGCGCACAAGGTCCCGATGGAAGGGGCGGCTATTTTCTGTGGCAATCATCTGGGAAATCTAGACCCTTTAATCAAGATCCTCGCATCCCAGAGGCCGATTCATTTCATGGCTAAGGAAGGGCATTTCGAAAAGCAACCCACCAGGTTTGTTATGATCTCGACCGGACAGATCGAGACTTTCAGAGAACATGGGGGGAGGGATGCCTTGGCTAGGGCTGTGGATGTGATCCAAAGTGGGCGTTGTCTGGGAGTTTTTCCAGAGGGAACCAGATCTAGGAGAGAGAGCCCCCCACTGCTTCAGCCGGCGAAGACTGGTTTCGCAAGGCTTGCAGCGAGATTTCCCAATGTCCCAGTTGTTCCTGTTACTATGTCGATTGGCGCGAGAGACTTCATGCCGCCTGGAAGTAAAATCCCCAGGCCATGGAAGAGGATCGAGTTGATTGTGGATGATCCCATTACATTCGCCCAGTGGGCACATCACCCAGAAGGCGGAGGAATCGACGATAACTGGGTGGAGGAGTTGGCGGATCGAGGAGTCGAGAAGAGGCAGGATTCCATGAGGTCCCTTTACAGGAAATTCGCAGACCAGTTTATTGAGACCCAGAAAATGAGGGGCGCCCCTTAGCGCATTCTTGATGGACTACCTGCTCGCACCGGGTATGGTACATGAAGCAGTATCTCGATCTACTGAGGAGGATTCTTGATGATGGCGCAGCCAAAGGCGATAGGACTGGGACGGGGACAATTTCCGTATTTGGGCATCAAATGAGGTTCGATCTATCTCAAGGTTTTCCAGCTGTCACCACGAAGAATGTCCACTGGCCAAGTGTAATTCATGAGTTGCTTTGGTTCCTATCGGGCGAGACCAATATATCATACCTGAAGGAGAACAAAGTAAGAATCTGGAATGAGTGGGCGGATGAAAATGGTGATCTCGGGCCAGTTTACGGAAAGCAATGGAGGTTCTGGGAGTCAAATGATGGTAGGGTCATTGACCAAATCGAAGGAGCGATTGATCTGATAATGAACAACCCCCGAAGTAGAAGGATCATCGTATCTGCATGGAATGTAGGCGAATTAGAAAAGATGGCGCTGATGCCATGCCATGCCTTCTTCCAGTTCTATGTTAATGAGGGGAAGTTGTCCTGCAATCTATATCAGAGGAGTGCCGATGCTTTCCTAGGTGTGCCATTCAACATATCATCGTATAGCCTCCTTACCTGCATGATTGCCCAGGTATGTGGACTGGAGCCCGGTGAGTTCATTTGGACAGGAGGAGACTGTCACCTCTATCTCAATCACATGGAGCAAGCTAAGAAGCAGATTGAGAGGGAGCCACTGGAGCTTCCGACTTTACTACTCGACCCAGACATTACCAGCATCGATGAATTTAGATTCGGGCACATCACTATCGAAGGCTATGACCATCATCCTCACATATCAGCACCCATTTCCATATAGTGATACTATGAAGATGGCGATGATCGTCGCAATGGACGAGGATGGAAACATAGGCTCCTCGGGAGAGCTCCCCTGGAGACTAAGGAGCGATATGCTGCGATTCAAGACACTCACTGAAGGTGATGGATTAAATTCTGTTATCATGGGCAGGAGGACCTGGGACTCCCTTCCTGATGAGTTCAAGCCCCTTCCTCAGAGGGCCAACATTGTGATGTCTAGGGATACGAACTGGGATGCTGACGGTGCAGACACAGCCCTATACGTCGGTAGAGCAATTGAGATTGCATTTGCAGAGGGCAGTGAAGAGTGCTGGGTCATTGGTGGATCGCAGATTTACGAGATGTTCCTAGACAGGGTGGACGAGGTCCACGTAACTACTGTCCACGTCAGTGGAAGCGGGGACATTTCCTTCCCCGAATGGGACAGGTCGGATTGGTCCGAGATTGTAATTGAGCAAACGACCGCTGATGAGCACAATGAACATGCGACAACATACTCGGTATGGACAAAGGATTGATTTGCCCCCCTTCTCGGACAAATGCCATGAAGACGCAAGCACTAGTGATAGCCATGCTGATTCCTGCTTTCTCGCAGGATGCACGGATGCAGATGTCGAGGGTGCTGAGCAGGCCCTCGGTTGCACATATTCAGATGCTACAAACTACAATGCCACTGCAGCGATAGACGATGTTCATTGGTAGGAGAGGCGTATGATTACCGCACTCTCGAACCCGAGAGGATGTCCCCCTCGGTAGTCAGAACCTTGACCCCGCCTTCACCGTCGTCTGCTGCCAGGATCATGCCCTCCGACATTACGCCCCTAAGCTCCCTTGGCTCCAGATTGGCAACGAATACAACGTTCAGACCCTCCAATTCTGATGGCTCGTAATGGCCCTTGAGACCTGCACAAACAGTTCTAGTTGAATCGGTTCCTTCTTCGATTGTAATCACGAAAAGCTTGTCCGCGTTAGGATGGTCCTCGACTGAAACGATCCTCCCCGTCCTCATCTCAACCTTCATGAAATCTTCGAATTCGATGTAGTCCCCCCCGTCCGTGGGACCGGGTGGTTCGTCATTGTCCTTACTGTCAGACAAGGCCTCCTCGCTCTCGAGGATCTCCTCCAAGTCTAATCGTGAAAAGAGGGGTTGTGGTGCCGCGGGGTTCCACGATAGTGGCTCTATGCCATTCATGGAATCCTCCAATAGGATGGTGTCGATGTCCGATTCGTTCCCGAGCATCGACCATAGCCTCTCGGAGGAGAATGGTATGAATGGCCTCATACATACAGCTAGGCAGCTGCAAATCCTCCAGGACAGGGCCAATGAAGACAGTGATTGGTGCCTATCGGAGTTCTCTTCCCCCTTGAGGTGCTTCCATGGGGCAGCTTCTTGGAGTAGTGAGTTGCCAATCTGGGCGATTCCCATAATGCTCCTAAGTGCCTCTTTGAAGCGCTGCCTCTCCATTGAGTCGATAGCACTGGATATCTTGTCGTTGACAGAGCTAATTGTTTCCAGATGCAAATCGTTTTCGTCATAGCTAGCTAGTGGATTCCCCCCATCGCTAGCAAGGCGGTGTGTCAGAGTCATCACCCTGTGAACGAAATTCCCATACGTTCCGATAAGTTCGTTATTCACCCTGTCGACATACTCGTCCCATCTGAAATCTGTATCATGGGTCTCAGGCATGTTGATGGAGAGGTAATATCGAAGTGCGTCCGGGTCATACCTCTCCAAGTATGAAGGGAGCCAGACGCCATGTCGCCTGCTCTTGCTGAATTGGCCTCCCTGAAGCATCAGATACTCGTTCGAAGAGACATTGTCCTCCAGAACCATCCCCCCGGGCTCTGGGTCATGGGAAACCTCGCTCGCATCGACGGCATTCAGACCCATCAGTATTGCAGGCCAGATAATTGTGTGGAAGGGGATGTTGTCTTTCCCCATGAAGTAGATGTGACGTGGACTTTCTCCTTCGTCTGGAACCAACCACCAATTCTTCCATGCATCAACTCCATCTGAATGACCGGATGGTTCGGCGTATCGCTCTGCCCAAATACGAGCACATGTGTAGTATCCCTGTACGGCTTCGAACCAAACGTAGATTCGTTTTGATTTCCATTCCGGACCATCGAGTGGAATCTCTATTCCCCACTCAATATCTCTGGTCACTGCCCTAGGGCGAAGTCCCATGTCGAGCCAGTTCTTAGACATAGAACGGACATTTGCCTTCCAAACACCTTGCCTCTCGGTCGAATGGGCCTCCAATGATTCCTGGAAGTCATTAAGACGA
>Ga0208408_1002148_pt1 | contig 10753 bp, 11 predicted proteins | sample ETNtaG_4_FD_185776 | JGI IMG/M metagenome (GOLD analysis project Ga0208408, IMG submission 185776) | Marine microbial and viral communities from oxygen minimum zone, Eastern Pacific Ocean - ETNP201406SV67 (SPAdes) (version 2) | ecosystem: Environmental > Aquatic > Marine > Oceanic ... | reverse complement strand
AACCTTGAGGCGACGACGAGAATCGAACTCGTGTAAACGGTTTTGCAGACCGCTGCGTAGCCACTCCGCCACGTCGCCAATGAGCGGAAGACGGGATTCGAACCCGCGGCCTCAACCTTGGCAAGGTTGCGCTCTACCAGCTGAGCTACTTCCGCATTTATTTAATAATACAGCTTATTTTTATATATTGGAATTGAAGAAGTTAACCAGTAGATCCAAAACCTTTATCTGATCTAATAGATTCATCTAATTTATCTACTATATTAAAAGTTGCATTATTAACCTCTATAAGAACTAACTGAGCAAATCTTTCCCCTGAATCTAGATTATATTTTTTTTCAGAATGATTTATTAAAGGTACTTTTATCTCGCCAGTGTATCCAGGATCTATCAATCCTGGTGAATTGATTGAAGTAATACTATGTTTACTTGCAAGTCCTGATCTAGGTAATACAAAGCCTGCGCAACCTACAGGTAGTTCTATTGAAATACCTGTATCAATTAAAGTCACCTTTTTTGGTAATATTTTATATTCTTTTGAAGAATATAAATCGTAACCTATATCTATTTCATGTTGTTTTGACGGTAACTTTGCATTTTTATTTAGAAGAACAATATTTATATCAATATTTTTATTCACTGCTACCCTTTCAATGATGAATATTAGAGATTTTATATATATAAATAAAGCAAAAAATATAAATAAGATAAGAATTTTAGATATCTTAGGGTTCGAATCAAACACATTTATTACCCAAACCCCTGAAAGCATGAAAATATCATCTAATAATAAAACAAATAATAAAGATGATCTTGATGAAATCTTTATATTTGATGATAAAAATGTTTTTGAAAAAAGTCCTTTAGAAAATAACATTTTAGAAGAAAATGAATTAGAGAAACACGATTTAATTGACAAAACATCAACAAGAACATTCGAACCAATTCTTATTACTTCAAAAATAAAAAAGATTTGGACAGATATAGAAAGTAGAAGACAATGGGTTGTCCCAGCAATATTAATAGTTTCTACATTAATTTTAATTACAAGTGTTACTTCAGTTTTTATAAGTAATAAAGACACAACAAAAGAAATTGAAATATTGTATGAAACCTTAACTTATGATTCCAATACATTAATAAACGAGTTACCAGATATTATTGAAATTTCTACTGATAAATTTTATTCAAAATATGATGTTTCTAACGCAAGTGCTAAATTGCAATTAATTGAATCAACAGTAATGGAGTATGATAGAAATTTAATTAACAGAGAAGGATTTAACAACAATAACGATTTAGATATTAATTTAAATAACGTATTTTTATTAATTAATGAATTGGATGATCTAATAAGTTATAGAATATTACGATCTGAAGTTTTAGTATATGATGGTTTACTAAATATAAATGATGAAGTAGATATTGATATTTTAGCCAATGAATTATCTGATATAGCAGCTAAAAGCAAACTGAATTATGATAACCTGCCGTCAATAACTGAATTTGATAAGCATTTGTTATTACTCGAAGAAACTCTAAATTCTGCTGAAGATCTTCATGGAAGGTTAATAGCTGCTTTAAGAAATAATGAAATTCAACTAGCAAACTCATTAACTTTAGCAATTAAAATGAACAAAGATATCGAAGTAAATAGTTTTGATAAATCTCTTTTAATTTTTAAAAATAATAAAACAGAACTTTATAATATTATATACGAACTACCTTAATTAAATTCTGCTACTTCTTTTTCAAAATCAGATGCATCTGAAAATTCCTTATATACAGAAGCATATCTTAAATATGCAACTTCGTTAAATTCTTTTAAATGCTCTAATACTTTTTCACCTATAAATTCGCTTTTAACTTTTTTTCCAACATCTTTAATTTCACTATGTATGTTATCTACTAATAATTTAAGCTGCTTTTCAGTAATGTCTTGGCTGCCAAAAGCACTCTCTATACCCTTTTGTAATTTATCAATTTGAAATTCTTCTAAATTACCGCTTCTTTTTTCAACTATTAATTCTATTTCTGTTTTTTCGTAAGTTGTGAAGCGCGAATTACATTTTGGACATTTCCGTCTTCTTCTTACAGAAGATCCTTCTGTGTTTCGTCTAGAGTCTATAACCGCTGTATCTTCTGCATTGCAGAATGGACATACCATATATTGTATATTATATAGTTATTAAGAACTGCAGACAAATAATTAATTAGTATTTAAAGAAAATCTAGATAAATAATCCCAAATATCTTCAGCTACAACTATATTTATTCTATTTTCTAGAGAATTTAAAGAAATTTTATCATTTTGTTTAAATATAGGGGTAGTTATAAAGGAATATATTAATATTATTGTTACAAGTATTATTTTATCTTTCATATCTAAATAATAAATATTACATAAGACAGTTTTTATCGAACATTTGTACTATATTTAATATATGGTTAGTAAAAAACAAGAAGAAATATTGAATTATATAGATAGAACTATAGAGTTAAATGGCTACTCTCCAACTGTAAGAGAAATTTGTACTGCTGTTAATCTTAAATCAACAAGTACAGTTCAATATCATCTAGATAAGCTTATAAATTTAGGAATACTAAAAAAAGGTAAAAATATTTCAAGATCATTGCAAAATATGAAAATAACTTCCAAAAATACAATACCAATCCTAGGAGAAATAGCAGCAGGGCAACCATTAGTAGCTGAAGAAAATTATATAGGTGAACTTCCTTATTTTGGTACAGAAAGTACTAATAATCTGATAGCTCTTAAAATTAATGGTGATTCGATGATAGATGCTGGTTTATTAGATAAAGATTTAGTAGTAATAGATAAATCAATTAAACCCAATGATGGTGATATTGGAGCTTTTCTTATTAATAACATTGAAGCTACAGTTAAATACATAGATACAATTTCAAATGATAGATACTTAATACCAGCTAATAAAGATTATGAAAATATTAAAATTGATGAAAAAATAATTTTTGTTGGTAAAGTTGTATCACTTTTTAGAGATATGTAACTTTGCCTTTTAGAAATACCATATTATTCTTATAACTCATTTCAAGCTCACCACCTGGGTAAAGAATTATTGCATTATTTTCTATTTGATTAGTGTCATATAAATAATAAAACATACATATAGCACCAGAACCACACGCATCAGTTTCCCCTACTCCACGCTCAAAAACTCTTGCATTAATATATCTTTTATCTTTTAAATTATATATTTCTATGTTTGCTTCACCTTCTAGTAATTCAGAGTTTTTAACATCTTCTGCAAATTTAATAAGATTAAAATCTTTAACATTTGAAACTTTAACTAATAGATGAGGATTTCCTATATTTGATTTTATGCACTCATGATTCTTTACTAATATAATATTTTTTTCATATGTAGGTATATATATTGAAATTGAAACATAATCATCATCAACAATTGCTTTTATATCACCAATAGGTGCTTGTACTATTATTTCATTTGTATTAACTAAATTGTTATCTATTGAATATTTTGCAACACACCTAATACCGTTAACGCATAACTCTGCTGATGAACCATCGTTATTAAAATAATGCATTTTTACTGTACTATCATTTATTTTTTCAACAAAAATTACTCCGTCAATCTCTATTAATGAATCTGCAACTATTGAAACTATTTCTATTTCTGACTTTACACTAGAAAATTCACCAACAATAAAATTATTTCCAGTTCCAGACATATATTGTGTATTATCCATCGATTATTCCCTTCATTTCATCATGTACATCTTTTTCATTTTCAGTTTCAATCATTTTTAATCTTTTTTCTTTTTTAAACCAAGTTATTTGTTTTTTTGCTAACTTCCTAGTCTTTATATTAATATTTTCCTCTATGTTGTTATCAAGTTTCATACCTATAGCTTGAAGAATGGTTTTTGATGGATTTTTAATTTTATTAATTTCATCAATCAATCCATTTTCAATCATTTCTTTTGTCCTTAATTCAATATTTTTTTTATAATTTGGATTATTCCAAAATATTCCAACAATATCTGAATTTACATTAATTGGTGGAAATACATACTTAGATTCTTCTAATATTGAATTTTCTATATTTCTTATTAATCTTCTTTTATTTAATTCTGATTTTGGTAATTTTATTTTATGTAAATTATGAAATTGCAATAATTGTTCATAGTTTAATAGTTCTAGTTCTGCTCTTATTGCTGGATCAGTAGGTCTGAATTCAAAACTATCAATAATAGCTTTATAATATAATCCAGTGCCACCTACAACTAAAATATCTGTTTTAAATGATAATTTAGGTATTTTTTGTTCAATTAAATAATTTAAATAATCAACGACGGAAAAATTCTGGTCTGTTTCAGCAATATCAACACCATAATAAAGAACTTCAGTTCTCATCACTTCATTTGGTTTAGCAGTTAATATGTCCAAATCTTTGTAAACAGCCATAGAATCTAATGAAAGGATTGGCATATTTCTTTCAATTGCTATTTTATGTGCTAAATTTGATTTGCCAGATGCTGTAACACCAGTTAAAAAATATAACAATTTAAATTAATGAAGCTTTTAGGGCAAATGGTGTAGCATCGGTAATAATAATTTTTACATAATCTCCAATTGATACATCTTTTGAAGAAATATGGGTAGTTTGCCCTCCGAATATTTTTCCTGTCATGTATTCTTTTGTCTTTTTTGAGTATTTTTCTACAAGTAACATTTGTTCTGTCCCGATAAATCTTTTATATCTCTCATGACTTATATCAGTTTGTATTTCTTTTAACTTCATAAAACGTTTATCTATTATTTTATTTTCTATAAACACATTTTTATACTCTGTAGCTTTTGTACCTGGTCTAGCTGAAAATTTAAACATATATACAGCATCAAATTTAACTTCTTCTAAAACTTTTAAAGTTTCGTTAAAATCATTTTCTGTTTCTCCTGGAAATCCAACAATTACGTCAGTAGTGAGTGAGACATCTTCAATATATTTTTTAGCTAATCCAACTTTATCAAGAAATTTTTGTTTATTATAACCTCTTTGCATTTGTCGTAATATATTGTCACTACCGCTTTGAAGAGGAATATGTATTTGATTAGTAATTTTTTCTAATATATTTACAGATTTTAAAGTTTCGATTTTAAAATCTTTAGGATGTGGTGAAATAAATCTGATTCTTTCTAAATTATCGATATTATTTAACATATGTAACAGTTCTGTGAAATAGGGTCTCGATTTTCCTTCTATCTTTAAATCTCTACCATATGAATTTACATTTTGACCAAGTAAAGTAATTTCTTTAATTCCAGAATTAGTAAGTTGTGTAACTTCATTTAATATATCTGATGGTCTTCTACTAATTTCAGGTCCTCTAACGCTTGGAACAATACAAAATGTACAACTATTATTACAACCTATTTGAATTGTAACTAATGCTGATACTTCAGATTCTTGAATTGACGGAGCTTCAGTTGGTAGAATATCAATTTTATCAACAACTTCTGTAATAGGTCCCCAATCTTCAGATTGATTTAATAAATTTACTACATTTGTTAAGTTGTGTGTACCTAGAACAACATCAACCCAAGGTGCTTTTTCTCTAACTAACTCTTTATCTTTCTGTGCTGCACAGCCACCTACAAGTAATTTACGATTGGTGTTATTATTTTTCCATTTTTTTAAATGACCAAGTGTTCCATAAAGTTTATCATCAGCATTTTCACGTATAGTACAAGTGTTAATAAATAAAACATCAGAGTCATCTATAGACTTAGCTTTAGACATGCCATCTTTCTCGAACAAACCAGCAATACGTTGAGAATCATGTTCGTTCATCTGGCAACCAAAAGTTTTAACATAGTATTTTAATCCATCACGTGATGGCTTAACTGATTTAGTATTGCTAATTTCTAATGTTGTCTTCACATTTAAATTATATGAATCTTTTAATTAAATAAATACTATTTTTTCTTATTAGTTTCTTTTGATGTTTTATTGACTTCAGTATCTTTATCCTCAGTATTATCTTCATCTGTTTTTTCGTCAGAATCAATCATACCCACAGCTTTATATACATCATTTTCTAGCTGTAGTGCAAGATCAGGGTTTTCTCTAAGGTAGTTTTTAGAATTTTCTTTACCTTGACCTAATTGAACTTCATCATAAGTAAACCATGCTCCACCTTTTCTAACTATCCCATGTTCGACTCCAACATCAAGTAAGCTGCCTTCTCTTGATATGCCTTTTCCAAACATTATGTCAAACTCAGCTTCTCTGAAAGGAGGTGCTACTTTGTTTTTTACTATTTTTGCTCTTACTCTGTTTCCTATCATCTCAGCTCCAACTTTAAGGGTTTCTATTCTTCTTATGTCTATTCTTACAGAAGCATAGAATTTTAAAGCTCTACCTCCGCTTGTTGTTTCAGGTGAGCCCCACATAACACCAATTTTTTCTCTTATTTGATTTATGAAAATAACAGTTGTTTGAGTTTTATTAATTGATCCAGTTAACTTTCTTAAAGCTTGAGACATTAATCTTGCTTGTAGCCCAACATGTGATTGACCCATTTCCCCATCAATTTCAGATTTAGGAACTAAAGCTGCAACAGAATCAATAATTACAATATCAACACCACCTGATTCAATTAACATATCAGCAATTTCAAGTGCTTGCTCACCAGTATCAGGTTGAGAAACTAATAACTCATCAATGTCAACACCAAGAGCTGATGCGTATACTGGATCTAACGCATGCTCAGCATCAATAAAAGCAGCTACTCCCCCAGCTTTTTGAGCTTCAGCTGCTACATGTAGTGATAACGTTGTTTTTCCAGAACTCTCTGGGCCGTATATTTCTACAACTCTACCTCTAGGAATACCACCTATACCTAATGCCAAATCAATTGATAATGCTCCTGTAGAAATAGCAGGTACTTTTTTAATATTCTCAGTTCCTAATCTCATCAAGGAACCTTCTCCGAATTGTTTTTCTATCTGATCAAAAACTGTATCTAGTTTTTTTGCCCTGTCTTTATCCATTATTATCTCCTTTTTATAGATTAATTAAATTCTATTAAAACATCTTTATATGACATATTTTAATAGAACACTTGTTCTAATACAAGGATTTAATGAATTTAATTAATTCCCATATAGCTTTATTAGACGCTCTTTCTATAATTTCAGCTCTATTTCCATTTAATTTATGTTCTGTAACTTGTGTGTTTTTATTATTAGATATTGCAATGAATATTTTTCCAACTGGGTATTTACTACTAGTAATTGGTCCCGCCTCCCCGAGTATAGCAATCGAAATATCTGCATTATATTTGTTTAATGATGAAAAACATAACTCTATAGAAAGTTCCTCCCAATCATTTGTATCAATTTTATTATTTAAAAGTTTAGATTTAGATTCATTTGAATAAACAATATCTGCAGAAATAAAATTATCACTGATACCTGGATTTTGTGTTAATTTTGAAGATATTAATCCTCCAGTAACACTCTCTACTAAAGAAATCTTTAATTTATATTTTTTAAGAAGATCGTGTAATATTTTTGAAATTTGAATATTTTCATAAGATAATATATCATCATAAAATTTATTATCAATATTTGAAATAAAATCATTAGCTTCTTCTTTTGTAATAGAATTTTCGTCATAACGTAGTTTAATAATTCCTTTACTTGCTAAATAAGCTAAATCTATATCTTGTGGTTTGAATTTATTTATTTCATTTGCTAAATGTGATTCTGCTTGATTGTAGAATAATATAAATTTATATTTTTTTTCATTGCGTTTATAAGTCGATGTTAAAAATGTTATAACTTCATCTTTTACTAGTGGAATAAACTCATTCGGTGGCCCAGGAAGTATAAATAATTCATTATTTTTTGTCTTTATATAAATACCTGGAGCTGTACCTTTTGTGTTTTCTAATTTATTTGAATCTTTAGGAAGATATGCTTGTTTTATATTTGTTTCTGGCATTTTTAATCCTCTAGCTTGCCATCTTTCTTCCATCCAAGTTAAATGATTTTTGTCGAGTACTAATTCAATCTTTAAATATTTAGATATTGTTTCTTTTGTAATATCATCTTCTGTTGGCCCTAAGCCTCCACAAACTATTACTAAGTCATTTTTTTCTTGTAAAAATTTATAACCCTGTATAATTTCTGTTTCATTATCTGAAACAGTTATTTCTGAATTTAAGTTGTATCCAGAATTATATAAAATAGTTCCTAGACTAGATAGATTTGTATTAAGGGTATCCCCTAGCAATATTTCAGTACCTACTGTTAATAATCCGATTTTCATATTGTTAGGTTAGCAATGTTTTTTATAAATATAACTAAGCTTTAGTTATGAAAAAATTTTTAATTGTATTTGTTTTTTTAATCTCATGTACATCAGCTACTACAAATGACATTCCTAGTGAAATATCAGTAGAGTTAACATACCAATCTTTAAACGGTGATTTTGTAACTGAAAACCTTTCAAATAAAAGTACAATAATTATATTTTGGGCAGATTATTGAGGAATATGTAGGCAGGAGTTACCTGCCTTAGAAACAAATCTTGATATTTTATTAAAAGACTATGATGTTTTAGCTTTAGCTCATAGTGATTTAGAGTCTACAAATTTTTGGGTAAATAACAATCTTAAAGGTTTATTAAAAGTTGGACTTTCAACAGATAAGATAAGAGACAAATATAAAGTAATTGGACAACCATTAACAATTATTCTAAATAATAAAGGTGAAATAATTTTTAGAGAGTATGGATATATTCCAATAAATGGTTTTTAATTAATTTTAGGTATATCAAACACATTGAAAAGAAGATAAGTATTATGAGAATATAACGAAGCGGAGGAAAGTGTGAAGAAAACATTTATAATTTTACTCTCTCTTACTATGTTGCTTACTGCTTGCGGTGGATCAACAGAAGAGGTTGTAGAAGAACCTGCAGTTGTTGAAGAAGTCGAGACTCTGGATTCTCCAGCAGTTACACAAGCAGTAGTTTTAGATAAAATTACATTCGGTTTCATTCCAAGTGCAGAACAAGCAGATCTTCAAGATAATATTAAACCACTGATGAAAGTTTTATCTGATGGACTTGGTATTGAAGTTGAAGGTTTTGTTACTAGTGATTTTTCGGGATTGTTAGTTGCTATGGGGTCAGGTCAAGCTGACATTGGCGCATTTAATACATTAGGTTATGTTAATGCTTTAAATGTATTCCCAAAAAGAATTGAAGCAATTGCAAAAGTAGTTAGATATGGATCAGGTTCCTATCATGCTAACTTTTGGACAACTGATCCAAGCGTATGTGAATCCCCACCAGTAATTGGTGCATTTGAAAATATAGACGGTGTTCCACAACTTATTCTAGGTTCTGAAACTGAGTCTCCAGATGTTAAAGCATTACAAGTTGGATGGACATTTGGTGATAGTGGAAAAATTCCAGAAGTTAGAAATATTGATGGTGTTGATGTAACAGTCAGCCCAGGATACGCATGTAACGCTGATTTGAATGTATTAAGGGGTGAGGTAGTATTGTTTGTTGAAGAAGGTTCAACATCTGGTTATCTCTATCCTTCATTACAACTGAAAAATATGGGTATTGATTATACAAAAGATATAACACAGGTTTTTGCAGGATCGCATGATGGAGTTATTTCCGGATTATATAATGGTGATGCAAAATTTGGAGTTACCTATGACGATGCAAGAAGATCACTAAGGAAAACTAATCCTGACGTAGGTGAAAAAGTTATTGCTATAGGTATCTCAGCAGAAATACCAAACGATGTTGTTGCAGTAAGGTCTGACTTGCCAGAAGATATTAAAGGTAAGATTTATCAAATTTTATCTGATTATATGGCAACAGATGAAGGTGCAGCAGTAATGGATGAAATCTATGGGTGGACAGATGTCGTGCCTGCAGATAATGCAGAATTTGATGTTGTAAAACAAGCAGCAGAAGAATTCGGACTCTACGACGAATAATAGATTTTTCAACCGGGTTGATTATTCAACCCGGTTGAATTTTTTATATTATGATAAAATTTGAAAAAATTAGCGTTACATACCCTGGTGGTGTTGAAGCTTTAAAAGACATAGATCTTGAAATCAATGAAGGTGATTTTATTATTATTGTTGGTCTATCGGGAGCAGGAAAATCTACTCTTTTAAGAACAATAAACAATTTAGTTAAACCTACTAAAGGAATTGTTTATTTAGAAAATAATAATGTGACTAATGCTAGTAAGAAGGATTTAAAAAAGATTCGATCAGAAATTGGAATGATTTTTCAAACCTTTAATTTAGTTAATAGATCTAATGTTCTAAAAAACGTACTAACGGGAAGGCTGAGTAATGTTTCAACTTTTAGATCAATTTTTGGACTTTGGCCTAAAGAACAAAAACAAATCGCCTTTGAAGCACTTAACCAAGTTGAAATTCTTGAAAAAGCTTATGTACGTGCATCAAATTTATCAGGAGGTCAACAACAACGTGTTGGTATAGCAAGAGCTTTATCTCAAAAACCTAAAGTAATGCTGGCAGATGAACCTGTTGCATCTTTGGATCCAATAACGTCAAGAGTTGTTATGAGTTATTTAAAAAAAATTAATACAGAATTAGGAATTACAACAATTGTAAATTTACATTTTCTTGATTTAGCAAAAGAGTTTGGAGATCGGTTAATTGGATTAAGGGACGGGG
>Ga0208408_1002139_pt1 | contig 10787 bp, 16 predicted proteins | sample ETNtaG_4_FD_185776 | JGI IMG/M metagenome (GOLD analysis project Ga0208408, IMG submission 185776) | Marine microbial and viral communities from oxygen minimum zone, Eastern Pacific Ocean - ETNP201406SV67 (SPAdes) (version 2) | ecosystem: Environmental > Aquatic > Marine > Oceanic ... | reverse complement strand
TTAGATAGTAACCAGTAACAGCATCTAGGATTTCATCACAGACTTCTCTTCTTAGCTTCTGAATACCAGCTGCATTGAGGGCACTAGATCTAATCTCCTCCTCTGTTGAGATAGGATAGATATTAAACATAGGACTCTGCTGAACAGCTCCTGCTTCAGTGTAACTTAGGTCAAAGATTCTTGCTTCTGGTGTAGTGAAGGAAGTATAAGGTTGATTAAACTGAAGAAGTTTAACAGGAACACTTGGGAAGAATACATTATTAGCTGAAGTAGTACCATTTGATAGTACTACATTGGCTGCTGCAATATCAGCAGCAGTTGGATCATATACCACATAGTATACTAGTCCAGTAGCTGATGCAATCTGATCGTTAGTTGATACTCCAGTAACATAGGGGAGCTGACTTAGTGCTGTGTTACCAAAGGTAGACCACCTAAATCTGTATCCTTTGTCCACTCCATCAGGGAATGAACCCATATTTTCATACTCTCCAGTAGTAGCCCAGGCTGTATAGTATCCAGCACCTTTAGTGATACACAGTGCTGGGAGATCTGCAGCTGCATCTGGATGAGCAAGCATCTCAGCTGAGACATAGAGCTGGAAGATTAGTCTGTTAGTGTAATCAATACCAGCCTGATCAGTTGAGGTACCATTAGCAATACCAACCCTAACTCTCTTACCTACCTCTGCTTTTTCACATAATCCCCACCATTCTCTCTGACTAGTTTGGCCAGAGAATGTACCAGTGGCAGCGTTGCCTGCTCCACCTGGACTTTGAGATGTGGTAGTATAACTTGTCCAGATGTAAGGGTTGCCACCAACATAATACCATACTGGTGAGAACGACCAGGCTCCACTGTTACCGCCAGACCATAGGGCTGGACCACCATCCAAATCAGTAGCATCAAATAGTGTCTCTCTAATCAATCCAAAGCATTGCCTGTCTCCATAACCAAAGACACCACCATCAATGTCATTGATGACAAAGAATTGACCAGGAGTGTTAATGAAATCTTGTGTTACTAATCCATTAGTATTCAGTCCAGCTAAACCAGATGCACCAACAGCATATCTACCACTACCATTGAGATAAACATTCTCCAATGCTCCAGGGTCAGGAATGGTTCCTCCCAAGTCTACTGAGCTTGTAATCTCCTGTGTAATATCAGTAAGAATAATCTGATTGTTTCTGACAGTTAAGATAACCTTATCACCAGTGCCTGTATCTTTCTGAACTAGTCCATTAGCATAGATGTATTGGAAGTAATTGGTATCATTACCAATAGAATTAACATTATCAGCTGTAGTAATCATGTTACCTGGAAGGGTAACACTAGAAGAAAGACTTAGAGTTCCATCAGCTGCAGCACTGAAGGAACTACCCGTCATAATGCCACCCAATCTAATGTCGGTAGCTACTGGTAGTGTATAAGAACCCCCAGGACTTCCTGGCTTCCAGGTATTTGTAGTCTCATCATAGAGGATAGCATCTCCATTATCAATGGTAGGATACGTTCCATTATGCGGGGAACCAATATCCACATCATCCAAATCCCACAGCCACACAGCTCCAGAACCAGGAGTCTGACCATCACCGCCTTGACCAATGCCTGAAACAAGGTTGCGTCCAGAGTCCCCAGGAAAGGAAGCCCTAGTCATCTGAGCAAGCTTGGTTACCTCATTCTCAAGGATTTGAAGCTTCTGATCTCTTGTTTCTTCAGTGGTAAGGACAGGTTTCGGTACTGGCTTATCTGATTCTCTAATGTATTTTGAAAGTCCTTCAGCTGTCTTATGAATGTAATTATAATCAGAACTAGATTGAGTTACCTCATGGGTAGCTTCTCTAAGTATTTCTCTCTTGATACGTCTACCATTACCTATGGTGTTCTTATGAAGGGGAGATGATGCGGGTGGCTTCACCTCCTCCTTCAAAGGAATATTCATATCTTCACTGGCTTCTTTCTTTTGGTCGCCAGAGAGGTTCTCGAAGAGGTCGTCAATTTTATTCGTTAGATCACTCATTGCAGTAGTGCTTTTCTATTATTTAGAAGTTACCAGTGCAAACTAAACCCACGCTGATGACTAGGAGGAAGTTGAGGCCCTTCTGTTTTCCACCGTGGTAGAACCCTATCGAAGGTATTCTTCCAGTAAGTTGTGTTGGCTCTTTGTGCTTCTGCCATTTCTCTATATCCTTGACCAACATATATTTGGCCTCCTACTACGGCTACTGCACACGCAGCCCAGAAGATATAATACCATTGAGATTTGATTTGCTTTGGTTGTTCCATAATGAGTCTTGTTGCCTTTATAGTATAGCATAAATATGTAGAGAAGTAAAGGCTATGCCAAATAGGATAGACCCCATAGTCTTACCTACTATTAACGTACCAGATCCTCCCACCAGGGGGATGACTGTTCCCGTGACGCGAGGATTGAAGCCCCCTAAACCTTTAATACCTGTTCTCCAATACCCTCAAGTAGATTTCCCTACCACTGTACCGACAGAAGTAGATGATGGTAAGGGAGGAAAGCAAGAACCAGAACCAGATACTGATATGGATAGGCCTAGCCTTCCTATACCTGACTTCTTTGGTACCTATGATCCACCTCCACCTCCTGGTCCTAGTGTGAATGTACCTGGTGTGGACTATCAGTTACCTATACCCGAGACAGCCATCATGGTAACAGCTGGAACCACTGCCGCTGTTGCTACTGCTGGTGCTCTTGCTGCTACTACAGCACTTAAACCTATGTTTGAGTTCTTAGTGAAGCAATTCAAGACTATCTTTAAGATAGCAGTGAATAAGATTCTTAATAAGAAGCCGCCTGATTTCTCGAAGGTTCCATCACAACCTGTGTCACTACCTGACCAATTCCATTTCTCATCTGGTCGTCTGGACCCAGTGCTATTACGTCAGCACAAACCGCCCCATAAGGGGAAGAAGGATGAAGAAAAGCCCCACCCCGAATCATCTCAGCGCACTTCAAAGCCCGAACCAACTGATAGTCCAGCTGAGCCTTGTCCGCCTCCGCCCTCTGACGAACAGTCTCAATCATAGCTCTTCTCTTACACTCGTCCACTGCCTCTCTGTCTAGTGGCATAGTAATGGTGGCAGCAATACCAAAGTCATTCTTTACATTGCCTTCTGGTGCTCCAAAGCCACCGATGTAGAAGGGAGAGAGGGCAAAGGTTGTACCCTGACAGGACACACCAGAACCATAGTGCTGCTGGAACAGGTTGGTGTTGGTCACTTGGACTGCTTGGTTAGTTACGTTCCCACTTGATACTGCTTGTGGGTTAGCAACAGCAGTAGTGTTACCACCTCCTTCATCCTCTTCTGCATAAGCAGGAGGCATAAAGATTAATCCTATTGCGTAAAGACAGACACTGAATCTGTAACTGATGTTATTTCTGTTATTCTTGTGAAGTTGGTTTCGCTCGCCAGTCCTGGTCCCAGAAAAGATTCTGAGAACTGGGTTGCGCAGCCAGGGGAAACTTGGGTGTAGGTTGTTCCTAGTTGTGGTTTTCCTTGCCATTGAATGTTAGTCCCAGTCATTGTGTAGGATGATCCTGTTGTATATTCCACTATATTATATGTCTCAGTTACCCTAGTGAAACTCTCAGTCCTACTTGTCATGGTGCCCCTAGTAAATGTAGGGGAAGTATTTGCAAGAGCAGGGCATGGAGTTAATAGTAGAAACGCAATGATATACTTCATCAATCAAACATAGTGAGTGATATAGTCCGTTGTCCTATAGCTGTGGTTCCTTGTCCTCCAGCAGTAACAGTTGGTATTCCTGTTGCACTTAGAGTACCTGCTAGGGTTCCTTTAGTACCACCAAGGTCCATATAGTTCTCAGAATAGATACTGGCGGCATCAAGTGTACCAAGGGTAGCATCAGTTGCTTGAGTAGTAACAACAGTATCTCCTACTGTTAGTTCCTCAGCAAAGGTATAGGCTTGGCCATTAGTATTGATAGCATAAGTTCCCGCTGCTAAAGTAGAAGGAGCAGTAGCAGAGCCACCAGTAAGCCGACCTAATGTAGTAACATTAATGTTACTACCTGACACAGCATAGGACGAACCCATACGAGTGTTAGAGATGCCAGCACCAGTAACGGTGAGCTGTACAGAATCTGTGATAGAATTAGTAATTTCAGCTGCCGTCGCAGAACTAACAAATATCACTCCACCACAGACTGCGAGAATAAAGTTTCGCATGTCATATAAGTAGGGTTCGTATGTATTTATATTAACCTGAGAGTTACCTGAGAGTACCTACCACATCTAAGGCTCTTAATCTGATGCTTTCAGGTAGAGGAACATAGCCTAAGGTAGTAGCATCCTTCTGGGCATCAGGGCTGAGTATAAATGTAAAGACTTCCTTTATCTCTTCATTTCTTGGGTGAATTGGGTGAGCAAGTATCCAAGTATAGGTAACAATAGGATAGGCTTTGTCTCCTTCTGGGTTAGGATTAGTACCTTTGAGTTCTTCATCTAAGGTGATACCTGATAGTCCTACCTGTGCGTTCTCTGTACTAGGGAAGACAAAGTTCCCTGCCCTGTTCTGTACTGCTGCTACTTGACCGTTAGCATAGGAGTAGTTCACATAACCTATAGAACCTTTGTTCTGTTTCACTACACTAGCAACACCTGCATTTCCTTTAGCACCTATACCTACCTGCCAGGCAACTGCTGTGCCGTGTCCTTGCTCCCAATCACCTTCAAAGGCATCCAGGGAGGCAGTGAAGGCAGCAGTGGTACCTGAACCATCAGAACGATACACTGGTAGGATCTCACCAGAGAAGCAACCAACTTGGTTCCAGTTATTAACTGTTCCATTATAAATTCCAACCACCTGCCACTGGGTTAGTTGTAGGTCAGGACAGGATGGGTTATTATACATCAGAGCAATTGCCCCACCAGTGGTAGGTATATGCACTGCATTTATGTTTGCTGGCTCATCAGAAGCACCAAAGTCTAGTGTTCCTGCTTCCATCTGTCTGATACCAGCACCACTACCTATTGCTTGGTAGTTTACTTGTCCAGGTGCTGTAGTAAACCAACGTTGGTAGAGTGGAGCAGGGAAGGTTGCGCCTGCTGCTGTGATTGTTTCTTGTCCACAGCTCGTTAAAAGCATTGCTGCAGCAAGGGCAGCAGTAATTTTCTTCATAATCTTTGATATAATTAACACTATATTATTTATCTAAATAACTAGAAATAAAGTTGTTGAACAATGGCTGCTTCCCTAAAACTTACAGAACTTAATTCAGTTGCGTCTGGGTCTTTGGGCGATTCAGATATCCTTTTGGTGACGGATACAAATGCTGATGAAAGTAAGTCTATTACTAAGGCTGCAATTGCTGGATCAATTAAGGTTAAGCAATTTCAAGATGTATCTGTTACTGGAAATGAAAACTCAGCACAGCATTCTCTCTTTCATCAACGCCTAATGTATGATGCTTCTGCAGAAGTGTGGAGGTTCCCCACAGATGATGAGGTAATTATGCAAGCTCAAGTGAATGATTGGATTTTGTGGGTAGAGAATGTAAATGTTGGTGTCACTGCTTGATATTTAATTTCAGACGCAAGAAAGGGAGCCCCTAAAGGCTCCCTTTTTTATTGATCAGTTATGATCAGAAGCTGTACTTAACACCAGCTTTGGTGCCGAAGTTCAGGTCGTCACTGTCAGCAGTGATAGCTGAGATTTCAGCATAAGCACCCAGTTGATCTGTGAGGGCAACGCCAGCACCGATCTTACCTGATGCTTCAGTTGTTGTCTCTTCACCGTCAAGAGCGACGAGAGCAGGACCACCCTGAACATACCAGTTACCTTTCTCGCCAAGGTCACCGTCATAGCCAACGTGAAGGTCGGTTACTGAACCAGAGAAGTCATTACCAGCCCAACCAGCGTTGTTCTCAACGTTGACATAAGGACCAGCAAGGGCAGATGCGGCAAGGAAAGGGGTTGCAGCTACAGCTGCGATTGCGGATTTAATCATGATAGATTTGTTGTGTGTCTCGTAGAGTTTAACCTACGGATGAAAGGAATCTCGACTGATTCCGTTTTGTGTACCCCAAACAAAGTTAGGGGGACGATATTATTTAGAGAGGTTAGTCTCTAAACTAGTGTGATGTTATGTTAATCACACAATGCCGCTTGTCTGACTCGAACAGACGACCTGAGCTTTACAAAAGCCCTGCTCTATCCAACTGAGCTAAAGCGGCAACGGGATTGATGGGACTCGAACCCACGACCTCCTGCGTGACAGGCAGGCGTTCTAACCAACTGAACTACAACCCCTAACTGGAATGGCAGGGCTCGAACCTGCGACATTTTGATTAACAGTCAAACGCTACTACCAACTGAGCTACATTCCATTGGTGTTTGGAGTGCCTGGAGTCGAACCAGGGTCACCGGTTTATCTTTCCGTTGCCTCTTCCATTGAGCTACACTCCATTGTGTATTTCTCTGTGACAATTAGCACAGACGAGGATGCATTTGTCTGCCTCCTTCTTTTGTCTCTCTAAACCGTATGTGTTACCATTCAGAGGGAACTCTTTAGTTGTTGGGTCTAGGTGGTGGAACTCAAGTGCTGCAACACACTTATTGTATCCACACCTTTCGCAACACCCACCCTTATATTCTAGCAGAGCTAACTTGTTTTGTTTACGTCTCTTAGAGACACTATCTATGTTAGTTTGCCTCCTATCTGTATAGGTTCTTGTGTCTTCCATTAATAGTCTATGGGATGTGTATCCATGAGTCTATCACCATCTATGTCTCTTGTAAAGTGTGTCAGGACATGATTAAACATACCATTAAAGACTTCAGGGGTGACAACTACTATGTCTGCTCCATTATAGAACGACCTAGTCACTTTATAAACATCACGTATCCCTTCAGAGATAACTTCAGTCTCCCTCACTCCGTTACGAGCATAGGTTTCAGTGACAGACCGGACTACTTCTAGTCCAGCAATTGAGTTCTCATCTAATGCACCTACATTGATAGAAACATAGGATGCGTTTGCTTTAGCAGCAAGGATAGCCTGAGCAGCAGTGTTTACCTGAGTGACGTTCACTTTGATGTGATCTCTCCTCAGTTCTTTACATGCCATCAGTCCCTCTCTGGTACAGGGGACCTCAACCACACCCCACTCACCAAAGTTTTCATTCAGTTCGTGTCCCTTAGTCACAAGGGCCAGTGTAGTATATACATGAGGATCCATAGTAAAGATGGGAATACCCATCAGTTTGAACTCTTTATATACATTACTAAACTCTCTACCTGCATTAAAGGCTTCTCTATGGTTAATCTTTACTCCATCAAGCAGTCCAGTTGCCCAGTGCCATTGGAGGACTGTTGCGTCCGCTGTATCAAGAAATAGTTTCATAACAACTTTGAATAGTGTTGGGCGGAGAGGGGGAGTTCTTTCGTTACCCCCAATGAACGGACATACTCTGAAAGTATTTAATACGTTCAATCCTTCGGACCTCCTGGTAAGAGTACTTCTTGCTCCTGTCTCCAGTTAGCAAGGCGGGAACCACCCCTGTCCTACTAAACATTAACCCGAGAATACGTCACTCCGGTTTGTTCTGTCATCTCCTAAGCAGTGGGCGTCCCCACTGCTCATTTAGTATAACACCCTTAGGTGCTGGTGTCAATCATTAAGTACCCATCCACAGACAGCTCCATAATTGACACCCGCTTCACCAATTTTCTCATCCAGTGAGTCCTTAGCTGCTCTTTCCATCTTGCTGTCATCTTCTGACATCATGTAATAGATGCAGTCCTTAGTGAGATCATTTTTGAGACTCTGGACAGCTGCGGTATCTCCTACTTGCTGTGTAGCTCTTTCTGTAAAGTTAGTAACAGCTCCAAGGGAACCGCTTACTCCAAAAGCAAGCGGAAGACCCACTGCTGCGATAGCAAGGCTCCGTACTACGTTACTAACCAAGCTACTGGTTGCTTCGTTCATTTTGCACATAATAAAAGTGTGTACTGATTTATTGTAGCACAGGGCAGAAGGGCTGTAAAGTAGCCAGCTCGTCTACGTCTTTATATGCCTCTTGGAGAGAGGAACAACTCCCACTCTCCATACAGTTGCCGTCGCTTAGTGTCCATCTCCACAGGTCCATGTCTTCGCTGTACCAAATGTGGATACTCACTAACTCTCCTCGGCGTCTGCTTCATTCATGGCTTTGAGGGTGGCTGCCATTCCATCTAAGAATGCTTGCCTCTCTTTCCATGTTTGTCCTTCGTGGTTGGTTCCACGAAGTTCGTTGATGCATGTTTCATCACCATACTTATCACAAACTAAACCAGCAAGGTCGGCTTTACAGCCAGGTTTTCCTGTTGCCCAATAAAGTTTGTCTTCCATAAACCGAGCCCCACATTTAGGGCAGGTTTTGCAATCCATGTGTAGTGCCGGGTGTGGTTCCCGGGGAGTTACTGCGTAATGTAGTATTTATCTACCCTATATGCATAGTGTGATAGTAATTGTTAGCATAGTGTGTTCTATTGCCATGAATGCCCCAGCCAAGCCAGCGATAACATGCATTCATATAGGTGCCAATGGATAGTCCAGGAGTCTTAAGTGTACGCTCCATTCCAATCCACTGTCCCTCATTAACCATGTAACGTAGTTGGGTATTAAGTGTAGAGGGGTCACCGCCATACTTGGAGGCAAAGTTACCCAGTCCTTTGTATCTGTTGGTTGTAGTCCATTGGATGAGTCCATACCCTCCACTGTGACACTGGTGGTAAGGAACTCTTGCTCCTCCCTCACAGATATTAGCATTGAATAGTGATTCTTGTTTAATGTTTCCCATCACGGTGGCTAGTGCTGCCCTATCTGAGAGCCCTCTTGCTTGTAAAAAGCTCAGCACTTTATTCTCAGTGGTAGATGCTCCGTGTATATGCCATGTCTTGCTCTCATTTTGATGAGCCTGGGCAGGGAGTGCGGCACCTGTGGCGATGGCCGCAACGGCGAGTCCAGTCAGTAATTTCATAACGTTTTATTAAAGGTTTGATTATAGTCTATTTATTGCCTTTCGTTAAGTAAATTGAAAAATGCCTCTGCATCCAGTACTACAAGTGGTTTCTTTCTATTCTTCTTCATAATAAGAAGAGGTTCATAGTCACCGCAGTTCTCTGATGCCTGGTCATATGCTGACCACACATTAAGTTTCTCTACATTCTTACATTCTATGCTGTAAGGAACTTTCTCTCTTGCAGCACGAGCCATCTTAATATCTTCTCCAGATTCACCCATAACAGCAGTCTTGATATCATCTTCATGGATATCAAACTCTTCCATCAATAGTTTTCTGGTCCAATCTTGGAGTGCTCTGCCTTTAGCCTTAGCACTACTGGGTTTCACAGCAGAATAGCGCCAATGATAAAGCCTTTTAGTAGAACTAATAGAATGACTTGATAATCTGTTAGTCCTGATTTCTTTTGGAATGTTTTGATAAGGCCTTTATGTGCCTTTGCAATCTTGTTGTCTTTGGTACTGTAGAATTTCATTATAAAAAAGGGGAGTGTTGTACTCCCCTCTATTTATCAAGCTTACTTCATTTGAAGCTGTGCTTCACGAATCCGTTGCTCACGAATCATCTTAGCCTTCGCACGAAGCAAAGGGTATTCGATGCCCCTGTAGGTACAGGTGGTGGGCTGTGTTACAGACTCATGGGTACGTCCGGTCTCATAAGAGACTCCTCGGTAAGTTGCTTTAGACATAGTGTCCTCCGGTAGGGTGTTTTAATCCCGTTCCTTTGGGCGAAGGTGTGCGGGGCTTAAGCCCTGAACGTTCCGTTCCTACTCCGTCCTACTTGCGTCAGCGGTTGCTGATGAACGTATGGTTATTATAGCATAACCTCCTTATTTAGTCAAGAAGAATTTCCACGTCCATTCCATGGCTCCTTCATGAAGGGCTGCAGCATATTCTGAGTAAGTTCCTTTTGTTTCAGATACAAGGCAATGTAACCCTTAGTGAGTCCTCTAAGTGACTCTATATTATTACATTCATCCACTTCTTTGATAAGCTTATAGTATTCAAATTCTAAGTAAGGTTCACCTATGTTAATGTCATATTCATTCATTAGCTTGATTCAATCTAATTGCTAATGTAGTTAGGGAGTTACTTATAGTATCACAAGAATACATAAACCCCACTTTAGGATCTCTTGAGTCAAGTTCCTCTTGTCCGTAGTATTCTCTTTGGTCGTTGAGGAGTTTACTAAACCTCTTAATCTCTTTCCTAAATTCTTCATAATTTAAAGCCATCAAAAGCATCCTCCTTAATGTCCTGCTTGATACCACCAATGATGTAGCTCTCCACCTCAGTCTCCTGTGGTGCTACCTGGACCCCCTTAGACTTGATCCAGTGCTCTGTCCAAGGTAAAGGGTTGTTGTGTACGGGTTGGTCGTAGATTGGTGTGAGTCCTACTGCTCTCATCCTCTTGTTAGCAATCCACTCCACATAGTTGAACAACAACTTTTCAGAGAGTCCAATCATTGAACCATCTTTGAAAAGGTACTGAGCCCACGCCTTCTCTTCATCGACAGCGCGCCTGAACATTTGTTCCGAATATTCTGTCTCCTCATGGTAGATAGACTGCATTTCTTTATCATCACCTTCTCTCCAATACTTTAGAATGTTCTGGGTGAGTGCTAGGTGCTGGTTCTCATCTCTAGCAATAAGAGAGATAATCTTGGCAGAACCTTCCATCACCTTCAGTTCACCGAAGGCAAAGGAGCAAGCAAAGGACACATAGAAC